>Ga0180009_10001582_pt1 | contig 27664 bp, 23 predicted proteins | sample OS_PC_MetaG_FD_123537 | JGI IMG/M metagenome (GOLD analysis project Ga0180009, IMG submission 123537) | Groundwater microbial communities from the Aspo Hard Rock Laboratory (HRL) deep subsurface site, Sweden - OS_PC_MetaG | ecosystem: Environmental > Aquatic > Deep subsurface > Groundwater... | reverse complement strand
GTTTCCTGCGGAGTCTGGCCGCCAATAGTGTCCGCGGCCATGGCCGCCTGCCTATCTTTTTCAAACTGGTCCAAATTCTTAGCCATTTGCTCAATCTGCTTCCGGTCGTGCCAGTCGTAATAAAAACGCAGGCCGAACCCCAAAATTAAAAAGGCAAGGGCGGCAAAAACAATCCCCCAAAAAACTCTATTGCCCCACTTGGAAAAAGGAAAAACCATAATTTAAAATCTAACAAAAAAATATTCAGACCGTCAACTTGCCAACCCGTCCAAATTATACCCTGGTTATAAATCCCGCATTCTACACAAAACTCACGATCGTGATAAATAAGTAGAATGAAAAGTAGAACAAAATAATCAAAAAGACTGAAAAACAACACTATAGAGTTATAGGCGACCGCATGTAACTCTATAATAATGTTGAAAAAAATAAAAAAGGCCGATTTGAAATATCGGCCTTTTAAGATGAAGCGAGCATTGGGAGGAGTCGATCCCCCATTGACGACTGGACGTCATCAACCTAACCCTAGCGCTCGCGTAATTTTTTCTTTTATTTTATTATATAATAAAGTATATGAAAATTCCATCCCCCAAAAATTATTTTGACGGAGAAATCTCGCACGGCTTTGTTTCTTTGTATACCGGCAAAACAATAGTCATGATCAGCTCCGGCCTTCTTGGACTCTTCCTGCCGATTTTTGTCTATAATCTTTTTGGCCAAAATTTCAGATACCTTGTCTTCTTTCATGTTGCCGGATATTTTCTGTACGCGCTGATTTTATTTTTCGGGGTAAAATTTTTGAATAAATTCGGCTTCCGGCGCGCGCTGAAAACAAGCGTCTTTTTGGGAGCTGCCTACTATACAATTTTTTATTTTGTAGACCAAGGTAATATAATAAAACTTCTACCACTAATTTTTATTGTGCTAACGCTTTATCGCCTTTTCTACTGGGTTCCTTATCATGTTGATTTCGCCAAATTCACCAGCAAGGAAAACAGAGGCCGCCAGATCAGCGCCATAAACATAACAGGAGAAGTTATCGGAATTTTTATTCCGCTCATGGGCGGATTTGTCATCAGCCGGTTCGGCTTTGACGCGCTCTTTGTCACCAGCGTAATTCTATACCTTGTGTCAGGCATCCCCTACCTGACAATTCCAAAAACTCAGGAAAAATTCAGCTGGACTTATTCTGAAACTTTAAAAAATTTATTCTCAAAAAAATACAGAAAAGAAATAATTGCCTTTGCCGCCGACGGAGCGGAAACTTCTTTCATGATATTAGTTTGGCCTATTTTTATATTCCAGCTTTTGTCCGGAAATTATTTAAAGATTGGAATTGTCTCCACCCTAATAATCGGAATAAGTATTTTTTTTCAGCTGTTGATTGGCAAAATTCTTGACAAAACAACGCGCAAAGAAAAAATCCTAAAAGCGGGCAGTTTGTTATCGTCAGCCGGCTGGATAATTAAAATTTTTATAGAAAACACCTTTCAAGTTTTTGCGGCGGGCGCTTTCCATAATTTGATGAGAATTTTCTCGCGAACCCCCTTTGAAACCTTGAGCTACGAAATAGCGGCCGACAAAGGCCACTATGTTGACGAATTTACCGTCATCAGAGAAATTTCCATCAATATGGGCCGGGTAACTATGCTGCTACTGGCCGCCTGGCTGTCGCTTTATCTGCCCATTCAATATCTTTTTATTATGGCGGCTATCGCTTCAGTTGCGCTGAATCTTCTCCGCCAAGAGAACTCAAATATCTCCGGCTGATTTCCGATTCAACTTTGCTCAACGGCCGGCCGTATTTTATGGCCGAAATTTCTTTCACCTTTTCGGCTGTCTCTGAAAAACTTTCCTCGGGAGAAACGGTTTCTATGTTAAAAGGCCTCGCCGTCTCCCCGTTTATCAAAAGCTTAAGGAAGGCGTTATAATTCGCCGCGTTCATCAAATCTTCCCTGGAAAAAACCGGTTCAAAATATTTCGCCAAAAATTCCGCGTCCTCCTCGCCCACCCTGAAAGCCGCCAAAGACCCGACATTGCCGAAAACCGCTTTTTTAATTTCTTCCTCAATCTGCCCGATAAACTGATGGGCAATAACCAGACTTAAACGATACTTCCGCGCCTCCGACAAAATCATGGCGATTGACTTGGTCGTGATATTCTGAAACTCGTCAATATAAAAATAAAAATCTTTCCGCTGATTTTCCGGCAAATCAACGCGCGACATGGCGGCCATAAAAAGTTTCCCGACAAGAATCATTCCCAAAAGATTGGCGTTGAGTTCGCCAAGGCGGCCTTTTGACAAATTGACCAAAAGAATTTTCTGCCCGTCCATAATTTCCCGAAAATTAAAAGAAGATTTCTCTTGAGCGACAATGGGCCTCATTATTTCATTGGCCAAAAATGTGTCAAATTTGCTTGTAATATAAGGAACAATATTCTGCAAAGCGGCTTCCCCGCCGGCCTTCTCCGCCATTTCAATCCAAAAATTTTTCACAATCGGATTGGTGGCTTTTGAAAGTTTATGTTTGCGAAAACCGGCATCGGATAAAACGCGCGAGATTTCCAAAAGAGTATTGCCCGAACCCGGGTCCTCCATAACCAACAAAGCCGCGTTGCGAAAGTACTGCTCAAACATCGGCCCGCCCGCCACCGACATATCATAAAGTTTGTTAAAAATTTCCAGCAATTCATTAACAATAAAAGTTTTCTGCTCAGGATACTTGGGGTCATATTCCAGCATATTCAAACCAAATGGCCTTCTTATATCAGCCGGGTTGAAATAAACAACATCATCCCAGCGATTCTCGGGAATCTGACCTAAAATTTCTTCTATGTCGCTGCCATGCGGGTCTATGTAGCAAACCCCATGCCCGGCCTTGATGTCTTGAAGCAGCATGTTTTTAATCAAAACTGATTTTCCCGTGCCGGTCTGCCCTACTATATAAAAATGCCTTCTTCTGTCGTTTTCGGAAAAATAAACATCTGTTGCTGTATTGCGGAAATAATTCTTGCCGAGCAAAAGGCCTTTTTGGGGCAAATTAGCGGGCGCTTCCGCTTTTTTGCTTTTTACAAATTTTAGGCGCGGCGCGCTCATGCCAAAAACGGGGAAATGAAAAAGACTGGTCAATTCCGCAAAATTCAGATACAGGGCGCTGCTCTCGTCAAAAATTCTAAAAGAAAAATTAAAAAAAAGTTTTTTCAGACCCGCTTCCCCAATATCGCGCAAAACAAATGCGTTGCCCTGCGGATTGTCGAACTGCGAAAAAACGCTTTTCATTTCTTCCAATATTTGCCGCGCCCTTTCTTTGGTTGGAGCGGAGGTTATCAGCCGGATATTGGCGCGCGCCACTCGCTTGGAAATTTTTTGGTTTAATAATTTTACGATTTCTTCGCGCGGCAAAGATGGCTGCTGAAAATCCGCCGGTTTTTCGTGTATCAACCCGCCGGTGAGCACGGTAAAAAGCGATTCTAAAAGAGATTTTCCGCCCTTCAAAGCGACTTCCGCGGATTCACCCGATTGCAAAAGTTTAATTGACCTTTCTATGTTGTTTTTAAAATTATTTTCTCCCGGGTCAATAATTATCTGAAGGGCGGCGCCCTCTTTGTCCCTTTCCAAACTGGAAAAAACATTGGCCAGCACTTCCATGGGGTCGGAGGCCAAAGCTTCATAAGTCACGACAGGCAAAACGGCGCTGGCTTTCAATCCGGCGATAGCGCCCGCGCTCGGCGACTTGTATTTAAAAATATTGTAATCCCCTTTTTCTTCGCGGATCTCGGCGGCCGGAAAAACCGAAAGAACCTGTTTTTCAAAAAAAGAAATGAATTCGCGCGGAACGGCGGCGTAAAAATTTGTTTCGTTTTCCGCGGCCGGAGAAACAAGCTCCAAAACAAAATACGGCTTGACCCCAGCCATGCCGGAATAAAACTGCTCCATTACGGCAACAATATCCTTGAAAGTTTTTACGCTCTCCGTTTTTTGTTTTTCGATTCTGGGCAGAATAACTTCAAAAACAGAAAAATCCAGAGACTTTTTTAAAATAGCGTTCCCGCGAAAACGCCAAACATAATATGCCAGCGCGACCAATAAAAACGCCAACAGAAAAAAAACAAAATAAGGATGGAATATTAAATCAAAAATTTTCATCTTTTAATTTCTTATTGTTGACTGTGTAAATATAAAATTAAACGGTCGTGAAATTCGTCCATCACGGACGAATCTAGCTTTCTGGCCAACTGGACCGCGTTAAGTATGCCCTTTTCCTGCGCGACATTAAAAATTCGCTCTATTACCTGTTCTTTTTCCACCAAATTTGGATCGGCAAAATCTTTTTCCCAAGCGGCCTTCTGTTCCGAAGAAAGATGATATTGCTCGTCATAAATATCTTCCGGTTGCTGGCGGGTATAATCCTCAATAATCTCCCCGGTTTTTTCTGGTGATTTAATAATTTCGCTTTTTAAATTTAATCGCTCCTGTTCAGGTGTAATTTTCGGATTCATCATATTTTTATTTTAGCACAAAAAAAACCGAGGGACTACAAGTCCTCTCGGTTTTGTATTAACATTTTTACAAAAAAATCAATTATCCTCGGCTACCGCAAGAGGCCGAACCCTGCCCGAAAATGCTGAGGTCAGCGCTGGACCATTGCAGCGTAGAACAACTCCTGCTCAGAAACAGGACGGGCACGAGGTCCGACGACTTATAGTGGGAACCGGGAAGATTCAGGTAGCGGTCTTTCAGGATCTCCGGTTTGTGGGTAATGACAGCAATTCCTTCCTGTGCATTGAGGCCATGGCGATTCTGTTTCTTAAACATCTTGGCGCAGTCATTCGGGCTGTTACTGAGCGTGTCCTTGCCGTCTTCTGTATCGTGGATAAGATACGGCTTGCGCGGGGTTTCCATTCCTTCAGCATTATAAATTTCGGTCGTGTCCGCGTAAGCATAGCCGGTCTTGCCGTTCAACTCCACCATGGCCATCTGCTTGTCCAAGGATACCATGTTCTCGGGAATAACAATGACCGAACCCGGGCAAAAATGTTCCTTCAAAGGATTGATGTAATTGAGAAACCGGTCTTTTCCCGTGCCGGCCGCCTCGGGGTACCCTTTGTCCAAAAGCGTTTTAACCTGCTGGTCAAACGACTGGCTTTTGGCCTCGTTCTCGGCTCTCTTTTTGGCTTTAGCCCAGGCTTCGTCAATATCGGTATCCTTGTTGATGTTTTTGATCAGCGCTACAAGGTATTCTGCCAATTGATCCGTACAAAGTCCCATAATTCTTACCTCCTTCTTTCTTATTTTGGTTGATTTTTCAAACTTGTCCGCCTTGGGTGGGTTTTTATCTTTTTTTATTATATACAAAACTAAATAAATTGTCAAGTTTTTCAAAAAGAAGAAAAACGACGAAGCGACGCTTCGTCGTAGTTAAATAATTATTTCTTCTATATTGCCTGCCGACCACTCTTTTAAAAACTTCTCGTAGCTTGCCTTGTTTTTAAACTGATTAAAAATTATATCTTCTCCGGAAAGAATCCAATTTTCATAATCTTTGTATAAATAACTTTTTAAACTAGACCACGGATAATCTAGTAATTTTTTCTTTTTTAAATTCCAGTTTTTAAGATTACCGATTCTCCAATTTTTATTATCAATAAAATCCAAAGGATTTAAATGAATATATAAAGAAAGATGCAAGAGATATGAATTTGAATCAATATGTTTGGCCTTGAAAGGTTTCTCAAAAAGCGGCCCTTTTCTTTCTTTCTTGGTATTTATATATTTTGCGATAGAGGTATTACATTTTTGCAAAAAATCAGTAATGCCCTTTTCTTTTAATTCTTTCAGTAAGAGATGATAATGATCTAACATAATTACATAAGCAACAACATCTACTAATTTATCCCCTCGCCAGGCAATTTCCACCGCCTTATTAAAACTCGGATTTTTACAAGTTCTTAAATAGTTAAAAGCTTTTCCCGACTCCGTGGAATTAGCCAATAAAAATGCCTGATGCAACCTCTTGGCATTCTCATGCTCTTTAAATTCCGGAATATTCAACATGGTTCTGCTATAAATATGATAATATTCGCCGGGAATAAATTGTTCTTTTCTTTTCATGCTTTTATTTTAACGACGAAGCGACGCTTCGTCGTAATTATATATAAACAAAAAAACCGAGGGACTACAAGTCTCTCGGTTTTTAATTGCCTTTTTGGCAAAATTTATATTGCGTCCAGGGCGGCTTCAAAAGCGGCCCTGATTTCGGAAAAATCCTCTATGCCAACCGATGTCCTTATCAATTCATCTGTAATACCAATTTCCAGCCGCTCCTCGCGCGGCATACTATGATGAGTCATAGAAGCCGGATGCTGAATCATGGTGTCAGTTGAACCTAGGCTGACACACAAACTAACACATGTCTTTTGCGCCAGATAATTCAAAAATTTTTCAATTTCTTCTGCCCCGCCCTCTAATTCAATCCCAACAATGGCGCCGTAACCGACCACACCTCTTTTTGTTCTCATCTGCTGTCTCGCCAAAGTATGTTGCGGATGACTCGGCAAAGCGGGATAAATAATCCGCTTCACCTTGTGATGATTTTGTAGAAAAAAAGCCAATTGCAAAGCGTTACTGTTGTGTTTGGCTATCCGCAAGTGAAAAGTATCCAATCCGCGCTCTACCAACGAACAATCATGGGGCGATGGATTTGTTCCTAGGATTGATCGCCAATCATGAATAATATTTATTAAATCTTGATTCGTGGCCACTGCGCCCAACACAACATCGCCGTGGCCGTTAAAATATTTTGTAGCGCTGTGAATGGCGATATCTGCCCCCAACCTTAAAGGTCTCTGAAAATATGGCGTAGCAAAAGTATTATCAACTACAACTAAAATATTATTTTTTTTCAGCAATCCGCAAATGGCGGCAATCGGTGATAATTCTAGAGTCGGATTTGTCGGTGTTTCCAAAAAAATCATTCTTGTGTTTTGTAAAATGGCATCTCTAATATTTTGCAAATTACTGGTATTAACAAAACTCGCGGCAATATCCCACTGCGCCAACTTATTGGCAAACAGATCATCTGTCCCCCCGTATAGGCACCGAGAACAAACAACATGATCTCCTGGCCGGAGAAAGGTCAACATAACAGTAGAGATAGCGGCCATACCGCTGGAAAAAACCAAGGCGGCTTCGGCATGTTCAAGGGCGGCAATTTTCTTTTCTAAGCTCTCAAAATTCGGATTGCTTATTCTTGTATAAACAAACCCACCTTCTTTTCCGTTAAAAACATTAATTGCCTTTCCCCAACTTTTGAAACTAAAAGACCCAGTAGAAAAAATTACTCTACCGTGCGGATAAATTCCGCTAAGATCTATTATGTTCATAAAACCTCCTTATTTTAAACTGTCAAAGAATCAATTATCAACACCAATATAGCATCATAAATATTGACCGGTCAATGATTATGCTATAATAAATCCGTGAGGCAAAAAATCACAAAATATTTCGTGGCCGGCATATTGGGGCTGATGTTTATCCTGCTTTTTTCATCCGCATGGAACGATTCGGCCGTCATGGACGAATTGGCGCATATTCCCGCCGGTTATTCCTATCTCGCCCAACAAGATTTCCGACTAAACCCCGAACATCCGCCGCTGATCAAAGATTTGGCCGCTCTGCCGCTGCTGTTTTTAAATTTAAACTTCCCAACAAATATTCCCGCCTGGACAACCGAAATAAACAGCCAGTGGGATATGGGCACGGCCTTTCTCTATGAATCCGGAAACGACGCCAACAAAATTATCCGTTGGGCGCGCCTGCCGATAATACTTTTAACTATTCTTTTCGGTTGGATGTTTTTCAGATGGGTCAGCGGCCTTTATGGCGACAAAGTTGGTCTGCTGGCGCTCTTATTTTTCGCCGCCTCCCCCACTTTTTTGGCGCATTCAAAATATGTGACCACCGACCTCGGCGCTTCTTTCGGATTTTTCATCGGCATCGCCGCGCTGGTAAACTTTTTGCATAAAAATACAACCAAAAGCTTAATTCTCTGCGGCGTCGCTTTGGGCATCGCCGAACTTTTAAAATTCTCGCTGGTTCTGCTGGCTCCCATTTATATTATCCTCGGCGGATTTTGGGTTTTTTTGAATAATTACGGCCATAACTTTAATTGGAGAAAATTTATAAAAGAAGAATTTACGATGCTCTGGAAAATTTTTCTCATCGGCCTGATAGGGTTTGCCATAATCTGGGTTGTTTATATTTTTCATGTCTGGAACTATCCGATTGAAAAACAAGTAAGCGACACTGGTCATATTTTAAGCGGGTTCAAGGTGCGCTTCTTGGCAAATTTCGTCATTTGGCTGGCGGGAATCCCGCAACTAAGGGCCATAGGAGAATATTTATTCGGCGTGCTGATGGTGCTTCAAAGAGCCGCCGGCGGAAACAATGTTTATTTTTTGAGCATGGTGGCGAACAAAGGCTGGCCGTATTATTTCCCCCTTCTTTATTTACTCAAAGAACATCTGGCTTTTCATATTTTAACGCTCATCGCTATTGTTTTCGGCATACAAAATATCAGAAAGAGCAAAGAAAAAAACATGAAAAGTTTTTTAAGCTGGCTTAAAGAAAATTTTGCCATCACGGCCGGACTTTTGCTGATAATTATTTACTGGGCGCAAGCCATCACCAGTCCTCTCAACATCGGCATACGCCACGTGATGCCCACCTTCCCTTTTATTTATCTTATGGTCTCAAGGCAAATAGTGCGCTGGGTCAAAGAACCCTCCGACGACGAACCACAAACTTTTTTTGACTGGCTGAAAAAAATTTACACTCTTTATTTCCGACCGCTTAAGCGAGGTGTATTAGTAATTCTGCTTTTGGCCTGGATGTTTCTTTCAACCATTATTAATTTCCCGAATTATCTCTCCTACTACAACGAATTGGCCGGCGGAACCGCCAATGGATACAAAATAGCCGTTGACTCCAATTATGACTGGGGCCAAGACTTGAATCGCTTGGGAGATTTTATTGCCAAAAATAATATTAACAAAATTGCCATTGATTATTTTGGCGCCGGCAATCCGCGATACTCTTTTGGAAATAAATTTGTCTTGTGGCATTCCAAATACGGCAGTCCGCTGGAAAAAGAAAACATAAACTGGGTTGCGATTTCAGCGACATTCCTCCAAGAATCACGAGCCACGCCGGTAAAAGGTTTTAACAGAAAATTTGAAGATACTTTGTGGTGGCTGGCGGGCAAAGAACCCGTTGCCCGCGCCGGAACCTCTATTTTTATTTATAAGTTATGAAAATTATTACAAAAAAAGCCGCAAATAAAGATTTGGACGGGATAATGGAATTGGTTAAAAATACAACAAATTATCATTATAAAATAGATAAATATTACAAGCCCTTTTCTAAATATAAAGGATTAGATAAGTATACAAAAAACCAGATAAAAAATAAGAATATAAAAATGCTTATAGCTGAAGATGGCGGGAAAATTATTGGACGTATAATCGGTGTTATAACAAAAGCTCCTTCTTATGTTACTCCTAAAAAAATTGGGGAGATTGACGATGTCTTCATTAAGAAAAACTATAGACGCAAAGGAATTGGAAAAAAATTATTTAAAGAATTACTGAAATGGTTTAAGATAAAAAAAATTAAACACATTGAACTTAGTGTAGATGCAAGAAATAAAATAGGAGTTAATGCTTGGAAAAAATTTGGTTTCTATGATTATAGAGTGAAGATGAGAAAGGATTTATAATTTTATATTTTTACTTTGTGGGCTCTGATCACGTACGATCTGAGTTCGAACCAATCAACTATTTTTCAATCCTCAAATAACGTCCCCATTGGCGACTTTTGTTTTTATCAAACACTACAACTCCCCAACTATTGAAGTCCGACTTCAATAGTTGTATAATTCAACCGTATGCAAAAACCTACTTTTATAAATAACCGGATATATCATATCTATAATCGCGGAGTGGAAAAAAGAAAAGTCTTTATGGACAAGCAAGATTATTTGCGCTTTATCCATTGTTTGTTTGAGTTTAACGATGAAAACCCAACACTGAATACCACCTATTATTTCAACCCCCAAACTATGGAAGTTCAACCTCGATATTTAACAAATCTAAAAGCTAAAAAAGAACCTAGAAAATTATTAGTAGAAATTCTCATATTTGCTCTAATGCCGAATCATTTTCATCTGCTGTTAAAACAGAAGAAAGAAAATGGAATAGTGAAATTTATGCAAAAATTAGGCACGGGCTACGTAAATTATTTTAACAAAAAATACAAGAGAGTCGGACCACTATTCCAAGGTAAATTTAAAGCTGTTTCAATAAATGACCATGCTCACTTCCTTCATCTCCCCTACTATCTTCACCTAAACCCCCTCGAATTAACCAACTATCGAAGTCCGACTTCGATAGTTGAGCAAATGAAGTTTTTGGAGAATTACAAGTGGAGTAGTTTTCCTGATTATATCGGCAAGAAAAATTTTCCTTCGGTCACACAAAGAGAATTTTTGCTGGACTTTTTCGGCGGAGCCGAAAAGTATAAAAAGGAAACGAAGGAATGGTTAAAAGAAAAAGATAAAAATTTTGAAGAAATTAAAGGTTTTACTTTTGATTAACCCATAGAAGTTGACCAACTATCGAGGTTCAACCTCGATAGTTGGGTTAGAAAAATTACTCCGCCAACTTGGGTTGGAAAAATTCATTCAGTTTTACTCTGTTCTGCTTGATGGCAATTATTTCATTATTCTGAACATAAACCCTTAAAACCAATCCTTCCATGGTTTCTTCCGAAAAATTCTGGTCAAAAATAAAATTGCCCAAGCTGTAAGCAATAATGCCGCCATTGTAACTTTCCACTTCCTGAACCACGTGTGGATGGTGGCCGACGACAATTTTCGCTCCGTTATCTATCGTCGCTCGCGCCAAAAATTTTTGGCGCTCGCTGGAGTTTTTTTGGTATTCCTCGCCAAAATGAAAAGACACCACCAAAATATCCGCCTGTTTTGCGGCTTTTTTAACCAAAAAGGCAAAGTCATCTTTAACAATCAAAATCCCGGGCCTGTTTTCACCGGCCTCAAACCATTCCGGTCCGACATCGCTGAAACCCAAAAATCCGATCTTTACTCCGTTTTTCTCTATAATTTTAACACCGGAAGCCTCATCCTTGTTCATCCCGCCGCCGACGGGAACAATGGCGGCGTTTTTCAATCTAAAAATATTTTCCCTAAAAGCATCGCTGCCCCAATCGCCCGCGTGGTTATTGGCAACCGACAAAGCGCCAAAGCCGGCGCCGATAAGCGCGTTTAAGGCGTCGGGTTTAAATTTAAAAGAATATAAATTCCCCGTCTCTTGGCCGAAATCAGAAACCGGCCCTTCTAAATTGCCGAAAGAAACATCGGCCTCCTTTATCCAATCCGCCTTTTTAAAAAGCTTGGAAAAATCGCCCGCCTGATTTTCATAAATGGAATTTTCAACCTCGCGGCTCATCATAATATCTCCCACAAAAAGAAGTTCCACGCTCCCTGTTTTTGCCACCGAAGCGGCATTAAAATGATTTACAAAATAAATAAAAGACGGGGATTCTGAAAATTTATAAATATGAAAACAAAAATAAAAAAGCGATGCCGGAACGAAAAATCCGAAAGAAACCGCAAAAAATATCCAAGAGACGTGTTTCATTGTTGTTTAAAAAATATTTTATTGCCAAAACGAAAATCAATATATTCAAACTTATCCTTATCATTTTTAACCATTTCATTAAAAAAAGCAACAAGATTATTATAAGTCAGCGCCCAATCCTCCCCGCCATCCACAATTAAATATTGCCCCGTTTCAGCATAAAGCTTGTAAACTTTTTCATTTTCCAAAATTATACTTGAAACAGAAAAAAAATCTTTCAGCCGATTTGCGAAATCCAACATCCTTTTAAAATCATTCGTTTCCAACAAAAAATTTCCCTTTTCCGGTTTTATCGCGCGCTTATCAAAAAATTTTACAAAAATACCGGGTGAAAAAAACGGGGCATCGCCAAAAATAAAACCGGTTTCGTCAACAAAAAAACAATTAGGCAAACACAGCACCGCAACGGGCTTCCGCTCTTCCGCGCGCACGGAAATGGCGAAAGGGAAAATTTTTTCAACTTCTATGTTTTTTAAGTTAAGAAAATTGTCCGTTAACCGCCAGCGAGCTTTTTCCGCCGGAAAAGAAAAAAAACAATTTTGCGGAATCACATAGAAAACTTTTGAAGCCATAATATCTTCTATTTCGGCCAGTAATTTTTCTTTCTGAAAATCCGGCGCGCCCTCCATGATTATTTCCTTAATTTTAAATTCCTCGGAATAAAAAAACCAAAAAACCAGCCCGCCCAAAATTAAAACCGACGCCAAAAAAGACAACAAAACTCCAAGAAAAAATCTTTTCGTTTTTTGGCGCCTGGCTGAAGAAAGAATATTGCGAGACATACACTTAGTTTACACCACTATCTGCCAATGGGTAAAATTTTTTCCTTACCAAGATATTTTTGCAGAACTTCGGGAACTAAAACCGAGCCGTCCGCCTGCTGATTATTTTCCAAAAGAGAAATTAAAATCCTCGGCGTGGCAATAACCGTATTATTCAAAGAATGCGCGAAATAAATTTTCCCGTCTTTTGTTTTATATCTGATATTCAGCCGCCTGGTCTGAAAATCATGAAAATAAGAAGCCGAGTGGGTCTCTCCGTATCCTTTCTTGGAAGGAGTCCAGGCTTCAATGTCATATTTTTTAACCTGCCCCAAACCCAAATCGCCACCGCAATTGGCAACCACTCGATAAGGAATTTTCAGCGCCCTCATAATTTTTTCGGAATTATTGGTAATCTCCTCGTGCCACTTGACCGATTCCACGTGGTCGGCACGGCACAAAACAACCTGCTCAACTTTCATAAATTCATGAACCCGATAAAGCCCTTTTACGTCCTTGCCATAACTGCCCGCCTCCCGCCTGAAACAGGGAGAAAAAGCCACATATTTTTTGGGTAACTCTTCTTCAGACAAAACTTCATCCGCATAATAACCCATCATCGGAACTTCGGCCGTTCCGGCCAAATATAAATCGTCCTGCGTTTTATAAATTTCATCCTTGCCCTGCGGAAGCCAGCCCGTGCCGCGAAAACTTTCCTCGCGGGCCATGGACGGCGCGATAAACGGAACAAAGCCGGCCTTCACCATTTCTTCAAAAGAAAATTGCCAGATGGCAAAACACAGAAGGGCGGCTTCGTTTTTCAAAAAATATCCGCGGAATCCGGAAACCTTGGTCCCCCGCTCAAAATCAACCAAATCCAAATTTTTCATCAATTCCATATGGTCTTTCGGCTCAAAACCCCCAGTCGGGGAGCCAAAATCAGGCAACTCCCCCCACTTCCTTACTTCTTTATTGTCCTTGTCAGATTCGCCCTCCGGCACAGAAGGATCGGGAATATTAGGAACTTCCAGCATCATTTTTTTCCAATCCTTCACAACTTTTTTTAAATTCTCTTCGCTTTCAGACAATCGTTCTTTTAAAACTTTTGTCGCGCCAATCAGCCGCTCGCGCCCTTCTTCGTTTTTTGTTTTGGCAATTTTATCAGTCTCAATATTCTGCTCGGCGCGCAAAGTTTCCGTTTCCTGAATCAGCCGCCGGCGCTCGTCGTCAATTTCCAAAAGTTTGTCTATATTAAAACTAATGTGCTTCTTGCGCGCGGCTTCTTTAAACAAATCTTTATTCTCCCTGATAAATTTTATATCCAACATATTACTATCTATAATAAAGGAATCTTTTTATTTTTGCAAAATATTACCCACCCGAGGCGAGGTTGCTTTTTTTTCGCTTTTATGCTATATAATAAATATTATAGGGATTAAACAATTTTAATATTATGGAAGGATTGCCAAAACAAGAAGAACTTACCGGCGTAGAAAGAATTTATAACGAAGCAAAAGAACAAATTTTGAGAATTATGGATTTACGAAAACAAGACGTTGAAACCATTCTTAATGACCCGGAATTTATGAAAGAAGTCACAAGAACATGGCAAGAAGATTTAGCAAAAGCCGAAGACCCAGAAGAAAAAGAAAAACAACTTAGAAACGGGTTAATTTTCAGAATAAAAGAGAAAATAGCGACCGAACAATCAAATTAATCTTTCATTAATTTATGGAAGAGAAAATTTTTGCCAACGCGCTAAACCAATCCTTGCAGATTGATGCCGCGGCGCTGTCAAAACTAAAGAAATATTTCGGCAGTTTCAAAAAAGCCTGGGTCGCCCCCTTTGGCAAATTCGCAGCGGCCGCGGGCAAAAAAAAGATTGTGGAATTCAGGGCCGATGTTGACCCGGAAAAAGAATTTAAAATTCTGGAAAAAGAAAACATTAAAATCCTGCTGGAAGAAGAATTCCCCGCCTTGCTCAAAGAAATTTTCACTCCCCCGCAAATTTTATATATCAAAGGAACTCTACCTGGTGAACAGGGAGACGAAACCGAAGAAAAAATTTATTTAACCGTGGTCGGCCCGCGGAGATTTTCCGCCTACGGCAAGGGGGTTTGCGAAAAAATAATAACCGATTTGGCCACTCTGGCCGGACCGGAAAAAATAATCATTGTCAGTGGCATGGCTTTGGGAATTGACACCATCGCGCACAAAACCGCCCTGAAAAACAACGTGAAAACGATTGCTGTTCTAGGAAACGGGCTGAGCGATGAAGCGATTTTTCCGCCGCAAAATTTACCCCTGGCGCGCGAAATAACACAAAAAGGATGCCTGGTTTCAGAATACCCCTTAAATATGAAAGCTACTTATTTTACTTTTCCCCAAAGAAACAGAATCGCGGCCGGCTTATCCCACGGAACCCTGGTTGTTGAAGCGCCGCAAAGAAGCGGCTCATTAATCACTGCCTTTTTGGCCCTGGAAAACAACCGCGAGGTTTTTGCCGTACCGGGCGGAATTTTCTCGGCCAATTCAGAAGGAACCAACAATCTCCTGAAACTCGGCGCTTCGCCCGTCACCACCGCTGAGGACATACTGCGCGCTCTAGGGATAGAAACGGAAAACCGGCAAACAATCGCTGAGGCTAATTTATCGCCGGAAGAACAAAAAATTATTTCTCTGCTTTTTGAACCTCTTGAACGCGACGAATTGATAAGAAAGTCTGGGTTAAGCCCGAGAGAAATCAACCCAGCCTTAACTCAAATGGAAATTAAGGGTATTATAAAAGAACTAGGAAACAGGATATACAAGATATGAACTTAGTCATAGTAGAATCGCCGACAAAAGCCAAAACAATTTCCCGCTTTTTGGGAAAAAATTTTCAAGTTGAATCCAGTTATGGTCACGTGCGCGATCTGCCCAAGGGCGACTTGGGCATTGATACGGAAAAAAATTTTGAGCCGCGCTATGTCATTCCCAAAAAATCACAAAAGAACGTCAATATCTTAAAAAAATTAGCCAAAGAGTCGGACAAAATTATCCTGGCGACAGACGAAGACCGCGAAGGAGAAGCCATCGCCTGGCATCTTGTTCAGGCATTAGGCCTGAACAATCTCAAATCTCAAAAATCAAAAGTCAAATCTATTGAAAGAATCGTCTTTCATGAAATTACAAAAAAGGCCATTGAAAAGGCGCTGAAAAATCCGCGCGCCATTAATGAAGATCTGGTCAACGCCCAACAGGCGCGCAGAATCCTAGACAGATTAGTCGGCTACAAGCTCTCTCCTTTCTTGTGGAAAAAACTGATGCGCGGGCTTTCCGCCGGCCGCGTGCAGTCCGTCGCTCTGCGCTTAATTCTTGACCGAGAAAATGAAATAAGAAATTTTATTGTTCAGGATTACTGGACGATAACAGCCCTGCTGCAAAACAAGAAAAAAAAGGAATGGGAATCAATCCTTGTCAAAATAAACGAAACTGCCATACCCAAACCCGGGCTAACAAACGAAAAAGAAGTCCAAAAAATAATAAAAGAACTTGAATCTTCTTCTTGGAAAATAGAATCAATTGAAAAAAAAGAAAAAGAACAGCAGCCGCGGCCGCCTTTTATAACCAGCACGCTTCAGCAAACAGCCTGGCAGCGATTAAGATTTTCAGCAAAAAAAACAATGGTGGTCGCCCAGCAATTATACGAAACCGGTTTTATCACTTACATGAGGACCGACTCTTTCAATGTGTCCGAGGAAGTATTGAAATCAACGGCAGAATTTCTCAAAAATAACTTCGGACAAAAATACGCCTTGACCCAGCCGCGCCGATTCAAAACGAAAAGCAAGGGCGCGCAGGAAGCGCACGAAGCCATTCGGCCGGCCGACTCGGAAATTTTACCAGAGTCAATCAAAAATGATTTATCGCCGGACCAGTATAAATTATACAATTTGATTTGGAAAAGATTTATGGCAACCCAGATGCCCAACGCGATTTTTAACAGCACTACTATTGACACAGCCGCCGCGGGCGGCAAAAACAAATATTCTTTCCAGGGCAGAGGCGCCATTTTGAAATTTGACGGCTTTCTTAAAATATACGAAATGAATATTGAGGAAAAAATCCTGCCCGATTTAGACAAAGAAGATACTATTACGGCCAAAGAAATAAAACCGGAAAAACACCAGACACAGCCACCGGCGCGCTACAATGATGCTTCTTTGGTCAAGGCGCTGGAAAAACACGGTATTGGCCGACCCTCCACTTATGCCCAAATAATTTCCACTATTCAAACAAGAAATTATATTGAAAAAGACTCAGCAAAAAGATTTCTGCCAACCGAAATCGGAGAAAAAGTTAATAAAATGCTGGTGGAAAATTTTCCCCAAATAGTTGATATTAATTTTACGGCTAACATAGAAAATGACCTTGATAAAATCGCGGTTGGCGAGAACGAATACGCCAGAGTTATTAAAAATTTTTATGGGCCGTTTGAAAAAAATTTGGAAGAAAAATATCAAAGCGTAGAAAAAGAAGATCTAACTGAAGAAACAAACGAAATCTGCGATAAATGCGGCAAGCCGATGGTCATCAAACACGGACGATTCGGCAAGTTTATCGCCTGCTCCGGTTTTCCGGAATGCCGAAACACAAAACAACTGCCAGCCAAACAATTAGGTATAAAATGTCCGCTGTGCAAAGAGGGCAATGTTATAGAACGAAAAACAAAAAGAGGGCGGATGTTTTTCGGCTGTTCTGTCTGGCCGAAATGTGAATTCGCCTCCTGGCAAAAACCGACCGGCGAACTTTGCCCCGAATGCCAATCCCCTCTTATAGAATTAAAAAACGGCATAAAGTGCTCAAGCAAATCGTGCCGTTTTACAAAAGACTAATTTTTAATAATCCAAACTCATTGTTATATGATGGGGGATATTCCCAGCTGAATCCATGCCTCGTCCGGCCACCCAAAGCGCGAAATCCATTTCGGGCATATCAATTTCTTCCTTGGCCAAAAAACAACGATGATAATTTATCTGCTGGAAAAAACTTTTCACTGCGATAACAGTAGCCAATCTGATGGCCGCCTCCTTAAAAGAATTCTTAGGAATAGTTCTGTATTTTTTTAACAAAGCCAACAATTCATTAGAATAACTTAAAATTCTTAGCTGATGTAAAATCCGAGGAACCTGATAATCCGCCAACGGACTTATAGTTTCTATATCCTTAATCGGGCTCAATTTGAAACTATCGTTTGCCCGACCGTAATACATCAGGGGAAAAAGAAGCGCTTTTTTGTGAAAAGGAAATTCATAACCATAAATCGTCCGGGTGTCGCAAAAAGCTTCGGGAAAATCTTTAACTAATCTTTCACAAATTCCGTTGCCATGGTCAAAACAGCAATAGTTAGCTTCTTCAAAAAGATTCGCAAAATGCCCGTCATATTTTTCCAGTAAAACCCGACCTACGGAATTCCAAATACCAGTTCTTTCGTACAAAAATGGAATTTCTAATCCGTCTCGGCCAAATATAGAACGGACTTCGTATCTTGAAATATGGGCCAAATAATCCGCCTCCAAAATACGATAACCTGGTAGTCCAACAGCCTGTGTTACGCAAGCCGCCATGGCCAATGACCCTCCATATCTTTTGCCTTTATACATGCACCAGAATTTTTCTTTTTCTGAGCCTGGCTCCCGATAGCAAGCGTTAATAGCAGTAATAATGCCTAGCCACTGAATAAAATCCGGACCGTCAACAGGAAAACATTCCTCCCCTCGCCAATTGGGAATTTTAAAGTCTCTTTTTGCCCACTCCGGAGCTAATTCACGAATTTTATCCTTGTGAACAAGAACTGTATCAAAAAAATTCAGAGTATCATCGTCCTCTTTTATAAGGCCGGGATAATCGGGGTCATTCTTTAGTTTTTCAATATTAACATCAATCTGCCGAGACCATGGGTTCATTATAAATTCCTCCCTTTTTAAAATGTTTTCAAACAACAAAAAAATTTTTCTTTACTATACATAAAAAAACTGATAAAGTAAAGGGGCGGACGTTTATATGACTTGGCAAGAATACAAAAATAAACTACCCAAACATTATTCTGAAAATAACCTTGCCGTTATTGAGCGCGCTTTTAATTTTGCTTCGGAAGCGCACAAAGATGAAAATAGGCAAACGGGCGAACCGTACATAAATCACCCCATTGCGGTTTCTTTAAAAATCGCGGAACTTAAACTGGACCCCGACACAATAGCCGCCGCCCTTCTCCATGATGTCTGCGAAACAAACGGTATTCTTTTTAAAAAAATCAGAAAAGACTTCGGGCCTCAAATAAGTTTTCTGGTAGACGGACTAACAAAAATTAACAAAATAGAATATCAAGGAATAGAAAGAAACGCTGAATCAATCAGAAAAATGTTTATGGCCATGGCGCGCGACATTAGAGTTATTATAATCAAGCTTCTGGACCGCCTGCACAATCTGGAAACTCTTTATGCTTTATCGGAAGAAAAACAAAAAAGAATCGCAACCGAAACGTTGGAAATTTACGCGCCGATCGCCGACAGGCTTGGTATGGGAAATATTAAGTTAAAATTGGAAGACACGGCTTTTAAATACGCTTACCCCGCGGAATATGAATGGATAATAAAAAAAACGAAAGAAAAAATTCCTGAACGAGAAGAATACTTGGCCAAAAAAGTTATCCCGACACTCAAAAAAGAACTGCAAAAAAACAACATAAATATTAAAAAAATTGAACATCGCGCGAAACATTACTACAGTTTATGGAAAAAACTTTTAAGGTACGACATGAACTGGTACACAATTTATGATTTGGCCGCCGTGCGAATTGTTGTGGAATCGCTTGAAGACTGTTACGCGGTTTTGGGCATAATCCACAAACTATGGAAACCTCTCCCCGGAAGAATTAAAGATTATATCTCTCTCCCAAAACAAAACGGGTACCAAAGCCTGCACACAACCGTTATTTGCACTAATAAAAAAATTACCGAATTTCAAATCCGCACGCAAAAAATGCACGAAGAAGCTGAGTATGGAATTGCGGCGCACTGGGCCTGGGAAATGGCGGGTAAACCGGCAAACATTAAAAACATGCCTCACAAAAAACTGGCCTGGGTTAAACAATTATACGACTGGCACAAAAAATCACCCAAAAATACCACCAGCGAAGAATTTTTAGAATCTTTAAAACTCGATTTTTTTGAAAATCGAGTTTTTACCCTAACGCCTAAAGGAGACATTATTGACCTGCCCGAAGGCGCGACACCGATTGATTTTGCCTACGGCATACATTCTGACATAGGCAATTCAATCAGCGCCTGCAAAGTAAACAATCGCATTGTCTCGTTATCGCACAAACTTGTGTCGGGAGACTTAGTTGAAGTGATAACTCAAAAAAATAAAAAACCTAATTTAAAAATGCTGGAATATGCCAAAACTTCAAACGCGAAAAACTGCATTAAATCAGCCCTAAAAAAAACAAACAGGAACTAAACACTGAAAGAATTTACATCTATTTCCGGCTCTGGTTCTAATCCGGAATTTTCCCTCGCCGCGCCGATTTTGGCCAGAAAATTATTCAGTTCTTCCTCCGAGAAAAATTCAATTGAAATTTTATTAGCCGGCCCCTTGCGTTCCACCGAAACCCTGGTTCCCAAAGCATCCGAGAGTTTTTGCTGAAGCATCTGCGTTTCCGGGTCTTCAATTTCATCTTTTATTTTTCTGGTTATACGATTCCTGACAATCTCCCGTGACAACAACTCCGCCTCCCGCACTGTCATTTTTCTGTAAATAATTTCTTTATAAAACCCGAGTTGTTCATCTTTTTGTTTAGCCAAGCTTAACAATGGCCGAGTGTGCCCTTCGAAAATCAGCCCCTGCCTCAATCCTTCCAGAATTTCTTCCGGCAAAGTCAAAAGGCGTATTGTATTGGAAACAAATTCCCGACTCTTGCCCATCTTGGCGCCGACTTCGTGATGACGCATTTTAAACTGATCTACCAACTGCTTAAAAGCCTCGGCTCTTTCCAGCGGGCCCAAATCTTCGCGCTGAAGATTTTCAATCAGGGCCAATTCCAGTTTAACTTTTTCGGAAGGATCCTCGCGGATAATTACCGGTACTTGCGTCAACCCCGCCTGCCGCGAAGCTCGCCACCGCCTCTCGCCGGCAATTATTTCATATTCAACAACTGTGCCGGTCGGCACTTCTCTTTCGTGCCTAATGACAACCAGTGGCTGTAAAACGCCGTACTGTCTTATAGACTCGGCCAGCTCGCCGAGTTTTATTTCATCAAAAGTCCGGCGGGGCTGCATGGAATTCGGCCTGATTTTATCAACCTCTACCCAAAAAACTCCGCTTTCTTTTCTAATTCTTGGAAGTTCATTCATATTATTTTTTATTATATTAAAATTGACTTAGTAATGCAAATTTCTTACAGTATATTTAGGGCATTAAAAGGGCATGTGGCGGAACTGGCATACGCGTACGACTCAAAATCGTATGACCTTGCGGTCGTGTGGGTTCAACTCCCACCATGCCCACCGCGATAAAATCGTCCCTTGAAAACACAAAAAAGAAAGGAAGTGAAAATGACTGATTTCTACGACATTAAAGGATTATTAACCGAAGACGAAAGAATGGTCTTAGACATGACGCGCAAATTTGCCAAAAAAGAAATTCCGAATAAGTTTATGGCTGAATGTTTTGAAAAAGACCGATTCCCGACGGAACTAATACCTGCTTTGGCCAACGACTTAATGTGCCTTGGCATCAAAACAAACCCCGCCTACGGCGGATCCGGTCTTAGTAATATGATATACGGATTAGTTTGCCAAGAATTGGAAAAAGCAGACAGCGGTATCAGAAGTTTTGTTTCAGTGCAAAATTCACTGTGCATGTTCCCCATTGAACAATTCGGCAGCGAGGAGCAAAAAAAATACTGGCTGCCGCTGATGACCGCCGGCAAGAAAATCGGCTGTTTCGGGCTAACCGAACCGGATTTCGGCTCCAACCCGGCCGGCCTAAGAACTACTGCCATAAAAAAAGGAAATGAATTCGTACTTAACGGCGCAAAAATGTGGATTACCAACGGCACTATCGCGGATGTGGCGATTATCTGGGCCAAAACAAATCCTAAAGACACCACGGGAGAAAGTATCAAAGGGTTCTTAGTAGAGAAAGATACGAGGGGTTTTTATTCAAGGCCAATGAAACACAAATGGTCTTTGAGGGCTTCAGATACAGCCGAATTAATTTTAAACAATGTTGTCATTCCGGAAACCAATCTTTTGCCCGGTACCAACGCGGGAATAAAAACCGCTCTCGCCTGTCTTACTCAAGCTCGTTACGGAATCGCATGGGGAGCCGTTGGCGCGGCCATGGCCTGCTACGAATGCGCTCTTGATTACGCCAAAAGCCGAATTCAGTTCCATGGCAAACCGATTGCCTCGCATCAATTAATCCAGGCTGACCTAGTAGAAATGATAACCAAAATTACCAAGGCCCAACTTTTAATCTGGCGTCTGGCAAAACTTATGGATGAAAAAGGAATTGATAAAACGAGGCACATACAAGTTTCTATGGCCAAAATGGACAACGTTAAAATGGCCATGGAAATCGCCCGCTCGGCCAGAAATCTTCTCGGTGCCAACGGAATTTCTCTTGAATACCCGGTGGTCAGACATATGGCCAACCTAGAATCCGTATTCACGTACGAAGGAACAGACAATATTCACAAACTATCTATTGGCCGCCACATTACCGGCCTCAACGCTTTTTAAATTTTAAATACAAAACCCCGCGGTATCGCGGGGTTTGATTTTTATTTTATTTAGATTTGCGTTAAAACTTTTTCTATCTTTTCCAACGCCAAATCCACTTCATCTTTTTTTATAATAAGAGGAGGCGCAAAACGAATGACATGCTCATGGGTTTCTTTGGTCAAAACCCCCTCTTCCATCAAGGCTTCACAAAATCTTCTGGCCCCGCCGGCTTCTTTTTTCAACTCAACTCCAACCAAAAGCCCCTTGCCTCGCACCTCTTTTACGTGCGGGCTTTTTATTTCACGAAGCTGGCGTATAAAATAATCGCCCAGCTGTTTGGCGCGACCGGGAAAATCTTCCTCCTGCATCAACTTCAAATATTCCACCGCTATCGCGCAGGCCAAAGGATTGCCGCCAAAAGTGCTTCCGTGGTCGCCTGGTTTTATAACATCCATAACCCCCCAATAGCCCGCGACTGCGGAAATAGGCATTATGCCGCCGCCGAGCGCTTTTCCCAATATATACATATCGGGCTGAACATTTTCATGTTCACAAGCGAAAATCTTGCCGGTTCTGCCCAACCCGGTCTGAATTTCATCGGCAACAAAAACAACATTATTTTTTTTGCAAACCCCGTAAGCTTTCTTTAAAAATCCTTTAGGCGGAACAATAATTCCGGCTTCGCCCTGTATCGGCTCCACCAAAAAAGCCACGGTATTTTTGTTTATCGCCTTTTTTAAGGCGCGAATATTGCCAAAGGGTATTGAAACAAATCCCGGCGCGAACGGACCGAACCCGTCGCGATATTGTTCTTCTGACGAAAACCCAACCACTGTTATCGTCCGGCCGTGAAAATTACCACTGCAAACAATAATTTCCGCCTTGTCTTTTTCTACTCCTTTTATCTTATGGCCCCACTTGCGGACGATTTTTATCGCCGTTTCCACCGCCTCAGCGCCGGAATTCATCGGGAGCATAACGTCCATTTTACAAATCTGACAAAGTAATTTGGCGAGCTGACTAAGTGGTTCGTTATAATAAGCCCTGGAACAATTTGCCAGTTTTAATAACTGACTAGTTGCGACGCTTATAATCCGCTGATTGCGATGACCGGCATTAATAGCCGAATAGCACGCCATCATATCAATATAATATTTACCATTTATATCTTTTACAAAAACGCCATCGCCCTCAACCAAAACGACTTGCAGAGGCGCGTAATTATGCGCGCCGTATAATTCTATATCTTTTATTATTTCTGTTGCCCTATCTTCCATAAATAATCCTCCTTATTTTCAATATCTACCCTTCTTGTATCACAAAACCTGATGTATTACAATAAAAATTTAAATTCAAACTTGGCCTTAAAATGCCTAAGAGGCAAGTCCTTTCCATAAACAACATTTACTCCGGGAATTTTATCGCGGTTTTTGTAAAGTTCAACAACCGCCCCGGCCACAGAATCTAAATCTTGTTTTTCATAACGAAGCCGCGGCACGGCAAATCTTACATAATTAACTTCTGGGAAAATTTCTTCCCCTGTTTCTTTATTGTAAGAACCGAAAGCAAAATAGCCTAATTCACAAGCCCTATGTCCATATTCTGAAAGAAGTAGAGCCGTTAAGGCCACTCCGCCAAAATCTCCCGGCTTCATTTTGCTGCCTTCAAAAAATTTATTTATATCAAGATAAACAGCATGTCCGCCGACGGGAGTTACGATGGGCAAACCTCCTTCTTTCATGGCCCCGCCAAACTCTTGAACCTGATTTATCCTATAATCCAGATACTCCTCTTTAAGAACGGTTCTAAGGCCGAAAGAAAGAGCCATAATATCCCGCCCCGAAAGCCCGCCATAAGTGGGATGTCCTTCTTTTGTAATCTGATAATTCATTAAGGCGTCCGGCATTTGGGGGTATTTTTTAACAAACAGACCATCCTGCTTTATAAAAACTCCGCCGCCCATATTAACAAGCCCGTCTTTTTTAAAGCTAATTGTAAATCCATCGGCACAAGAAAATATTTCTTTTACTATTTCTTTTATTTCTTTGTCTTCCTGCCCCTCCTCATATTTTTTGATAAACCATGCGTTCTCGGCAAACCTGCATGCGTCAAGAAAAAAAGGGATATTGCGCTCATGGGCAATATCGGAAACTTCCTTTATGTTCTTCAAAGAAACGGGCTGGCCTCCACCGGTATTATTTGTTATCGTAAGATAAATTAAAGGAATTTTATCTTTTGATTTTTCCAAAAGATCATTGAGTTTTTTAACATCCATATCGCCCTTAAAACAAGAATGAGAATTTTCATTTTTAAGCTCCGGGGAAAAAAGATTAAGGGCCCTGATATTGTTGGCTTCTATATTGGCCTCGGTCGTGTCAAAGTGACCATTGCTTGGAATAACCAATTCTTTGCCCAATCGTCCTATCAAAGTAAACAAAGCATCTTCGGCAGGCCTTCCTTGATGGAAAATAAAACTTAAAAATTCCCCGCCAAACGTTTCTTTAATTTGTTCTAGTAACAAGAAGTATCCCCTATTTGAACCGTAGGATTCGTCTCCTAAATGCATAGCCGCCCACTGTTCATTCGTCATTGTGGTAGTGCCGGAATCAGACAACAAATCGCACCCAGTAATCATTTCCGAAGGAAAAAAGAAAACATTGAGCCCCGCTTTGCTGAGCGCCTCTCCCCGCTCTTCTTTAGTAAAGTTTTTCTTAAATTCAACCGAGTGATTGAAATACGGACGTGATTTTTTAGATAAGCTCATATTTTAAATATACCGAAAAAATGTTAAAAAACAAGAATAAAAATATGAAGTATTTTATTTTTACATTCGGCTGTGAAGCCAACAAAGCTGATTCGGAAAGAATCAGACAAAAATTAAATAACCTCGGACACAAAGAAACTCTGAACAAAAAAGATGCCGGCTTGATTATGATAAACGCATGCTCTGTCAGGCAGTCGGCCATTGACCGCGTCCGCGCCAAAATAATGGAATTTAAAAATAAGAAAATTATTTTGGCCGGTTGTTTGCTGGAGTCTGATAAGAAAAAATTTCAAAATAAAATTTGGCAAATTTGGCACCCTAACGAATATTTTGACTTAATACCGCTTCATTCAAGCCCCCTTAGCGCTTTCGTGCCCATTACGGCCGGCTGTGATAATTTCTGCGCCTATTGCGCCGTGCCCTACACACGCGGACGAGAAAAATCCCGACCGACCGGCGAAATAATCAGAGAAGTCAAAAATTTAATTAAAAAAGAGTATAAAGAAATTTGGTTCCTGGGACAAAACGTTAACAGTTACAAATCCGGCAAAACAAATTTCCCAAAACTGCTTCAAAAAATAAACAAAATTCCGGACGAATTTCAAATACGATTTCTTTCTCCGCACCCCAAAGATTTTTCAGATGAACTTATAAAAACAATCACCCGATGCGAAAAAGTTGTCAGATACATCAACCTGCCTGTTCAATCAGGCGACAATGATGTTCTCAAAAAAATGAACAGAAATTATACGCGGGAACAATACATAAAACTGGTTAAAAAAATTCGGCGAGCGATGCCTGATATTAAAATCTCCACTGACATTATTGTCGGTTTCCCGGGTGAAACCAAAAAACAATTTCAAAACACGCTTAAACTTTGCCAAGAAATTAAATTTGATAAAGCTTATGTCAGTAAATATTCTCCACGGCCGGGCACAATGGCGGCAAAAATGAACGACAATGTTCCGTTCAAAGAGAAAAAAAGGCGCTGGCAAATTCTTGATAAATTAATTAACCCTTCGACTTCGCTCAGGGCAAGTCCAAAAAAAAAGAAATTAATTGTCGTGCTCGGCCCGACCTCTTCCGGCAAAAGCGATTTGGCGGTAGGGGTCGCCCGCAAATTTAACGGAGAAGTAATTTCGGCTGACTCGCGGCAAGTTTACAAAGGAATGGACATCGGCAGCGGAAAAATTACCAAAAAAGAAATGAGGGGCGTAAAACATTATTTGCTTGATGTCGCCAATCCTAAAAAAATTTTTACCGCCATAGACTTCAAAAATATGGCAGAAAAGACCATCGCTGAAATTTTGACCAAAGGCAAAATCCCCATTGTCTGCGGCGGAACCGGTTTTTATATCCACGCGCTTTTGGGCGGGGTGGACATACCAAGAGTGGCGCCTGATTGGGTTCTGCGCGCCAAACTTGAAAAAAAATCTTGTGAAGAATTATTTAAAATACTTGGGAAAATGGATCCGATTAGGGCCAAGAACATAGACTCCCAAAATAAACGCCGCCTCATCCGCGCCATTGAAATCCTTCGACGAGGCTCAGGACAAATCGCACAACCTCCAAAATTTAATTTTGATATATTATATCTAGGAATCAAAAGAGGCGATAAAAATTTGAAAGAATTAATTCACAAACGCCTTATAAAAAGATTAAAGCAAGGAATGATTGCGGAAGTGAAAAAACTGCACCATCAAGGCGTCAGCTGGAAACGTCTTGACGGCCTTGGTCTTGAATACCGATTTGTCAGCCGGTATTTGCGCGGGTTGCTAACAAAAGAAAACATGACAGAACAACTGGAAACGGCAATAATTCAGTATTCAAAACGCCAAATGACTTGGTTCAAAAAATACCCTTCGGCCACACTCAGGGCAAGCGCGCCGGGAATATATTGGGTTAAAAACGAAAAAGAGGCCAAAGGCCTCGTTAAAAAATTTTTAAAACTCTAAGCGGTAAAGATTGGTTTCTCTTTCTTTAAAGCCAAGTTTTTTGTATAAAGCAACGGCTGCCACTCTTTTTGGATTAGAGGTTAAATCAATGCAATTAACTCCATTTTTCCGCGCCTCGTTTATTAAGACTTCCACGATACTTTGGCCAATCCTTTTGCCTTGATAATTTTTGTCAACCACAACATCTTCAATAATACCGACTTTTCTGATAAAAGTTTCCGTAAAATGAATACTGCCCATTCCTACAATTTTATCCTTATGAAAAACAATACATATCTCCACATCGCCCTTAAGTATTCTTAATATATCATTAAGACAAATCTTGCTTTCTTTTGAAGAAAGTTGGCCCAGCAAATTATTTATATCTTCCAAAAATTGTTTCCTGTTTTTTATTTTTTTCAAAGACCCCTTTAAAAACAACTCTTTTTTCGGCATATTAACCTCCTTCTGGAACTTTTGTGTTTAGTGTTTAGTTTGAGGCATTATAAGACTTTCTTGATATTTTTTCAACTCTATTACAACATCCTTACATTCTCAAGTTTATAAGGATGTTATTTGGAAAGGAGTTCTAGAATAATCGCGCGGGCGTGGTCATTAATAAATCCTTCTGGAAAATCATTTGGGCCGACCCATTTCCATTCGGAAAATTTATGAGGTTCCTTTAAAACCGCTTCTTGGTCTGTGCGGCATAAAAACAAC
>Ga0180009_10001581_pt1 | contig 27703 bp, 18 predicted proteins | sample OS_PC_MetaG_FD_123537 | JGI IMG/M metagenome (GOLD analysis project Ga0180009, IMG submission 123537) | Groundwater microbial communities from the Aspo Hard Rock Laboratory (HRL) deep subsurface site, Sweden - OS_PC_MetaG | ecosystem: Environmental > Aquatic > Deep subsurface > Groundwater... | reverse complement strand
CCGCTGAACGTCCAATTTGGCCCACGTCTACCTCCGCTCGCGTTCTTTCCCAACCGCCCCCTGCTGACCACCTGGACGGGTTCAGCCCTGCTGCCCGTCAGCGGCGCCCGCCGTGGCCGGCTGCGCGTCGCCGCGGTGGAGCCCGCCATGGTGTCCACCCTGCTCACCGCCATCGCCGATCCGGGCGCCCTGCCGCCTTTTCAGCTCACCCGCGGCTCCCCGCGACCGCTGCCGCGCCACGCCTCGGGTCGTGGTTTTGATCTGCGAGCCCTGGGCCCGGGGCCGGCGCTGCTCCTGGCGACCCTGGAGGGTCCTGCCACCGGCAAAAACCCCATTCCCAACAACGGTCGCACAACCGCCCTTCGCCGCACCGCTCTGCTGCAACGCACCGGGCTCTCTCTCGTGGCGCGATATGGATGGAACGCCGGCGTGGCGCTGGTGGCCCGGTTGGGCACCGGGCAGCCGGCGCCCCGCACCCGGCTACGCATCCAGGACCGCACGAGTCACACCCTCTGGCAAGGACGGGCCGACGCCCAGGGTCTGGCGCACTTCCCCGGGCGACGGCGACTGCGGCAAGCCGGGCCCTTCACGCTCTGGGCCGAGCACGGCGCCGACCGGACCTTCCTCGTACTCGACGGCGGGGGCGAAGACGACATTCGCACGCCCGGGTACCTGCCCGGGCAGCGACTTCCAGCGCTGGAAAGGGTGATCGGCGCCGTTTTCTCGGACCGGCCCCACTACGCGCCGGGGGACCCGGTGCGCCTCTTTGGCGTGCTGCGCGGCCAGACCCGGTTGCCGCGCGGCGGCATCGGGCATCTGTCGGCAAGCTACAGTCGCGTCGCCTACCGCGTGGTGTCCGAGACCGAAGAGGAGATCGCCTCGGGTCAGGTGGACCTCGGTCCGGCCGGGCTGTTCCGCATCGACCTGGGGCTGCCCCGCTCCGTCCAACCGGGAAGCTACACGGCGTGGCTGCACCTGCCGGGCTCCCGTCGGGCTTACGCGGACTGGGTGCTCGGCGCCTTCCGGGTTATCCCCCGACGACGCGGGCTGCGCCTGACCCTGGCGTCCCGGACCAACACGCTGATGCATCACCCCCCGGACCTGACGGTCAGCCTGCGAGAGCCCAGCGGACGCCCCGCCGCGGGCGCCACGGTGCGCTGGCGACTCTATCGCCAGGGACACGCGCCTCCGCCGCCGGGCCAACCGGATTTTCGATTCGGTCCGGCCCTTGGCCCAGCGGTGTCGCCGGATCCGGACGATCCCCCAGACGGTCTGGATTGGCCCGAGACAGCGGTGTGGGTCGACGGTGGCGTGGGCACCACCGATGGATTGGGTGAGCTCCGGCTGCGACCCCGTCTCGCGGCGCCGCCGACCACCGCGGGGGCCAGCTTCGAATTCGTAGCCGAGGCCACAACCCCCGATGGCCGCACCGTGCGCAGATCTCTCACCCTGGCCGCGCGCCGTCGAAGGCTACAGCTGGGACTGCGTCCATCGAGCCGACTGGCCCGGGTGGGCGAACCGCTGTCGGTGTGGCTGCTCAGTGTCGACGCCCAGGGCCGCCCACGTCCCACCGGGACGGTCACCGTGACGGCCCATCCCTACGACGGACCACACCCCAGCCCCCACGCGCACGCCCGCTGTCGGGCCCACCTCGCGCTGGCCACGGGCGACTGTCGACTGACGCTGTCCAAGCCGGGACGCTACCTGCTGCGCGCTGTATCGCAGGTCACCGATCCACCGGACGGCGCGGCGCCCACAGAGGTTGTGATCTACTCGCACACACCCGCACGGACAGCGGGACCGGTCGCGAAAAATTCCGCCCCGGACCATGCCTCGGCCGTGGAGATCATCTCAGGACAGGACTGGTACCCCGAAGGTGCGCGGGCACGGCTTCTGGTGCGCTCCCCGGTGAGCCCGGCCACCGCCCTGGTGACCCTGGAGCGCGATGGCGTCGCGCACGCCCAGGTGGTACGCCTCCGTGGGCCCGACACAGCAATTTCGGTGAACCTCGGACAGGGGCTGGCGCCCAACGCCTGGGTCGGCGTCTCGGTGCTGGGTCCCCACCGCTCGCCACCGCTACCCTCTGCCGTCCTGAGCGAACGCGTGCGCCTGGCCATCCGTCCGGCGGGCGGTCGCCTACGCGTCACGGTTCGGGCGGCGCGATCCCAGACGCCCACCGACACCCAGCTCCCCGGCACCCAGCTCCCCGGCACCCAGCTCCCCGTATCTCTCCAGGTCACCGACAGCCATCGCACTCCGGTGCCTGCGGCGGTGCTGCTGCTGCTGCAGCCCGACACCCGAGATCCTCCCCCGGACCTCACGGGGTGTCTGCAGCGGGACCGCGGCCCCGGGATCGCCATCCGGGCCACCTCCGCCCACCGGGCCACCGGACGTCCGCGCTGGCTGGACGGTCCCGGGCCGCCCCAGCAGGATCCACCCATCGCGGGAGCGGGGGACTCGAACAGCGAGCCCGACCAGTCGACGGATGGACCGTCGGCTTCCCGCACGACGGGGCTCTTCTTCCGGGGTCCCGTCCTCACGGATGATGACGGCCACCTCTCCCTGACTGTGCCCCTCCCTCACAGTCACGGTCGCTACCGCCTGGTGGCCCTGGCGGCCGACCGAAAGCAACTACATCGGCTGGGCAGCGACGTCCTGCGACTCACCGTAAGGCCGGCCCTCGGTCTCCGGCTGACGCACCCGCCGACCCTGCGGATCGGGGACCGCCTGTCCGTGGTGGCCCACGTACAGAACCACACCACCGGCCGACTCGACGTGACCGTCCTGGCGCGCGCCGACCAGCTGCCCATCACCTCCCGGGTACGCTACCTGCGCCTGGCCCCCGGCGCCCGGGGTCGGGCGATCTTTTCCGCCCGGGCCACACGCGTGGGCCTCGCACGACTCCAGGTAGCCGCCGTAACCGCAGAACACAGCGCAGCCCTCGAACACAGAATCACCATCCAACCCTCAGCCCAGGACCACACGGTCCGCCGCATCGGCGTGCTGCGGTCCACAGCCGCGTTGCCCCTGCCCCACAGCCAGGCACCCCGCAGCACGCCCCGCCACACGCTGATCCTATCGAACTCCCCTCTGGGCGTGGGACTGGCTGCGCTGCGTTGGCTCCTCCTGCAGGAGATGCCCACCCTGGAGGCCGCCGCCGCCCGGCTCCTAGCCTTGAGCATCGTGCATCGTCACCGGCGCACCACCCTTTCCATGCACTTGCCGGACGCCACGGCGCAACGCGTGCTCTGCCGGCGCGCCATGCGGCAGATCATGGATCTGGAGCTCAAGCGCGGGGGCCTGCGTCGCTACGACGGCGGCCCTCCCGCATCCGCCTCCGGGCTCGCCTTCGCACTGCTGGCCCTCGGCCGCGCCCGGGCCTCGGGCTGCCGAGCCCCCGGGCCTCTGGTCACCGCGCTGATCCTTCGCTTACAGTCCATCTCGACGGACCCGGGCGCCGAGCCGACGCATCGCGTGTCGGCCGCAAGCGCCCTCGGGCGCCACCGGATCTTCGTGAATCCGCGCCTGGTGCGTACCCTCTTGATACACTGGCGCAAGCTTTCCCTGTTAGACCGCGGCCGTCTTTTGCCGCTGCTGCACACGCTCCCAACGAATCGGGCGAAGGCTCAGCACGGGCGACTGCGCGCAGCGTTGGACCGACGTGTTATTTCCGGGGACATGACCCCAGGGCGACCGAGCCTGGTCGATCCCGCAGACCGCGCAGAGCTCACGGCCCTGTGCCTGCTGGCCACCCTCCGCTCCAAAGCCCGACTGGCCGAGGCGCGCTCCTTGTTGAATCAGCTCCTCGGGCTCGGACGCCCCGGGCGATGGGGCTCCACCCGCGCGACAACCTGGGCCCTGCTCGCCCTGAGTCACACCGAGCCCTTCCTCGCCAAGCACCGCCCCGTGCGACAAGCACACGCCTGGCTCGACGGCCGCCATTGGGGAGGCCGCTCCCTGCGTGCAGCAGCCCTCGATCTGATCCAGCTGCACACCGGGCGTCGAGACCACATGAATCCCCGCACGCTGGTGCTCAAGCCCGGCGGCGCCGGTCCGGTCTACTACCTCGTAACCCGGATCGTACGCCGCCCACCACGCCCGTTGACCCAGGCCACAGCCAGCCTGTCGGTGCAGCTCACCCCCACCGGGACACCCACCGGCACCCACACCAGGCCCGCCCCGGGCAAACCCCTCGAGTTGCGGGTTGGCAGCAACGCCATCGGGCGGGTGACCCTTGTCACCACGCGCTCCATCCCCTCCACCGTGCTGCGAGTGCCCATCCCCGCCGGCTGCGACGTAGTGGACTCGGGCTACCCCCGTCTGGAACCCGGAACCCTCCACCGCTTCCCGCCGCCCCCGATCCTGGACGCCACGGTGCGCGACGGTGTGCTCCGCTTGCACCTGGCCGACCTGCCCCCCGGAATTCATGAGCACCGCGTGGTGATCCAGGCCACGGCGGCAGGCCGCTTCGGCTGCGCCCCCGCCACCCTCCACCGCTCCAAGGACGAACGCCTCCTGGCCCGTGCCGCCCGCTGCCGCCCCCTTCGCATCCGCACCCGGTCTGCGAAAAAATAGACCTCTCCGGCAGCGGGACCGGGCCGGCGACGATTCCGTTGAGCGCTACAGCTTCAAGAGCAGCTCGATCAGTTGAGGCGTAACACGGAAACGTTTTTTCGATGTGCGTGGAAAGGCGCGGTGGATCTCTCCAAAGGTCAGGTTCAACAGGTACAGCGCGCCTTTACCATTGGGGTGCAGGCCGTCGAGATGCAACGCTTCGCGGGCGGGGATCGGCGGCCGGCTGGGCACCAGCACGATCCGTCCTTTGCTCAGCAGCGGTTTGGCCCAGGCCGCAAAAGGAAGCACGTGCACGTTCAGCCGCGCGCGGGCCCACGCCCGGATCCGCAGATTCAGCTCCCGGAGTAGCTTCGCCGACGGCAGGTTGGACCGCGGAATGAGTATCTCGCTGGCGCTACGCATGTCGGGCAGGTCGCCCAGCAGCAGCGGCACCTTAACGCGGTCGAGCACCTTCAAGGCGCTGTCCACGTAAGCCCGCTTCGCCTCTGCGGTGCGGTTGTGATAGGCGAACCAAAAGAGCATATCCAGCGCCAGGATGACGTCCGCCTGCGCCTCCTGGGCCCGGCGAATCTGATCCCCGGTTTTACTTTGCGGGCGCTCGTAGGTAAACATGTCGGCGCAGTTCACCACCACCGCATCGGCGGGGAGCGCCATCTTCAACAGGACCGCAAGGGGCTTGCCTCCCACTCCGGCGGAGAGACTCGCGCCCACCACCGCCACCCGACGCCCCCGGATCTCCGCCCGGCCCTCGGCCATCCGTTGCAGTGCCACCGCGGCGGTGGCCAGCCTGTGCACAGCGTGGCTCCGAAGCCCGGCCGTGTCCCTGGCAGATACCCGCAGGGCCCCGCGACCCCGCAGCTCCACCAGCGCCGCCACCCGCACCTTCACCAAACGCTTGGAGTCCAACGCGACCCCCGTCAACGTCGCGCGGTCCCTGCGGGGTCGCGGCTTCGGGTCCCGGGGTCTGGCAGCGCAACCACAGGCCAATACGAGCACACTCACCGCCGCGATCAAAAACAGTGGGGCGGCAAGCGTCCCCTCGCCGCGATGGTACAACGATGACGGCATGCGAAGAAGCTAGCACCGATCTGCGCCCGCGTCGATCCCTCGACACGGTGACAGCACGGGCGATCGAGTTGGTCACTATGCGATGTGCGTACCGGTGCAGTTGTGTCTGCATGAGGGTGCTTTCCCTCTCAGAGCCCGACCTGGAGCTCGATACCCCTGACGGTGACAGAGCAGCACCCGCCCACCGCGCGGATCTGCAATTTTGCTCTCCTCGGGACCCGACGCTGAGCCCAGCAAGCGCGGGTGGTTCAGATGCTCCGTTACGGGTGTTACGGGGTTGAGTTACTTGGGACGCGCCCGGGATTGCTCTGACAGGCGGGTGGCGATCCAGACCGTGTGGCGGCGGCCTCCCTTGGCGCCGCGCGCGCGGACCCCGATGGGGGTGACCCTGAATCCCGCCCGTTTGACCCGGCGCGTGAAAGCCTCGTCAGGTGCGGCGGACCAGACCCCCAGGACCCCCCCGGGTCGCAACGCCGCGAAGGCCGCGTTGAGCCCCTCCCAGGTGTACAGCCAGTCATTGCTCGACCGGGTCAGACCACTGGGGCCGTTGTCCACATCGAGCAGGATGGCGTCCCATGGCGCCGGTGGATCGCGGATCAGATCGGCCACGTCTCCGGGGTACACCGAGGCCCGCGGATCACAGAGGGGATAGCCGGCGGCCTCGCCCAGCACGCCTCGGTTCCAGGCAACCACGGCCGGCACGAGCTCCGCCACCACTACCCGGGCCTCGGGACCTACGCGCCGAAGCGCCGCGGCCAGCGTGAACCCGATGCCCAGGCCGCCGATGAGAATGCAGGCGTCGGGCTGTTTGCTGCGCCGGCTTTCGAGCTGGTCGCAGGCCAGATCCGCCAGCGCATCCTCTGAGCCGTGCACCCGATTGCTCATGAGCTCCCGCCCATCGACATTGATCACGAGCTCGTCCCCGCGACGCATCAGTCGCATGAAGCCGCCCGTTTCAGGAACCGGCGCGCTGTCGATGAGGTCCCAATGTTTCAACAAAAACCTGCCATCGGACGCAAGCAGGCCGCAGAGCGGACTACTCCCCGGCCGGGCTCTCCCCTTTGGCGGGGATGTGGCTCATGGCGTGTTCGGCCAAGGCGGTGATGCTGAGGCTCGGGTTGACGCCGAGGTTGGCCGGCATCATGGAGCCGTCGATCACGTAGACTCCCTCGTGGCCATAGACCTTGTTCTGCGCGTCGATGACCCCGCGCTGCGCATCGGGTCCGATGGCGCAGCCGCCAAGGATGTGGGCGGTGGAGCCCATGTTCAGGGTCACCTCCGCCAGGCTGTTGGTGGGAATGCCCCCCATCTGCGCCGCCACCATCTTGTTGGCCTTCTGGGCCTGGGGCATCTCGATGGGAATGAACGCCTGAGACGCCTCCTTGGCCGTCACCAGCGACCGACGGAAGGGCCACCACCAGCGCCGACGGGAAAGGAGCCTTAGGCTGTTGTCCAGGGTCTGCATGACCAGCAGGACGGTGGACCGCCGCGCCCAGCCAAAGGGCCAGTGCACCCGCAGGGACGTAATCGGGTGGCGCAAGTTCTTCCACAGCCACTTCAGGGGGCGCAAAAAGCGCCCGCCGCCCTCCACCATGATGGTGAGAAAGAACGTCATCAGATCCGAGCCCCGCGGGTAGCGCACGGGCTCCACGTGGGTGACGTCGTCGGGGTAGTAGCTTGAGGTGATGGCCACGCCGTAGGAGTAGTCGACCTTGTCGTCGGTGGCCGTAACCGCGCCGAGCGCCTCGCTGTTGGTGCGGACGCGCTGTCCGAGCGCGGGCGAGAGGTTGGGCAAGGTGCCTTTATGCCGACAGTGAAACAGCAACGGCAGGGTCCCCAGCACGCCGGCGGCCATGATGATCTTACGGGCCGTGAAGGTGCGGCGGCCCCGACGGAACCAGGCGGTGGTGCGGTAGGTGTCCACCGCATAGCCCCCGTCCACCTCTCGGATGAGCCGGGCGGTGGTTTCGGGGTGGACCACGGCGCCGGCCTGCTCGGCGAGGTAGAGGTAGTTTTTGGGCAGCGTGTTTTTGGCGTTGTTGCGACAACCGACCAGGCAACCGCCACAGAGCTTGCAGCCGGTGCGGTCCGGGCCCCGCCCGTCAAAAAACGGATCCGGCACCGTCTCCTCGGGCGCGCCGAAGTAGATGCCCACGTCCTGCATGCGGAACGTATCGCCCCGCCCGAGCTCCTCGGCCACAGCCTTGCAGATCTCGTCCGCCGGGGTGACGCAGGTGCAACGGGTCACCCCGAGCATCTCCCTGGCCGTGGCGAAGTGCGGGGCGAGGGTGCCCTTCCAGTCCTGCATGTCGGCCCACTGGGGGTCCTGGTAAAAGGGGTCAGGCGGCTCGAGCAGCGTGCAGGCATACCCAAGGCTTCCGCCCCCCACCCCCGTGCCGCTCAGGATCAGCATGTTGCCCAGGGGCGTGATGCGCATGATACCGTAGCAGCCCAACTTCGGGAGCCACAGGTACTTAAAGACGTTCCAGGTAGTTTTGGCGAAATCCTCGTCAGCGAAGCGCTTGCCCGCCTCGAGCACGCCGACGGAGTAACCCTTCTCCGTGAGCCGATGCGCCGAGACGCTGCCGCCGAAGCCCGAGCCGATGATGATGTAATCGTAGTCCACGACCGGTTACCTCTCCCAAGTGTCCTGGTGCAAAATGTATATCACGAGACGCCACCACCCTGCAGATCGGCGGATTATTTGACCCTCATTCTCTCGCGAAGCGGCTGAAAGGGACTATACTACCGCACCAGTATGAGTTCAAACGATAGTCGCCCATCCGCGTCAGTGACGCACCGCCTGTTCCCCTTCCTGGACTGGATGAAGGGATACAAACTATCCACCCTCCGGCAGGACGGGCAGGCGGGCTTGACCGTGGCGGTGGTGCTCATCCCCCAGTCCATGGCGTTTGCGATGCTCGCCGGCCTGCCTCCGCACTACGGGCTCTACGCAGCGGCCGTGACGCCGATCATCGCCGGGCTATGGGGCAGCCTACGCCAGCTCGCCACGGGCCCCACCGCGATCATGAGCCTGTTGACCCTGACGGCCATCAGTCACCACGCCAGGCCGGGCAGCCCCGAGTTTATCCAGCTCGCCTTTTTGCTCTCGATCATGGTGGGCATGATATTTCTGTTCATCGGTGTGTCCCGCCTCGGCATCATCATGTCGTTCATCTCCCACTCGACGGTGCGCGGGTTCACGGCCGCCGCGGCGCTGATCATCATCACCACGCAGCTGCCGCATGTGCTCGGAGTCCAAGTCGCCCCCCACGAGAACGCCATCGCGGGTTTTATCGAGACCATCGGCAAGCTCCCCCAGCTCAACCCGTACACCCTGATCATCGGCGCGGTGGCCTTCGTCATGATCTACGGCATCGTCAGCAGATGGCGTCGCTTTCCGGCCGGGCTGCTGACCCTCATTACGATGACGGCCGCCGTCTATCTCCTGGATCTGCAGCTCTACGGGGTCGAGGTGGTGGGGGCTGTTCCGCGCGGCTTGCCGCGCCCCCATGTCCCCGCGGTAAACCTGTCCATCGTGGTCGATCTGGCCGGCCCGGCCATCGTGCTGGCGCTGGTCTGCTTCGCCGAGACCTACGCCGTGGGCAAGACGATCTCCGAGAAAACCAAACAACGCGTCGACGTCAATCGGGAGTTCATCGGCCAGGGGCTGGCCAACCTGGTTGGCGGCTTTTTTCAGAGCCCCCCCGTGGCCGGCTCCTTTTCACGCACCGCCATGAGCTATGCGTCGGGGGCCCGCACCAGCGCTTCCAACGTCATTTCGAGTGTGGCGGTCACCGCGGCGCTCCTGTTTCTGACGCCGCTTTTGCAACACATCCCGAGGTCCGCGCTGGCCGCCCTGGTCATCAGCGCGGTCCTGTTGCTCTTTCATCCCCGGGAGGTGTTTGTCCTTTGGCGAAAAAACCGCCACGACGGCATCGTCGCGGTGACGGTGTTTTTGCTCGCCTTGCTGATCAAGCCTGACTACGCCTTGCTGATCGGCGTGATCACCTCGCTGACCCTATTTCTCTATTCCTCCATGCACCCCCGCGTGGTGGTGCTGGTCAAAAAGCCCGGGGAGCAGGTGTTCATCAGTGACACGGGGCAAAAGATGCCGCGCTGTCGCCAGGTGGCCATGATCCGCGTCGACAACGCCATCTACTTCGCGAACGCGACCTACACCGTCAACCGCATCCGACAGGAGCTGAAAAAGCAGGGGCCCGACATCAAGTACCTGCTACTGGACATGAAGGGCGTCGGGTTCATCGACATCACGGGCATTGACGAGTTGCGCACCCTGATCTCAGAGGTGCGCAAGCGCGGCATGCGGGTACTGCTCATCGGCCTGCATCGCCCGGTGTTCGCGGTCTTCGAAACCTCCGGGCTTCTCAAGATGCTGGGCCGGGAGAACATCTTCCTGAGCTTCCAGGACGCCTACGACGCACTGCTGCCCGGTCTCGACGCCGACTTCTGCTTTGACCACTGCCCGACGGATTTCCACGATCCCTGTTGCACCCTCAGGAGCGCCGTCGGCGACGGTCACCAAGAGCCGGCTGCCTGACACAACCCAAGCCACGATGAGCACCACGGGGTCTTCCCGCCGACAACGCCCGATTTTTCTACGACCGGTCCCCGCAGAAGATGCGGGTCAGTAGCCCAGGAAGTGGAAATCCGCGAAAACTGCTGTGGTCGTGTTGCCAAACCCCATGACCACCTGCTCAGTCCCCCGGTCGTAATAACCAAACCCGCTAGAGCGCAGGGGCGGCTCACCGGAGCGCTCCAGGAGGGACCACTGTTCATGGCCCGGCCGGGCGTCGAATACGTAGAGACCGGGCGCAGAGTTCTGGGCATCGGGCGTGCCGCCAAAGACGTACAGGCGGGTCAGCACATCATCCAAGACCATGCAGCCGTTGCGGCGCCCGGGGGGCACACCTTGTGCCTCCCCCTCGGCGACCAGGGTCCACGCCACCGGTTCGGCGCGTGCGTCCAGGATCCAGGTGTCGGTGGCCGGGTTGACCGAGGCGGTGCCCTGCGCCCCGCTATAGACGATCAAGCGTCCGGCCACGGGATCAAATCCGTAGAAAAACCCGTAGCGCGGGGTCGGGGACTCGACGGGGCTCTGCAGCTCCCAGGTCGCGGTGTCGCCGGTGACGGTCATGACCCAGGTGTCGTTTTTGATCGCGTTGAACTCATCGATGCCGCCAAACAGCACGAAGCGATCCAGTCCGGGGTCGTATACAAAACCATGCAGCGCTCGGGCGCCGGGCGGATTCACCTGGGTGAGATGCGTAAATTCGACGTCGCCCGCCGAGTAGTCCAGCCGGTAGAGCTCTCCGAAGGCCGAGCCGCCATCACCATAGCCGCCAAACAGGTAGGCCACGCGCTGCCCCGGAATCTGGGCCACGCGCTGAGAGCCGCCGATCGATGAACCGTTCCCCGTGGGCGTGATCTCGGCCCAGGTCCGGTTGCTCAGGTCGTACTCCCACAGGTCTCCGAGCGGCTCCAGGTAGGGGCTGTATCCACTGCCGGCGAACAGGAGCACCCGGTCTCCGGTCTCATCGTAGATCAGCGAGCCATGCTCTCGGGCCTCGGGGCCCGCGCCGCCCCAGGTTTCGCTGGCCAACCACTCGATGGGCTGCACCTGCACGTCGTACTGCGCCATGGACGTCGCCCCGCGCACGTCCTGGATGGACAGCGTCACCTTGACCAGGCCGACTACTTCGTAGTCCGCGCGCAGCTCGAGCGTCAGGCCGTCGGCGCTGAGCTGTCCCTCCAGGCCGGCCTTGTCCGCGCTCACCGTCAGCTCAAAGGTGTCACCCTCCGCGTCTTGCAGGGTGAAGTCGGTGAGCATGAGCTCGGTGCCCTGCCGCAAGGTCGGCCGCGCGGTCCAGCCGGCCACAAAGGACGGCGCCGTGTTCGTGACCGCAACGTCCGGATCGGGATTGCTACCCTTGCCCGAATCACAGGCCGACGGGGCCCACAGCGCAAGCGCCAGCAAAGCAGTGATCAGTCCGCGCATTGTCGTCACCTCCCGGAGCCGCCAATCCCGTGGCATCAGCACTCCACAAATACGATTCCCCCACTGCATATCACGCATCAACGACACAGTGAAAGACCCGTCTTGTACTGCCGCGCGCCGGCCGGGGCCACTACGCGACGGCGGGTCGGCGGACCGGGCCTTTGACGAGGGAGGACACCGCGCTGTTGAGGCCGTCGAGGGTCAAGGGAAACATGGGGAACAGGTCCTTGATGCCGTTGACCGTGGGGTGGCGCCAGTAGCGCTCGGGCTCGGGGTTGACCCACACGGACCGCCGAAAGTGGTCGGTGAGCCGGCGCAGGCAGGCGATGCCCGGGCGCACATTGAACTGCATGTAGTAAATGGCGCCGTGGGGCTGGAAGAGCTCCACGGGGTGCATCATGGCGTCGCCCACCACCAGGAGCTTGGTCTCCGGGCCGTGCTTTTGCAGCAGGTCATCCACGGGGATGGGTTTGCGGAAGGCGGCGTCTTCGAAGACCTCGTCGTAGATGCAGTTGTGGAAATACAGCGGTTGGAAGGCCTTGAAGTGCCGCGACGAGTAGGCCGCCGAGAAGAGCCGGGAGACGAGCCGGCTGTGCGGATCCATGGAACCGCCCACGTCCATGGCCAGCAGCAGCCGCACGTTGTTTTTACGCGGCGCTCGCCACACCAGCTCCAGCTCGCCGGCATTTTTGCAGGTCTCGTCCACGGTGGCGTCCAGGTCCAGCTCCGCCGTGGTGCCCTCCCGGGTGAGCTCCCGGAGCCGCGCCAGGGCCACCTTGATCTGCCGGATGTCGAGGATGACGTCCGTACGGTAGTTGCGAAAGCGCCGCATCATGGCCACCTGCATGGCGCTCTTGCCCCGGGACTCGCCGCCCACGCGGATGCCCGTGGGGTTGGCGCCCCCCCAGCCGAAGGGAGAGCGCCCTCCGGTGCCGATCCAGCGGTTGCCCCCGTTGTGCTGCTCGGTCTGCTCTCGGATGCGCTCCTCGAACATCTTCATGAGCTCTTCGAGGTTGAGGTGCTCCATGGCGGCGAGCTCCTCGGGGCTGAGGTTCAGCAGGCCCTGGGCGTCTTTGAGCCAGGCCAGGATCTCCTCGTTGAGGTTCGCGGCCTTGACCTCCACGCCCTTGAAGTAGTGGGAGAACACCTGGTCGAACAGATCGTAGTCGTTTTCGGTCTTGCAGAGAATCGCCCGGGCGATGTTGTAAAAAGAGGTAAAGCCAGAGTCGTGCAGCCCGATGGACAGGGCGCGCATGAGAGTGAGCCACTCCTGGGGCCCAACCTTGAGCCCGTAGTGGCGCAACTCGTAAAATAGCTCGATGAGCATGGGGCTACCGGCGCCCGTTGCCCGACGCCTTGTTCAGGTCCTGCTCCTGCTTGAGCAGGGTGCCCAGGAAAGGGATGTCATTGCCCAGCTTCTTGACGTCCACGCCGCTATGGATAAGCGCCGCGATCCAGTCCACCAGCTCCGACGTGGAGGGCCGTTTGCGCAAACCGCTCACCTCCCGGAGCCGATAAAAAGTCTCCAGGCACTGGTCCACCACCTTGGCGGCCAGGTCCGGGTGGTGCACCGCCACAATGTCCCGCATGAGCTCGGGCTCGGGGAAGTCGATGTAGTGAAACACACATCGCCGCAAAAAAGCGTCCGGCAGCTCCTTTTCATTGTTGGAGGTGATGACCACCATGGGCCGGTGAATCGCGGTGACCTCCTCCCCCGTCTCGGAGACCGTGAAGGTCATGTTATCCAGCTCGTTGAGCAGGTCGTTGGGGAACTCCAGGTCTGCCTTGTCGATCTCGTCGATGAGCAGCACCACCTGGGCCGGCGCCCGGAAGGCCTCCCCCATGGGGCCCATCTTGATGTACTGGTTGATGTCGTCGACGTTCTTGTCACCAAAGCGGCTGTCATGCAGGCGTTGGACCGTGTCGTAGACGTAGAGTCCCTCGGTGGCCTGGGTGGTGGACTTGACGAACCAGGTGATGAGCTCCATCCCGAGGCCTTCGGCGATGGCGTGGGACAGCAGGGTCTTGCCTGTGCCCGGCTCGCCGCGCAGCAACAGCGGTCGCTCCAGGGCCAGCGACACGTTCACCGCGTCCTCCAACGCCTGGGACGTAATGTACGTGTTCGTCCCATGGAATCGACGGAAGTTCTCGTTCACCGAACCGGGGCTCTGCCTACGAAAAAGCTTCATTTGAGCACATACTCCCGCAAAGGTTGGACATCAGTCCTCCACGGACCGAGCCCTTAACTTAGTCATTCCTCACCTCGCGTGCAACCCCCAGAGGAGGACGGTCCTCTCACGATGCGTGTGCCACGCAGCGCTCGCGGGGGGGCTTCGTGATGATCCGGTTTTAAGATTGACGAAGCTCGGACCGATGGACAAAATCGCCCTGGGCAGTGTCGCGTTATAGGCTGGCTCCCCAAGAAAGCAATGTCATGCACGCCGGAGAACTCATCGCCGATCGGTTCGAGATCGTCCGCCTCGCCGGCACCGGGGGCATGGGCGCGGTGTACCAGGCCACCGACCGGCTGGGGGGCCAACCTGTGGCGATCAAGGTGCTGCAGGCCGACGGCGTCACCGACGTGGACCGGTTCGCCCGGGAGGCAAAGCTCCTGGCCCGGCTCGAGCACCCGGCCATCGTGCGCTACGTGGACCACGGCATCACCTCCGCCGGCGCGCGGTTCATGGCCATGGAGTGGCTTGAGGGGGAGGACCTGTCCGAGCGGTCCCGGTCCCGCGGGCTGAGCGTCGATGAGAGTCTCGCCCTGATCCGGCGCGCGGCCGGGGCCCTATCGGTGGCCCACGATCAGGGCATCATCCACCGGGACATCAAGCCCAGCAATCTCTTCCTGGTGGGCGGGGAGCCCGGCCGGGTCAAGGTGCTCGACTTCGGCATCGCGCGCCCCACCCTCGCCTCCACGGCCATGACCCGCACCGGCGCCCTCGTGGGCACGCTCTCGTACATGGCCCCGGAGCAGGCCCGGGGAGACCGCGCGCTGGACAGCCGGCTGGATGTCTTCGCCCTGGGCACCGTGTTGTACGAATGCCTCACCGGGGAGCAGGCCTTCGCCGGCACCCAGGCCGTGGGCGTGCTCGCCAAGATCCTCTTTAATGAGATTCCGCGCATCCGGGACGTACGCCCGGAGATGCCCCGTGCCCTGGATGGGCTCGTGGCGCGCATGATGGCCAAGGATCCGGCCCAGCGTCCGGCCAACGGCGCGGCGGTGATCGCCGCCCTGGACGGCCTCGGAAGCCTCGGTGAGCTCGGGCCGGCGCCCGCGGTGATTCACGGTCCATCGGCCCTCACGGGTGGAGAACAGCGCCTTCTTTCAGTGATGTTACTGTCCCGCGAGAGAACCCCCAACGAGGCCCGCGACGAGACCCTCACCCCGGCGCAGCTCTCCGGCACCCTGGATCCCCTGCGGTCAGCAGTGGGAGCCCTGGGGGCAGAAATTGCTCCCCTGGCGGACGGCGCGGTGCTGGTAAAGCTGGAAGGTCGGGGCACGGCAATGGACCAGGCGGCCCAGGCCGCGACCTGCGCCCTGGCCATCCAGGCGGCCGTGCCGGGCTACCGGGTGGCCCTCGCCACGGGGCCCGCCGACGTCAGCGGGCAGTGGCCCGTGGGGCGCGTCATCGACCGGGCGGCAGCCTTGCTGGAGGTGACCCTCGCAGACTCGTCTCGGGGCGTTCACATCGATGAGGTCACCGCGGGCTTGTTAGACGCCCGGTTCGACATGGCCGGCACGGGGTCGGGCCGGATCCTGCTGGGCAACCGCGCCGTCACCGGGGCCCGCCCCCTGCTGGGCAAACCAACGCCTTGTGTGGGACGCGCCCGGGAACTGGGCATGCTGGAGCTGCTCCACGCCGAGTGCATGAACGAGCCCATGGCGGGGGCAGCCCTGGTGTCGGGCGTGGTGGGTGTGGGAAAATCCCGCGTGGGCTACGAGTTCGTGGGGCGGGTCAAGGAGCGGGGTGGGACCCAAATCCTCACGGCCCGCGGCGATCCGGTCTACGCCGGCTCCGCCTTCGGGGTGGTCTCCCAGCTCTTGCGGCACGCCACCGGGCTCCATGAGGGGGACGCGCCCGAGGCCCAGTACGAGCGGCTCAAGCAATACCTGTCCGCAACCTTTGACGGCCAGGCCCTCACCCACACCGCGGAGTTTCTGGGCGTGCTGGTGCAGGTCCCCATCACGGACGATCCCAGCCCCCAGCTGGTGGCCGCCCGCAACGACGCGCGGATCATGAGTGAGCAGCTCCGCGCCGCCTTCGTGGGCTGGCTGGGCGCCCTGTGCGCAGTCCAACCCCTGTTGCTGGTGCTCGAGGACCTGCACTGGGGTGACCTGCCCAGCGTCACGTTCCTGGGCAGCGCATTGCGAGAGCACGCTGAGCAGCCCCTGATGATCCTCGCCCTGGCCCGGCCCGAAGTGCATGAGGAGTTTCCCCGGCTCTGGTCCGACGCCGGCCTCCAGGAAATCGGCCTGGGCCCCTTAAAGCCCCGGGCCGCCCAGAAGCTGGTCCAGGCGGTGCTCGGTAAGGACGTCGGTGCCGACACGCTGGAGCGCATCGTGAGCCGCTCGGGGGGCAACGCCTTTTACCTCGAGGAGCTGATCCGCCACGTGGCCGAGGGCGGCGATAAGGACTTCCCCGAGACCGTCCTGGCCATGGCCCAGTCCCGGCTCGAGGGGCTGGAGCCCGACGCCCGGCTGACCCTGCGCATCGCGTCCATCTTCGGCGAGGTGTTCTGGGAGTCCGCCGCCGCCGCGTTGCTGGGCAACCGGGTGAACACCACTGACACCACCAGCTGGCTCGACACCCTGGTCAAGCGCGAGATCCTCGTGCGAAGCTCCGAGAACCGTTTTCCCGGCGAGCGCGAGCTCATCTTCCGCCACGACCTGCACCGCCGGGCAGCCTACGCCATGCTCACCGGAAAGGACCGCACCCTGGGGCACCGCCTGGCGGGGGAGTGGCTGGAGTCCAAGGGAGAGCCCGACGCCCTCGTGCTGGCCGAGCATTTTCACCGGGGCGAGTGCCTCGAGCGCGCCGTGCCGTACTTCCTCAAGGCGGCCCAGGCGGCTGTGGACGGGGCCAACCTCGACGCAGCCATGGCCATCGCCAACCGCGGGCTCAACTGCGGAGCCCAGGGTGAAGAGCGGGGCAACCTGTTGCTGGTACAGGCCCAGTCCGAGATCTGGGCCGACAACCTCATGGCCGTGGCCAGCAAAGCCCAGGAGGCCCTGCCGCTGCTGCCCCAGGGAAGCACACCCTGGCTTTTTGCCTTGGCCGGGCTGAGCCACGCCGCGGCCTACGGCGGTAACCCCATGGCCCTGATGACCGCCCTCGGTGAGATCCAGGGGTTCGCCGGTACGCTCCCGGCCATCGGGCCCACCGGAGCCGCCGTGGCCACCCTGATCAACAGCCTGCACCACATGGGCCAACGGGAACAGGCCACCGGGCTATACGAGCGCCTGGACACCGCCCGGGGCGAAGTGGAGGACCCGGTCTTCCTGGGCTGGCACAGCACCAGCCGGTCGGTCATGGCGCTGTATGCGCCGCGTATCGCCGAAGCCGTGGAGGCCGCCGTGGCGGCGGTGCTGGCCTTCGAGGAGGCCCGGGACGAGCTCGCCGTGGCCATGTCGATGATGATGCTGGGCTCGGTGCGCCTCGAGGCGGGACAGCTCGTTCGGTGCGAGGAGATCAGCCGGGAAGCCCTGGCTCGCGCCCAGCGGCTGAAGATCGGCTTCGTGGAGGGCTACGCCACCATTTTCGTGGGCCTCTCCCGGATCCTGCAGGGACACCCAGCCGAGGGCATGGCTTTGTTGGTGCCGCTGCTGGGCTCAGCGGATCTGCTGCTGGCCGCCATCGCGCGCATGGAGCTGGCCTATGCTTATCTGCTCGCCGGGCAGCCGGGGCGCGCCCGGGAAGAGGCCCAGGCAGCTGTGGACGCCACGGGATTTCTCCCCCTGATCCACGGAAGCTCCTACACCGTCCTGGCCGCGGCAACCCTGGCCGACGGCGAGCCTGAAGAGGGGCTGGTATTGGCGGAGCTCGCCACTGGGCTCCGGGATCAGGCGTGCGGGGTGCCCATGTACAACAAGCTGCTCCAGCTCACCCGGATCCGCGCTCTGGAGGCCGTGGGCCGCGACGATGAGGCGGCCGAGGCCCTGCGCACCACCTGGCAGGAGCTCCAGGAGCAGGCCGCCCACTTCACAGGGCCGGACCGCGCGCGCTACCTCACAGGCCTGCCGGTGCACGTCGAGATCCGGCGGCTTGTGGACCTCAGCTCAGAGTAAACTACTATTTACCACATTGACTTTCCGCAACCGGTTGAGCCTGTTCCCCCGGGGTGCTATCTGTGGTAAGGCATCAGCGCAGTCACGGCCCGGCGGAGCGGCGCGGGCGACGGCATGGAGGCAAGCGATGGCCTATTTCTGTTGGAATTGTGGAAACGAGCTGGAGTTTGTCGTGAAGGTCGGCGTGAAAGTCGGCCGCCAGGACACCTGCATTCACTGCCGCGCAGATCTGCACGTGTGCAAGAACTGCGAGTTGTGGGATCCGAATATCCACAACGAGTGCCGAGAGCTCCACGCCCCCTTCATCCGGGGTCGTGAAGAGGCCAACTTCTGCCAACACTTCAACTTCATCTCGCTGAAAGAGGCTCCGAAGAAGGACAACTCCGCCGAAGAAGCCAAGTCCAAGCTCGAGGACATGTTCAAGAATTTGAAGTAGACGGAAAAGCGATGACAGAAGAAGCGCTGCAAACGGGGTTTGACCCCAATGACCGGGAGCTCTGCCCAGACGGCGCCTGTATCGGCGTCATCGGCGCCGACGGCCGGTGCGCTGAATGCGGCAAGGGATCGGCAAGGAACGTGCCCTCGGCCGGCCGCAAGGAGCCCAGGAACGACCAACCGCCCATCTCTACAGAGATCACGGAAGATTCGCCCACGCCACCAGGCCCGCGAGAGGTTGAGGGCGACGCCTTTGATCCGGACCGCCGTGAGCTCTGCCCGGACGGCGCCTGCATCGGCGTCATCGGCGCTGACGGCCGGTGTGCCGAGTGCGGCAAGTCCTCGGCCGACGGGCCCCGATCCACCGGCCGGGCGTTGTCCACCCAGCACCCCGACGCTGAAGCTGACTCCGATGACGGTGACGAGCCCGATTCGATGCCTGCGACGACCTCACCGGACGGGGAGCCGGAGGTTGAGGAGCGGGAGCTGTGCACTGACGGTGCCTGCATCGGTGTCATCGGATCCAACGGCCGATGCAAGGTGTGTGGCACGCGCGCGAAGTGATCCAACTCTCTGCTGCACCCGGGCGGCCACTCATGTTACTGTGATGGGCCGCGGCCCGGAGAGAGACTATTCGTTGGACAGAGCCGACCGAAAGATCCGCAAGCTCAGGGACAAGGCGGAAAAACTCCGCCAGGCCGGGAACCTCAAAAAGGCCCTGGAAATCTACCATGAGCTGGAGAAGCGGGATCCCAAAGAGCCCCGGTGGCCCCACCTGTCGGGCGAGGCGCACAAGCGCTTTGGGCAGGTGAACGACTCGGTGGAGCACTTCACCCGGGCGGCCGAGCTATACAACGAAAAGGGCTTCGACGTGAAGTGCGTGGCCATGTGCAAGATCCTGCTGGCCATGGACCCGCTCAATGAAACGGGCAATCGGCTGCTCGAGGCTGTGAGCGGCGACACCCGACCCAAGTATCCCATGCCCGAGGAGCCGCCCCGGAGCCACAGCGAGATGGCCCTGGCGGCCACCGGGGGGCTTGAGATGGTGGCGCCTCCCACCGCGGCCCAACCCCCGCCGCCCAGCTCACCGGAAGAGGTTCCCGGGCCGCGCCCCAAGCGGACAACGGCCAAGGAGACGTCTCCCAAAGAGTTGCAGGCCCTGAATCTGAGTGACCTGGAGGAGCTGCTCGACCAGGATGCTGTGCCCACGGGAAAGTCGCCTCCTCCCGTGCCCACGTCCCCGCCCCGGATCCCGGCGCCCGCGAGGCCCATTGCGCGCAACGCTCCATCCACGGCTCCCTCGACCCCGCCGAAACGCCTGGTGGATACACCACCCCGGCCGGACCGGCCCGTGGGATCTCGCATCGGCAAGTTTACCGAGAGCCTCGACATCTCCATCGAGATCGAGGAGCTCGACAATGCCGCCGCCGAGCGGACAGCCGCAGCCGGGGCGACTGACGACGACGGCATGGTGTTGACAAACAACACCTTTATGGAGTCCCTGGCCACGAGCGAGGGTGAGCACACCAGCCCACGCAAGCACCCGACCCTGGAGCCCGACGCTCCCCTCGAGAGCCTCGAGCTCGAGGACATCATGCCCGGGACCCACAGAAAGCCCACCGGACACAAGGGCCGCAAGGCCACCGAAGAGCTGTTTGAAGTGGACATCGCCGACATCGAGGAGATCCACGACATCGAGGAGGTCAGCAGCCCGGCCTCCGACAGCGACGAATATCTGCGGACGGACCCCAGTTCCGGTGACCCGCCCGAGGCCACGCCCCCGGGGCTGTTCAAAAAGCTCGGCATCGATGCCATGAAGTCCCTGGTGGCCCAGATGAGCTACCTGGAGAAACAGCCCGGCGAGGTCATCGTACGGCAGGGCGAAGTGGGCGGTTCCCTGTTCGTCATCATCCGCGGTGAGGTATCCATCATCCGGGAAACACAAGGGCAGCGCATGTTTGTGGCCACCCTGAAGGACGGGGAGTTCTTCGGCGAGATGGCCCTGCTCACCGACACGCCGCGGGTGGCCTCGGTGGAGGCCGCCACCACGGTGGAGATGTTCGAGGTGAGCCGAGACACCCTGCGAAGACTCATTCAGGAGTTTCCCCAGGTGGTGCCCGTGCTCATCGGCTTTCTCAAGGACCGACTCCTGGAGATCTTCGTCAAGACGTCGGACCTGCTCAGACCCGTGCCCGAAGCCAAGCGCTGGGTGCTGGCCCGCAAGTTCAAGCTCTACGAGATCAAAGAGGGCAAAGTCATCCTTCAGGAGGGCAAGCCCTCCGGCGGGTTGATGATCTTCCTGGCGGGCACGGCCACGGCCACCCGCCAAAGCGAAGGTAAAACAGTCGTACTGGGCGAGCTCCAGCCCGGTAGCCTCGTGGGGGAGATCTCCCTGCTCACCGGCGGCCCGGCAGTCGCCACTGTCACCGCCAAAAGCAAGGCGTGGCTCCTGGTCATCTCCCAGCGCCAGTGGGGGACCCTGACGAGCGCCTTCCCCCAGATGCGCGAGTACGTGGAGCGACTGGCCGCCAAACGGCGCGAGCAGAACGCCGCCCTCATCACCGCCGGCGCCACCTACACCAGCCAGACCCTCCGGCTCGTCTGACCCCGAAGAGGTCGGGCTCGGGCGAGGCCCCGACTCCCTTGCGAAAGTCCCGGTGATGGATACACTCACGCCGGAGCCCAGGGTGGACCTCAGTCCCCGCCAGACAGCCGAGGAGCGTTACATGAAGATCCACGAATATCAGGCCAAGGAAATTCTCCAGACCTTCGGGGTCGCCATTCCCATGGGCGGAGCGGCCGTCACCGCCAGCGAGGCCGAGACGGTGGCCCGAATGGTCATCGCCGAAACGGGCCATGAGACGCTGGTAGTCAAGGCGCAGATCCACGCCGGCGGGCGGGGCAAGGGCCGCTTTGCAGCGGACCCCGAGCTCGGCGGCGTGCAGGTGGTTCAGGGCGCGGCGGCGGCGCGGCAGATGGCGGAGCGCATGCTCGGCCAGGTCCTGGTGACCCACCAGACCGGCCCCGAGGGCAAGCAGGTGGGCCGGGTGCTCATCGAGCAGGGCATCGACATCGCCACCGAGCTGTACGTAGGCATGGTGCTCGACCGGGCCCAGGGCCGCGTGGCCATCATGGCCTCCACCGAGGGCGGGACGGAGATCGAGGAGGTGGCCGCCAAGACCCCGGAGAAGATCCAGCGCGTGATCATCGATCCCCGGTACGGATTCACACCCTACCTGGCCCGACAGCTCGCGTATGGTCTGGGCCTGACGGGACCGGCGGCCAAGGCTGCCTCAGCGCTCATCGCGTCGCTGGCCCGGGCCTATCAGGAGCTCGACTTCTCCCTGGCCGAAATCAACCCCCTGGTGGTCACCACAGCCGGCGACGTGCTGGCCCTGGACGCCAAGGTGAACCTGGACTCCAACGCGTTGTTCCGCCACCCCGACATCGCGGCGCTGCGCGACGAGACCGAAGAAGACCCTGCCGAGCTCGAGGGCAAAAAGCGGGGTCTCTCCTTCATCAAGCTCGACGGCTCCATCGGCTGCATGGTCAATGGCGCCGGCCTGGCCATGTCCACCATGGACATCATCAAGCAGGCGGGTGGAGAGCCGGCCAACTTCCTGGACGTGGGCGGCGGTGCCAAGGCCGACCAGGTGGCCGCGGCGTTCAAGATCATCACCTCGGACCCCAACGTGAAGGGCATCTTCATCAACATCTTCGGCGGCATCATGCAGTGCGACGTCATCGCCGAGGGCGTGGTCACCGCCTTTCGGGAGGTGGGCTTGGGGGTGCCGCTGGTGGTTCGTTTGGAGGGCACAAACGTCGAAGAGGGGCGTCGGATCCTGGCTGACTCGGGCCTGGACCTGGTGGCCGCCGCCGACATGGCGGACGGCGCGCAGAAGATCGTGGAGCTGACCCAATGAGCATCTGGTGTGACAAAAACACGCGACTGCTGGTTCAGAACATCACCGGGCGCACGGGGCGTTTCCACACCGCGCGCATGATCGCCGACGGCACCAAAGTCGTGGCCGGCTCGGCGCCGGGCAAGGGCGGGCAGGCGGTGGAGGGCGTCCCCGTGTGGAACACCGTGGCCGAGGCCGTGGCCGAAACCGACGCCAACGCGTCGATCATCTTCGTGCCCGCCCCGGGGGGCGCCGACGCCCTGCTGGAAGCGGCCTTCGCGGGCGTCGAGCTCATCGTGGTCATCACCGAGGGGGTGCCGACCCTGGACATGGTGCGCGCCCTGCCCGTGGCGCGCGACCTGGGCGCCCGGGTCATCGGCCCCAACTGCCCGGGCATCGTGTCCCCGGGCCAGTGCAAAATCGGCATCATGCCCTACTACATCCACAAGCCGGGCTCGGTGGGCGTCATCTCCCGATCGGGCACGCTGACGTATGAGGCCGTGGATCAGCTCACCCGGCTGGGCCTGGGCCAGTCCACCTGCATCGGCATCGGCGGCGACCCGGTCATCGGCTCGCCCTTCGTCGAGGTGTTGGCCGCCTTCGAAGACGATCCGGACACCAGCGCCGTGCTGATGATCGGCGAGATCGGCGGCTCCGCAGAGGAGGAGGCCGCGGCCTTCGTGGCCGACGAAATGACCAAGCCCGTGGCCGCCTTCATCGCCGGCCAAACCGCCCCGCCCGGAAAGCGCATGGGCCACGCCGGCGCCATCATCGCCGGGGGCAAGGGGACCGCCGCCGACAAAATCACCGCCCTGCGGGAAGCCGGTATTGTGGTGGCCCAAAGCCCCGCCGAAATGGGCGTCGCCATGAAACAAGCCATCGAGCAAAGAAAGTGAGCACCCAACCTATGCAACGTACACTGGGACTGATCAAACCCGACGCCACGGCTATGCAGGCCCACGGCCCCATCCTGACCGCCATCACCGAGGCCGGCCTGAAGATCGTCGCGGTCAAGACCATGCGACTTTCGCTCATCGATGCCGCGGGCTTTTACGCCGTACACGCCGAGCGCCCCTTTTTCGGGGAGCTGGTGGAGTACATGATCTCCGGGCCCATCGTGGCCATGGTGCTCGAGGGCGACGATGCCATTAAAAAATGGCGGGACCTCATGGGACCCACGGACGCCACAAAGGCCGGGCCCGAGACCCTGCGCGGGCGTTTTGGCACCTCCCTGCAGAACAACGCGGTGCACGGCTCGGATGCCCCGGAGACGGCGGCCTTCGAGATCGGCTACCTTTTTCCCGGCCGGGAGCTACGCGGCCTCGCCGAGTAGCGGCACCGCTCCCATCGCACAACCACCCATCGTGACCAGCCCCCCTTCCAAATCCGTTGCCGAAGCCGTCGACCTACGGGACCTCACCCACCCCGAGCTGGAACAGTACGTGGAATCACTGGGAGAGCGCCGTTTCCGGGCCGACCAGCTCTTTCGCTGGCTGCACGCCCAGGGCGTCACCGACCTGGACCACCTGAGCAACGTGAGCCACGAGCTTCGCCAGCGCCTGGCAGCCGAGACCCGTCTCACCACCCTGCAGACCGTCGAGGTGGCCGACTCTGCGGACGGCAGCGCCAAGCTCGCCTTTCGCACGGCCGACCACCACCTGGTCGAGAGCGTGCTCATGCCCGAGGCCACCAAGGTCTCGGTGTGCCTGTCCACCCAGGTGGGCTGCGCCATGGGCTGCGTTTTCTGCGCCACGGCGGGCCTGGGTCTGCGCCGCAGCCTCACGGCCGGCGAAATTGTGGACCAGCTCTACCGCATCCGGGCCTGGATGTTGTCGCGGGACGACGACCGCCGCATCTCCAACATCGTCTACATGGGCATGGGCGAGCCCCTGGCCAACCTGCGCGGCACCAAACGCTCCCTGGAGATCCTCATGCACCCCCTGGGGGCCAACCTCTCGTCCCGGCGCATTACCCTGTCCACCGCGGGAGTGATTCCGGGCCTCGAGCGAATGGCGACCTGGGACTTCCAGGTGAACCTCGCCATCTCCCTCAACGCCACCACCCAGGACGCGCGGGAGCGCCTGATGCCCATCGCCCGAAAGTTTCCGCTGGATCGGCTCTTCGCCACGCTCCGGGCCTTCCCCCTGGAGAAGCGCCGCCGGATCACCTTCGAGTACGTGCTCATCGCCGGCGTCAACGACTCTGACGAGGACGCCGCGCGGTTGCCCCGGCTCGTGGCGGGGCTGCCGTGCAAGTTCAATGTCATCCTCTTGAACCCCATCGACGGCAGCGATTTCGCGCCCCCCGCGCCCGACCGGGTGGAGGCCTTCTGCGAGCCCATCCGTCAGGCGGGCTACACGGTCATCACCCGCCACAGCCGCGGCGCCGACATCTCCGCGGCGTGTGGTCAGCTCGCCGGCCGTCTGAGATCGCTCGACCGGCCCATCGGGTGAACCGCGTGACTTTGCGTTCTGGTTCCGGCATCATGGACGGATAAGTGGGGAATGCATGGGTCTTCGGCCCTCCCCTCGCCCGAAAATATTCCCGGTACGCAGCCGGGAGCTATCCAGGAGGTAAAGTATGAGAACGCGTGTATTGACCCTTTGTACGGCCATGGGATTGGCCTTCTTAATCAGCGGATGCGTCAGTGGCGACGACGGTTGTCCGATCGGATACTTCGAGTGTGCCAACGGCTTTGAGTGCGTCGACTCCGTTCTTACCTGCGACGGCGTCCTGGACTGCTCGGACGGCTCGGACGAGTCCGCGGGCATGTGCGCGGCCTGCGACCCGCTGACCGAATACGAGTGCAACGACGGCGAATGCGTCGCCGGCAGCGCCGCCCTCGTGTGCGACAGCGTCACCGACTGTCTCGACGGCTCCGATGAAGCCAACTGCGGCTGCGACCCGGTCACCGAATACGAGTGCGCTGACGGCGAGTGTGTCACCGGTAGCGCCGCCCTCGTGTGCGACGGCGTCGACAACTGTCTCGACGGTTCCGATGAAGCCGGCTGCAGCACCTGCGGTGACGGAGAGTTTACGTGCGGCGACGGTTCGTGCATCGTCGAGAACTGGCTCTGCGACCTCGAGAACGACTGCGCGGACGGCTCCGACGAAGCTGTCGCCCTCTGCGCAAATGGCTGCATCGAGGCCAGTTTCTTCTGGTGTTCCGAGACCGAAACGATCGACATTGGTCTCCTGTGCGACGGCACGAGCGACTGCGCCGGCGACGAGGATGAGACCTTCTGCGCCGATCCGGTCACCGGCTGTGACGCCAGCGATTTCGAATGCGGCAACGGCCTTTGCATCCCCGGCGACTGGGAGTGCGACACGCTCCACGATTGCGGCGACTGCACCGACGAGCACGGCGGCTGCTAGCCCACTCGCTCCGAACTCACGCTCCAGCTTCTCCCCCTGAGCTCTGCACCAGACCCATCTTCGCGGCCGACGCTCATCCGCGCGTCCGTCTCATCGACGCACGGCCCGCTCTCCCCATTTGACCAAAGGCCGGCCGCATTTGTTATGATAGTTGGCGAACCCCGGGAGGACCTGTTCATGAATCTGCGTGCCTACCTGATCCCGCTGGCGCTTGTGACCGCGCTTTACTCCGGAAGCTGTGTGGCAGAGGCGTGCCTGGCAGACGAGTGGCAATGTGATGACGGCCTTTGCATCCTGGCCACCGGCTACTGCGACGGCGTCGACCATTGCTTCGACGCCTCGGATGAGGACTATTGTGGCACCTGCCACCTCGACGAGTGGCAGTGTGACGATGGCCACTGCATCGTCGCCACCGGCCTCTGCGACGGCGCCGACGACTGCTCAGACGGCTCGGACGAGGTCGGCTGCTCCACCTGCGACGCCACCGAGTTCGACTGCGGCGACGGCGCCTGCATCGACGCCGGACTCACCTGTGACGGCACCGATGACTGCGCCAACGCCGCGGACGAGGCCAACTGCGACTGCGTGCCCACGGGACGGTACGTCTGCGTAGATCTCACCGAAATCGACGCATCTCTCGTGTGCGACGGCACCGCCCTGGATTGTCCGGACGGCAGCGACGAAGACTTTTGCTGGATCACCGACTGCGTGCTCGACGGCGGTTTCGAGTGCACAAACGGCGTGTGCTGGCTTGGCAGCTTCGAATGCAACGGCATTGACAACTGCGGCGACTGCTCCGACGAGCAGGGCTGTTAGCCCACAGGGTTGCTAACCCAATGGGTTGCCAACCCCCAGCACAGGGCGTTCCATCTTCCCATCCGCGTGGCGCGCGAACCGGGACTCCTCACGCGGGTGCACCGGATCGTCGCTCTTCCACGGCCAGCCGCCAAACTGCGTCCGTCGATAGTCTGCCATGGCCTGCTGGATTTCGGCGCGGGTGTTCATGACAAAGGGGCCGTGCGTCACCACGGGCTCGCCGATGGGGCGGCCCTGCAGCAGCAGGAGCTCGAGCTCTTCGTCGCCGCTGGTCAGGGGCAGCGCCACGTCGCCCCGCACCTCCACCAGCCGCTGCGCGGGGATCTCCCGGTCGCCGATACGCAGCCCCGAGCCTGAGAAGAAGTAGAGCGTGCGGTTTGTGCCCGCGCTCGCCGCCGGCAGGGTCCACGTAGCTTTGGCGTCCATCTTGATCGTCCAGATGGCCACATCCGACCCCGCCTGGGACGCCCAGGAGTCCGGCGGCGGCGCCGGGGGCTTGTGTCCATCATAGGCCCCGGCCACGAGCCCCACCCGCGTCCTTCTCCCCGCGGCGTCGACCATCTCCCGGTGCGGAATCTGAGGGCCCCACAGCATCTTGAAGTGGGGCGCCACCATCTTGTTCCGCGCGGGCAGGTTCAGCCAGATCTGGAACAGCTCCAAAGGATTCGGTTTCTTCGACTCGGTGAGCGGGAACATTTCCGCGTGCAGGATCCCCGCGCCCGCGGTCATCCACTGCGTGTCCCCACGCCCGTACCGTCCCGCGGCGCCCACAGTATCTCTCCAGGCCCGGGCCACCGGGCCGATCGTGAGCGCAAAAGCCAAACCTGCACCGGCTCGCGTCAAGCACAGGACGGGAGTCCCACAATGATGTAAAATCTGCATAAGCAGACATATCGGATGGGACAGGGTGCTCAGTTCCTTGATCGTCATCGACACCTGGTAGTGGTGTGCCGAGCCGGCCACGGGCTCCACCACCGCGCCCGCGGAGCAAAGCCATGATGCGCACAACGAAACAATTCTTCTTAGTCACCCTGGTCGTCGCCCTCGTCGCCACCCTGGTGGGGATGGGCTGCACGGGAACCGCGTACGTGCGCGGCGACGGCGCGGTGGACGTGGACGCCTCTGTGGATGGGCAATCACCCCTGGACGACGCCCAGACCACCGGGGTCTGCCTGGGGATCGCCTGCGGTCCGGGAGACTGCGTGGACGTGGGCGGCGTCGCGG
>Ga0180009_10001580_pt1 | contig 27713 bp, 21 predicted proteins | sample OS_PC_MetaG_FD_123537 | JGI IMG/M metagenome (GOLD analysis project Ga0180009, IMG submission 123537) | Groundwater microbial communities from the Aspo Hard Rock Laboratory (HRL) deep subsurface site, Sweden - OS_PC_MetaG | ecosystem: Environmental > Aquatic > Deep subsurface > Groundwater... | reverse complement strand
TTGAGCTTGGGCTGTTGCGAGAATGGCGGGGTTTGGGTCGTAACCTTCCGGGCAGGCCAGGGTCAAGGCAAAACCGAAGCGGGAAGCCGCCTGAATCCAGGAATTGGCCATGTTGTTGCCGTCGCCCAGCCAGGCGATATGGAGCTTGTCCACCGGTCCTTTGTGCTCGATCACGGTCAAGATGTCGCTTAACACCTGACAGGGATGGTGCAGATCGGTAAGGGCGTTGATCACGGGCACCGAGGAATAGCCGGCCAGTTCATCGACAATGTTCTGGCCATAGGTGCGGACGACTATACCGTCCACATACCGGGCCATGACCCGGGCCATGTCCTTGAGAGGTTCGTTGCGTGCCAGCTGGGTGTCGCGGCCGGAGAGGTAGATTACCTGCCCGCCCAACCCATACATGGCCGCCTCAAAGGAGACTCTGGTCCGGGTGGAGGGCTTCTCAAAGATGAGGCCGACGGTTTTCCCGGCAAGTTGCTGGTGGCGAATCCCTGCCTTGGCTTCCTTTTTCAGCAACAGGGCCTGCTCGATGTAGGCGGCCAACTGCTCTCTGGTGAAGTCCTGTAATGCCAGTAGATGCTGTGTCATTGTTTCGCTCTCTCTGCCGGGCTCTCCCGCAGTATGCTGCGGAAAGAAGTTCCCCCTGTGTTCAGGGCGTCCTGTCGGCGCACGGCGCGGGGCAGGATTCAGGAGACCGGCTCAAAAAAAATGTCAGCCCAACCATTGCCGACGGATGACGAACACTGTCACCCTTTAGTTGGGCCAAACTACAATTCATACAAAAAAACTTTTTTTTTGCAAAGGGATTTTTCGTGGAAAATCTATGGGGGGCTATTGGTTCAACTCGGCAAAAACCTCGTCCAGCGCCTGGATCAGGCGGTCTATCTCGGCGCGGGTGATGATCAGCGGCGGCAGACAGCGTAGCACCTTGTTTCCGGCAAAGTTCAGAAGCACACCCTTTTCAAAGAGGCGGTTGACCATGCCTGGTCCTTTGTCAAGAAACGCCTCGGTTAAAGGCAGCCCCTGAATCAGGCCGAGACCGCGGGCAGGGGTGGCGATGGCAGGATATTTGGCGGCCAATCCGGTGAGCTGTTCGTTCAGATAGGCTCCCTTGGCCTGCACCTCGGCGAGAAAGGTGTCGGCCAGCATGATCCGCAAGGTTGTAACCGCAGCGGCACAGACAACCGGATTGCCGCCAAAGGTCGAGGCGTGGCTGCCCGGCTCGAATGCTTTGGCGATCGATTCTTTTGCCAGCATGGCACCGATGGGCAAACCGTTGCCCAAGGCCTTGGCCAGGGTAAGAATGTCGGGGGTCACCCCGCACTGCTCGTAGGCAAAGAGGGTGCCGGTTCTGCCCATGCCCACCTGGATTTCATCAAAAATTAAAAACAGGTTGTGCTTGTCGCAGAGTTGGCGGATACCGGCGAGATACTCTTTCGCCAGAGGCCGAACCCCGCCTTCTCCCTGCAGAGGCTCGCAGAGAATGGCACAGGTTTCCGGGGTTATCATCGCCTCCAGGCCATTGATGTCGCCGAAGGGCGCATGGCGGAATCCTTGGGGAAGCGGCTCAAACCCCTTATGGAATTTCTCCTGACCCGTGGCCGCCACGGTGGCCAGAGTGCGGCCGTGAAAAGAGCCGGTCAAAGAGATGATTTCATATTTTCCTGGGGGGCTGGCCTTCCGCGCCAGCTTGATCGCGGCTTCATTGACCTCAGCCCCGGAGTTGGCCAGAAAAACCCGGTCAGCAAAAGAATGGCTGATCAGGATTTCGGCCAGTTCGGTTTGCGGAATCGTGTGGTAGAGATTGGAAACATGCACCAGAGTCGAGGCCTGGCGGCAGATCGCCTCGGTAATCGCCGGATGGCAATGCCCCAGGCTGCATACCGCAATCCCGGCGAGGCAATCCAGATATTCTTTGCCGTCACCATCCTTGAGCAGGCAGCCCCTCCCTTCGACCATCACCGCCGGATACCTCCCATAGGTGGTCATAAAGGAAGCACTGCTTTTATCGATCCATTCCGCATTGGCCATCATACCACCTTAATAACTGACGTGTTTCGTCGGTATCCCATATTGATAAGCGGTTGCAGAACGCTGCAGACCGTGTGCCAATTGTCGGCAGCAGTGCCGACCAAGAGTCCTGCGAAGTGTGCTATTAGCACATGAGCTGGTCGATGACAACAGAGATGCGGCGTTCTGCAACTGCTTATACCACCTCGGTCCCGACGCCTTGCTGCGTAAACATTTCCAGCAGGATGGCGTGTTCCACCCGGCCATCAACAATATGCGCTTTGCCGACTCCGCCCCGGACAACGCCCTGGCAGCATGTGACCTTGGGAATCATCCCTCCTCCGATGACCCCGTCCTTGATATACTGGTCGGCTGCGTCGCAGGTCATGGAGGAGATGAGCGTGCCCGCTTTGTCCAGCACCCCTGCCACATCGGTGAGCAGGATGAGCTTTTCCGCCTTGAGATGGGTGGCAATGGCTCCGGCCACGAGATCGGCATTGATGTTGTAGGCTTGCCCGTCTTCGCCAACGCCCACCGGCGCGATAACCGGAATGAAATCTTCGGCATCCAGAGTGTGCAGGATCTGCGGATTGACCGTGGTCACTTCCCCTACCCGGCCGATGTCGATGATTTCCGGCGGGGTGTTTTCGACCTGGGCCTTCATGATCTGCATCTTCTTTGCCTTGATCAGGTCTCCGTCCCGGCCGGAAAGCCCCACCGCCTTGCCTCCGTGGAAATTGATCAGGCTGACGATCTCCTTGTTGACCTTGCCCACCAACACCATCTCCACCACATCCATGGTTTCGCCGTCGGTGATCCGCATGCCCTGAACATAATCGCTCTTAATGTTCATTTTGGTCAGAAATTTGTTGATCTGCGGGCCGCCGCCATGCACCACCACGGGGTTGATACCGACGTACTTCATCAGGATGATGTCGAGGGCGAAGCTCTTTTTCAGCTCCTCATCCACCATGGCATGACCGCCATATTTGATGACCACGGTTTTGCCGTAGAATTTCTTGATATACGGCAAGGACTCAATGAGGATTTTTGCTTTTTCGATACCTGTGTGCATGGCTGTCTGTCAGTTGTGGTTGGATGGGCTGGGGCTGATTGTATTAAAAAGCCCCTCTGAATTGATACTCCGCAAAACATAAACCGCCGGTCGCAATCTGTAAAGAAGATAGCCGAGACAAGATCAGGACTGACGACAGTTTTGCTCTTTCAGCCGAACGATTACCAAAAAACAGACGCACTCTTCCGGCAAAGCGATTGCCGAGAAACCTCGATACTGGTATCTTTACTTCTTCAGAACCATCAGCACCAAGAGGAAACAAAAAATTATGAAACCATTGCTTCGTTTTTTTTGCCGGATTGTGCTCCTGTGCCCCATCCTGGCAACCACCCCCAGTTTTGCCGCGCCTGCTTCCGGTCCCCCTGCCAACAAGCCGCCGATTCATATCGAAGCGGACCGGATGGTTTCGATGAAGAACGAGAACGCGGTCCTGTTTTCCGGTAACGTGGATGCCAAACAGGGCCAGATGGTTATCCGGGCGGCGGAAATGACGGTGTATTATCTTTCCAACGATGAAAAAGCCCAACTGCCCCAGAGCGAAGAGCGGAGTCTCAAGAAGCTTTTTGCCTCGGGCAATGTGGAAATCCAGAACGACGGCATGACCGGCACCGGCGACAAAATGGAATATTATGAAGCTGAGCGCAAAATGATTCTCATCGGCAACAGCAAGGTCTGGCAGGACAACAACCTGGTAACCGGCCACACCGTTGTCGTCTTCCTCGATCAGGGCAAGAGTATCGTAGAACGGGGCGAGAAGAAAGGCGAGCGGGTCAAGGCTTTTTTCTATCCGGGAGGCGAAGGCCCGGAGAAAGAAGTGAAGAGTGCAAAGTGAAAATCAGCACAGACCCATGGCACATTGTTGTGCGTCTCCGCCGAGACTCTTGAAAAATGCTGTATTGTGCTTCGACAGGGCTCTCCTGAGCTTGCCGAAGGGCTCAGCATGAACGGAAGAAGACTAATGATTTCGAAATACTACCGTTCACCCTGAGCTCTGTCGAAGGGTGGGTTTCTCTTTTTTACAAGAGGCCCCGCATTATTTTTCAGCTTTTCATCCTTAATTCTTAATTTTTCATTATTTCTTGGGGGCTTTCGTGTCTGTCTTAGAAACAAAAGAAATCGTTAAGCGATATAAAAACCGGACGGTTGTCGACGGGATCAGCCTGCGGGTTGAAACCGGCACCGTGGTCGGCTTGCTCGGGCCAAACGGCGCGGGGAAAACTACCACTTTTTACGCCATTGCCGGATTTGTTCGGCCCGACGCCGGTGTTATTCTGCTGGACGGAGAGGATATCACCTCTCTGCCCATCCACAAGCGGGCTCTCAAAGGGCTCTCCTATCTGCCGCAAGAATCCTCGGTTTTCAAAAAGCTCACTGTGGAAGAAAATGTCCGCATTGTTCTTGAGCCGTTTGGTCTTGCCAAGGCGGAGATCAACAAGAAGGTCGGACAACTCATGGAAGACCTGAAGATCACCCATCTGGCCGGCAACCGTGGGCATTCGCTCTCCGGCGGCGAACGGAGGCGGGTGGAGATCATGCGGGCCTTGGCCACCAATCCGCATTTTATTCTGCTGGACGAGCCCTTTGCCGGAATCGACCCCCTATCGGTTGCCGATCTTCAGTTGATCATCGGCAACCTGAAAAACCGCGGCCTGGGAGTACTCATCTCCGATCACAACGTCCGGGAAACCCTTTCCGTGTGTGATCAGGCCTATATCGTCAGTCAGGGGAAGATCCTCATCCATGGCGGCGCAGAAGAGATTGTGGGCAGCGAGGAAGCCCGCCGGATGTATCTCGGTGAAAATTTTACCCTTTAGTCGCTGCACGGGACAAAACAACACTGTTTCCCGCCGGCGTCCAAAATCTTCTTGCAAAAACCTTGCCGTCATGGAGTATACTCTCATAAGAGCCTCGCAATCCCGCGATGCCTTCAACTTTTTTGTCTTTGTTACGAGTCTCTTGCAAAATGACTTATTGTGCTTCGACAGGCTCAGCATGAACGGAAGAACTATAATGATTTCAAGATGGCTACCGTCGCCGTTAACACTGCTCGCCCTGAGCCTGTCGAAGGGTTGTTTTCTATTTTTGCAAGAGCCTCGTACGGTAAAGGAATTCGGCAGACATGGCTCTTGAACTGAGACAGCAACTGAAACTCAGCCAGCAACTGGTAATGACCCCCCAGTTGCAGCAGGCCATCAAATTGCTCCAGCTTTCCCGGCTTGAGCTTGCCGAGGCTATCCAGCAGGAAATTGAGATCAATCCTGTGCTGGAAGAGACTACGGACAGTCCGGATCAGAACGAAAACGAAACGGAACGGGAAGGCAACGGGCCCGATGAGATGGACGCCCCCCCTCCTGAGTCGGAGAAAACCACCGAAGTCCAGATGGAAAGCGATTCTTCTCTCAGGGAAATAGACTGGGAAAATTACAGCAACGAATACGAAAGCGGCTTTTCCGCCCGGGGCAAGGATGATAACGACCTGCCCTCCCGCCTGGACATCCTCACCGCCAAACCGGATCTTCACTCCCATCTTTCCTGGCAGTTGACCCTCTCCCATCTCACCGAAGAAGAAAAGGAGATCGGGCATTTTATCATCGGCAATCTCAACCGGGACGGGTTTTTGGTGGTGACGGAGGCGGAAATCGTTGAAGGCACGGGCTGCGATCCGGAGATGGCCCTGCAGATGATTAAAATTGTCCAGCAGATGGATCCGGCCGGGATCGGGGCCAAGGATCTCAAGGATTGTCTGTTGCTGCAGCTTGATCGATTGGGGCTTGGGGATTCCCTGGCCGCAACAATAGTCCGGGAACATCTCCATACCCTGGAAAACAGGAATTTTGGCGCCATTGCCAGGGGCACGGGTCGGCCTATCGAAGAAATTCTGAGCGCGATCAAGGTGATCACCGAGCTCGATCCGCATCCGGGCAGGATTTATTCCGAGGAAGAGCCGCAGTACATCATCCCGGATGTCTATGTGCATAAGATCAGCGGGGAATATGTCATCCTTTTAAACGATGAAGGACTGCCCCGCCTCAAGGTCAGCAATTATTACAAGGATATCCTGAAAAAGGATTCCGGCGCTCCGGCTGAAACCAAGAATTATGTGCAGGACAAGCTTAAATCGGCACTGTGGCTGATAAAAAGCATCCATCAACGGCAACGCACCATTTATCGTGTGGTCGAATCGCTGTTGAAGTTTCAGTACGATTTTTTTGAGAAAGGGGTCGCTTTTCTTAAGCCTCTGGTTCTCCGTGACGTTGCGGAGGATCTGAGCATGCACGAATCCACGATCAGTCGGGTGACGAGCAACAAGTACGTGCACACCCCCCAGGGCACTTTTGAATTGAAGTATTTTTTCAATTCCTCCATCAGTCGCCATGACGGCGGGGATGCCATGGCCTCGGAAAGCATCAAGGAGCGGCTCCGTGCTATCATTGGTGGCGAGGATCATCAAGATCCCTTAAGCGACAATGCCATTGCCGAGATTTTTGCCAAGGAAGATATCAAGCTGGCGCGGCGCACCGTGGCCAAATACCGTGAGCAGATGGGCATTCTCCCTTCAAAATTCCGGAAAAAACCCAAGCTGAGCTGACCCGGGCCCTGTTTTCCCGAGCCGCATTATAACGCCATGCATGCAACCATCGTTTCGCCACTGACCCTCACCATCATCACCGGCCTTTCCGGTGCCGGCAAGTCCACGGCCCTCAATGTTTTTGAGGATGCCGGGTTCCTCTGCATCGATAATCTTCCTGTTTTCCTGCTCCTCCCCTTGCTCGATGGCATGTCCTGCAGAGCGGAAGGCCCCCATCGTCTTGCCCTGGTCATGGATGCCAGGGATGCCGAGCTTGCCTCTGCTCTTGCCGGAGTTCTGAGCGAGGTGAAATCCCGGGCCACGTTGGCGCAGATTATTTTTCTTGAGGCAAACGACACGGTTCTGCTCCGCAGATACAGTCAGTTGCGGCGCGCCCATCCCCTGGCCCAGGTCGGCCTGGTCCAGGACGGCATCTCCTCGGAGAAGACGCGGCTGGCCGGGCTTCGGGACATGGCTGACCGGGTGATTGACACCAGCAGTCTTACTCCCACCGAGCTTCGTCATAAGCTTTTGTTGCACGATGCTTCCCCGGTTGCCGACATGCGGGTCAATATCCTTTCCTTTGGCCATAAGCACGGGTTGCCAAGCGAGGCCGACCTTCTTTTTGATGCCCGGTTTTTGCCGAACCCCTATTATGTGGCGGAGCTTAAGGAGAAAACCGGGCTGGACGGAGCGGTGGTCGCCCATGCTCTGGAAAATCCAAGCGGCCGCCAATTTCTTGATCACCTGCATGCGCTGCTTGATTTTCTGCTCCCCGAATTTGAACAGGCGGGCAAGGCGTACCTTACCATCGCGGTTGGCTGCACCGGCGGAAAACATCGCTCGGTGGCGGTGGCCGAGGAACTCCATCGACATCTGGCCGGGGGGAAATGGCCGGTGAAGCTATTCCACCGTGATCTTGACAAATAGGGTAACTGTTCAGCAACACCGCATCTGCTTTGTCATCGGCCTGCTCATGTGCGATAGCACACTTCGCAGGCCTCTTCCTAGCATCTGTGGCGCTGCTGGGCAGTTACCAGATATGAAACGTTGAGAAGGACGGCCCTGGAAAAGGCAAGCGGTCGCCGATTTATCGTCATTTCTTTTTTGGGAAATGGAGAGTGAAGCTCTTTCTCGGGATATGGAAAAGTAAGAATTGAACACGGTTCGCTTACCCTTCGACAGGCTTAGGGCGAACGGAAAATACTTTAATCAGTCGCTTGCCCTTCGACAGGCTCAGGGCGAACGGAAAATACTTTAATCAGTCGCTTACCCTTCGACAGGCTCAGGACGAACGGAAAATCCTTTAATCAGTCGTTCGCCCTGAGCCTGTCGAAGGGTGGTGCTGCTGTTCCACTTAGATGCTTATGAATGAAACACCGCTGCTGGACTGGCAGGCGATAGACACGGTCCTGCTGGACATGGACGGTACCCTGCTGGACCGGCATTTTGACGATTATTTCTGGGAACATTATGTGCCGGAACATTATTCCCTGGTGCATGATCTCTCCATCGATGAGGCACGTCAGCAGTTGCTGGCCCGGTATAAGGGGCGGGAAGGTACTCTTGCCTGGACCGATCTGGATTTCTGGTCCAACGAGCTGGGGCTTGATATCCCGGCCCTCAAGATGAAGATCAACCATCTCATCGGGGTGCATCCCCACGTGGTCGCCTTTCTCAAGTTCTGTCGTCAGACCGGCAAGAAAATCTATCTGGTGACCAACGCTCACAGCAAGACCCTGGCCATCAAGATGGAAAAAACCGCGCTGGCCGGCTATTTTGACAGGATCGTCTGCGCGGAGGAGGTCGGGATGGCCAAGGAGGACCCGGTCTTCTGGCAGGGATTGGAAGCGATGCTCGGCTATGACAAAGTGCGAACCATGCTGGCCGACGATACCGAAAAGGTACTGGTTTCCGCCCGGACCTACGGAATGGGCTTTCTCATTTTTGTTGCCCGCCCAAGCAGCCGCAAGCCGGTTGTCCGGTCAGAGAACTTCTCCTCCGTGGTTCATTTCAAGGAACTGATCCCCGAGACGCACAAGGAATAAGTTTAAGTTTACCGTTTGGTGTATCTTCAATGAATCGGAATTGTTTCAAGTAAGTGCTTCGACAGGCTCAGCACGAACGGAATAATAATTGATGAAAATACTGTCCGTTCACCCTGAGCTTGTCGAAGGGTTCCGCATGAACGGAATATCTGTATATGATTTGACAAGGCTCTCATGAGCTTGGGTGCAGGGTTCAGTACGCACGGAATTTCAATGAATCAAGTCACTTCCGTTCATCCTGAGCCTGTCGAAGGATCGCTGTTTTAAGGTTTTTCCGCTTGCATCTGTCCCCTGCATATCCAAGCCTCGAATCTGCGACCCCAAAGGAATAATCATGCAAGAAAAAGAACGTGCGGAACTGATCACCGTTATCGCCGATTTTCTCGAGATGGGCCATGTGGAGAACATTATGGCCATGTTCAAGCAGGATACCGCGCTCTACGCACTCAGCGGGGATTTGTTGCGAGACGAACGCTTTATGGTGCGTATGGGAATGGCGGTGCTGTTTGAAGAGATGAAGGCTTTGCGGCCACAGGAAGTGGCGCTGGCCATTCCATCCCTGCTCCCGATCCTTGCCGAGGAAACCCCGTGGATGCGTGGCGAGGCCGTAAACCTTCTGAGCATCATCAACACCCCCGAGGCGTTGGCCCACATACAGCCCCTGGCCGATGATCAGGAGCCGCAGATCCGGGAGATGGTGGCGGATATTTTGAGTGAAAAGTGAAGAGTTAAAAATGAAAAGTGAAAAAATTATGAGGTGCTTCGACAGGGCTCTTCGGAGCCTGGTCGAAGGGCTCAGTACGAACGGAATATCATTGAATTAAGACATTATCCGTTCACCCTGAGCCTGTCGAAGGGTCGTTGTTACAAATCCATCACGTTATAGCTTCCTTTTCTTATTCTTTCCAATCAGGCCGCAAGCCCAGTTCGGTCAGCTGCTTTCTCGCCACTGCAGCCGGGGCTTCGGTGAGCGGACAGGTCGCTTTTTGGGTTTTTGGGAAGGCGATAACCTCGCGGATACTATCGCGGCCCAGTAGAATCATCATCAGGCGGTCCAGACCAAAGGCCATGCCGCCATGGGGCGGTGCGCCAAGTTCCAGCGCTTTGACCAGAAAGTCGAACTTGTCGGCAACTTCCTCTTCCGAAATTCCCAGTGCCGCGAAAACACGCTCCTGCATCTCTTTTTGGTGGATACGGATGGAGCCGCCGCCGATCTCGGTGCCGTTTAAGACCAGATCGTAGGCCCGGCTCCGCATCTTGCCCGGGTCGGTGTCCATAAGGGGGATGTCTTCCTCGTTGGGCGCGGTAAAGGGATGATGCACGGCCATATGCCGCTTCTGGTCATGATCGTACTCAAGGAGCGGAAAGTCGCAGACCCAGAGGAAGTTGAACTGCTTCTTGTCGATCATATTCAGTCGGCGTCCCAGTTCAAGCCGCAGCTCGGACAAGGCCTGATGCACCACATTGGGCTGGTCGGCGACAAAAAAGAGCAGGTCGTCGGTTTCAGCACCCAGGGTTGTGCTCATGCCGGCCCGTTCCTCGTCGGAGAAGAACTTGGCAATGGGCGACTGCCATTCGCTGTCGGGCTTGACCTTGACCCAGGCCAGCCCCTTGGCGCCGAAATTGGCCACATAGGCGGTGAGGTCGTCCAGATCCTTGCGGGAAAAGTGGGCGCACCCCTTGGCGTTGATGGCCTTGACCATGCCGCCCTTTTCAACCACGGTGCGGAACACCTGAAAGCCGCAATTGCGCACCTCCTCGGTGAGGCTGATCAGCTCCAAGCCGAAGCGGGTGTCCGGCTTGTCGCAGCCGTAGCGGTTCATGGCTTCTTCATAGGTCATGCGCGGGAAGGGCAGGTTCAGCTCCAAGCCGATGGTTTCCTTGAACAGAAGCTGCATCAATCCCTCGCCCACCGCATAGATGTCTTCCTCCTCGACAAAGGACAACTCCATATCCACTTGGGTGAACTCGGGCTGGCGGTCGGCACGCAGATCCTCGTCGCGGAAGCAGCGAACGATCTGGTAATAGCGGTCCATGCCGGCCACCATCAGGAGCTGCTTGAAAAGCTGCGGCGACTGGGGCAGGGCGAAAAATTTCCCCTGGTTGACCCGGCTCGGCACCAGATAATCCCTGGCTCCCTCTGGAGTGGAGCGGGTCAGCACCGGGGTTTCGATCTCAAGAAAGTTTTCGTTGTTAAGATAGGTTCTGATGGCCTGGGACGCCTTGTGCCGCATGATGAGTCCCTCGGCCATGCGGGGACGCCGCAGGTCGATATAGCGGTACTTGAGGCGCAGAGTTTCGGAAATCTCGGTTTCTTCGTCCAGCGGGAATGGCGGGGTCTTGCTCTGGTTGAGGATGCGCAGGTCCGTAACCCGCACCTCGATCTCGCCGGTGGGCAGCTTGGGGTTGCGCATTCCGTCGGGCCGCGCTTCGACAACACCCTGGATGGACAAAACCCACTCGCTTCGAATGCCGTGAGCCTTGGCATGCACCTCGGCATTGATCTCGGGGTTGAACACCACCTGGGTGAGTCCCCAGCGGTCCCGCAGGTCGATGAAAATAACCCCGCCATGGTCGCGGCGCCGCAGCACCCAACCCATCAGAACGATCTCTTTGCCGACATCGGCTTGGGTCAGGGCATTACAGTGGTGAGTGCGCTTGAGTCCTCCCATGGATTCCATAGGACTGCTCCTTTTAGGTAGTGAAAAATGAAGAGTTAAAAGTGAAAAAAGTCAGTTCGGCATTCCGGCGAAAGCCGGAATCCAGTTTTTCGCATTGTTAAAAAGACTTGGCCCCGGTTTTTATCGTACATTTAGAAAATACCCTTCGACAGGCTCAGGGTGAACGGTTGTTGTCTTGATATCAAAGCTTCTTGCAAAATGAACACTGAATGCGTTTTTTGTCACCCCGATGACAGCAGGCACATTGTGTCTCAAGAGGTTCATCGTCAAGCCCATTCCGTTCGCCCTGAGCCTGTCGAAGGGTGTTTTTCTGTTTTTCAAAACGCTCAATAGTCTGTCATCCCGGCGGAATCCGGTTTCTAGATTGTCGCAGCATTCCTGGACCCCGGTTTTCACCGGGGTGACGTTCCTTTTTGGATCATCGAGATGATGTGTGTTTAATTATTCCGGTCGGGCGCGACAGTCTTCATCAGAATCGCACAGAAGGCCCCTTGTGCCCCCGCCAGAGCCACCGACTGCTGTTCCTTGGTCTGCATGTCCCTCAGGACTGCCTGGCCCGTGGCAAGCTCTTCCTCGCCCAAAATGAGCACAAAGCGTGCTTTGGCCCGGTCTGCCTGCTTCATCTGGCTTTTCAGGCTCTTGCCCTCAAGGTCCATGGCAACCTGCAGACCTTTGCGCCGGAGAAGATGCACAATGGGAAAGGCTGCCACAGCGGCTGCCTCGCCCAAGGCGGCGACAAACAGGTCTGTTCCCGGATCACAACATGCATTTGCGTTCTGCTGGCTCATCAGGAGGACCAGACGTTCCATGCCCATGGCAAAGCCGATGCCGGGCATGTTTTTGGCCCCGCCTAATTGCTCAACCAGACCGTCATAGCGGCCTCCGGCCCCCACGGCGCTTTGCGCTCCAAGCGCATCGGTAACAAACTCAAAGGTGGTGCGGGTGTAATAATCAAGTCCACGCACCATGAAAGGGTTCACCGCATAGGGAACAGCCAGCAGGTCCAGGCTCGCCTTGGTTTGCTTGAAATGCTCGTCGCAGTCGGTGCAGAGATGGTCGAGGATGGCCGGTGCGGTCACATACTGTTCCTGGCAATGGCTGCTTTTGCAGTCAAGAACCCGGAGGGGGTTGCTTGTGCTGCGTCGTTGGCAATCTTCGCAGATATGCTCCGTGCGTTCAGCCAGGAAATTTATCAATGCCTCTTTATACGCCGGACGACACGCCGGGCAGCCCAGGGAGTTGATCTGCAGGCTTGTCGTAAGGCCAAGCTCGTCAAGGATCAGCCAGCCCATGGCGATCAGCTCCGCATCAAGCCGGGGGTGATCCAAGCCCAGCACCTCCACGCTCATCTGGTGGAATTGCCGCAATCTCCCTTTCTGCGGGCGTTCATGCCGGAACATGGGTCCGATGGTGTAGATGCGCTGCACAGGCAGTTTCGCCTGCAGCCCATGCTCGATAAAGGCGCGCAGCACCGAGGCCGTGCCCTCCGGCCGCATGGTGATGGAATCGCCGTTGCGGTCGGAAAAGGAATACATCTCTTTTTCGACAATATCCGTGGCCTCGCCGATGGATCGGGCAAACAACTCGGTTTTTTCCAATATCGGCACCCGGATCTCGCTGAACCCGAAGCGCTGAAAGATATTCCTGGCTGTGGCCTCGATATGCTGCCAGAGGGCAACCTCGTCGGGGAGGATATCCTTAAAGCCTTTCAGGGCCTGAATGCTCATCGTATGCCTCGCATGCACGGAAAATAAAACGCCCGGTCAGTTTCGCCGGGAAAACCTGTCAATAAAAGAAAATGGCAGAAAAACAGGTATTCATATCCCACCTCTTTGTAATTGTCAAGAGAGGCAAGTGAAAGGCGAGGTCAGACGTCGAAACACAATAGAAAAAGCCCTGCCGGAATTTCCGGCAGGGCTTGATTGAACAGGTTCCAGCTAAATCGCTATGCGCTAGGCATAGGCGAAATTAGAAGGTCATGGTCAGAGAGTGGGTCAGCAAGTAGACATTATCGGTGTCGGCGGTGGTAGCGGTAGACTTGAAGAAATCGCCGGTATCCAGGTAGCCGAAATGGGCCTCGTAGGTGAGGTTGTCAAGCAGCTTATAAGCCGCCCCGATGTTGTACTCCCAACCGTACTCGTCATCGCGACCAGCATAGTTAGCTCCGCCAGTCTGCGTTGCTTCATCAGCCTGTGCATAGGCAACGGCGGCGTGGAGGGTCAACTGGTTGGAAACTGCGTAGTCGGCACCCAGAATAAAGGCGTGTACGCCAGCGGTAGCCATATTGGAATTGGCAGTGTTTTGATCGGGGTTCAGCAACCCGGTGGTACGACCGGTAAGAATGTACAGGGGTTCAAACTCAGTGCCGGTGCCAGTGCCGGTAGCTTTGGTGGTACCGAACAGGGCCTGGTTATTGTCGCTATCCGCTGTGTTGTCGTCACCCTCGGCATAGAAATACATACCGCTTACGGTGAGGGCATCGAATTTGCCACCCACTTCCAGCATGGCGGCCAAGGAGTCATAATCAACGGTGGCGGTTTGATCGCCGAAGTTGTAGTGCAACTCGGTATTGACAAAGTAGTTGTCGAATTTCATCTTGGCATACGGGTTGATGACCTGCCGCTCAGTAATCCCGGAGTTATCGTTAAGGAAAATGTAGCGAACGTTGAAGTCGTGGTCAGCGGTGGTATATCCCAGACGCGCTTCATAACGATCGGAGTCTGTTGCGCTGGTCGTTCCGTCAACATTTTCATTCTCGGTCAATTTTGCGGTAAAGAACAGGAGATTCCACGGTTTGGGCATGAAGGACGGCCACCACATGATACGGTTCTGGCGGATGTCGGTGTTCAGGAAATTGGTGCCATAAGGGCCAGCCGAAGTGCGGCCGATACGGATTTTACCGATTTCGGAAGCGTAATCCATATACAACTGATGTACATAGACATCATTGGAGCCGGGAGAAAGTCCTTCCACGTCACCACCAGTCTGGCCACCCCAAATGGTATTGTCGGCAAGGCGGATATCGCCAAGCATGGAGATCTTGTCGTTGACCTTCATTGTAGGTCTTACAACAAAGGTGTGCTGGTACCAAGAATCGGAAGTGTTGTCGGTGCCGGCAGTCTCGTTGACTGCCACTCCGCCACCGTCGCCACCGTTCATGTAGATACCTTCAACGAGGTACTGGCCGCTCATCTTGAACTCAACGGCGGAGGCAGTGGTGGCCAGTCCCGCGACCAAGCCCAATGCTGCTACAGTAGATAATACTTTTTTCATCTCTTATCTCCTTTGATAAGTGTTTAAAAAAAAAGAACTTAACAACTTTAGAGCAAATTTCCAGAGGAAATGTCAAGTTTTTTTTACTGCGGTGCAATTTTTTTTACTGCGGTAAAAAAAACGGCTATCAGTTTGTAACCTTAATCGGTCAGTCCAAAAAAATCACTGTTCCGTTTTTTTGGTGAAATCCAGTTGATATATGAGCATGGTGGAGGTTTGGTCTCCAAACAGATCAAGCGAACTGCTGCTTACAATCAGGCCGACCAGCAGTTCCGCGCTCTTTTTGTCCGCGTTGGGACGGAGAAGATAGTCCACGATATAGCCGTCGATCTTTCTGGTGCGCCACAGTTCAGACAGGGCCAGTCCGTTCCAACTGAGGGCATGGATCTCGCCGGAGGGGTAGTTTTTCATGTTTTCAAAAATACGCGACGAGGTTGACAAATTTTTGTTGATGATGATGTCCTGTTGGCCATCGCCATTCACGTCATAGGCAATGATCCGCGAGGGGATATAGATCCGGGTGGAGCTTTCCTGGTTGCTCGTTCTTGCTGCTCCCATGGCATCGGCGCCACCAATGAAGCGAGTGGTGCCTCCGTAAAATTCATCGCTTTTCCAGAGGACGGTACCACTGGAGCGCAACACCCGGAGCCGATCATACTCGTCGATGGCGATTATTTCCCGGCTGCCGTCATTGTCCAGATCGGCAATGGTGAATTCAAACAGGTTGACATTGGCCGGGACTTCCATGGGGCTTCCCGCGGTAAGTGCGTCATTGCGAAGGTCTAGGCGGTAGATGCCTGGGGCCACTGCCTTATCAGAGGCAGCCCGTTGACCTGCCAGCACCGTACCTTCACCCGGGATGGGCATGGCCCTGACATACCATCTTTGATCCTGGAAGAGATAGTTTGCCTTATCCGTGCCGAGCCATTCAAAGGCGAAGGAGTGCGGTTGTTTGCTGTCAGCAGCGCTCACATAGACTTCCGGTTTGCCGTTTTTGTTCAGGTCCGCCACGGTGATAGCGTGGATGCGGTAGCCGACCTTGCCGGGGATCTGGCCGACCTTGCTCAGCCGGTTATTGTCGCGCTTGAAGATCTGGACCGAATCTATATCGGCAAAAATAACCTCGTCCTGGCCATCGCCGTCAAGATCGGCCACTTCCATGAACTGCAGGGAGAGCTTCATGTTCTGGGTTTTCTGGAACTCGCTGGTGATGCCTTTCGGATAGACAAACGGTGAGCCGCCTGCCATGCCGGTGCGGCCGGCAAAAGCGCGGTCTGGGTGGGCGGTGGCATACTGCGGCTGGGCTTGCGCGGCGGGTTGTCCGGGAGCTTGAGGCTGGACCAGAGCAGAGGCAGGCCGTTTGTGGGCGAAAACCTTCTCGCTGATATCCCAGGCCAGGGAATCGATGCTCTGGATGATCTCGCTTTCGTTTTTGGCTGTGGCGTAGAAATTTCGCGGTTCGCCCTTGGCCACATCAATAAACTTGGCATCCAACGAAAGGCTGGTGCCCAACGAGGTGAGGCTGCCCGCCACTATATAATCGGCCTGAAGGGCTTTTCCCAGCTTGAGAAACGCCTCTGTCTGGGTTGGGGTTCCTGCCCCGGCCAGAGCTTTGTCCACCGTGGTCTTGTCGATCACGTTGAGCCCGACCTCCGAAGCAAGACGGCTGGCCAGCATGTCGCGGATGCCGTTGGTCAGATAGCTCATGTCCTGGGGCGCGTTGGCCTTGAAGGGCAAAAAGGCGATACGCCCGGTTTGCGCCGATCCGACCGTGGGCAGCATGCAATGCATGGCAAATATCATTACGGCGAGCAGGGCCGGGAAGAAGATGCGCGAGGTTTGTTTGGACATGACCGGTTTCCTTATTGAAAAGAAGAAAGGTTTTCCTTAGAGTTTAAAACCGCAAGCTTACTCCGAAGAAACGCGTGAGGGCAAGCGTTTTTTGTGGTTGGGTGTCGCAGCGAGCATGATTGCCGCGGCTTGGTAGACAGATTTAAGGACAGATATGAAAACGACTATTTATCTTATCCGGCACGGCCTGACAGCGGCAAACAAGGATGATATTTTTGCCGGGCGCACCCAGGAGCCGTTGCATCCCGAAGGCATTGTTCAACTGCATGATGTTGGGATCCAGCTTGCCGGATGTGGCATCACCAAAATATTTTGCGGCCCTTTGGCTCGAACCCGGCAGTCTTCTCGAATCGTTGGGGATTTGCTTTTGGTTCCAGTTCAAGCTGAGGAGGCTCTCACTGAGATCAATATTGCCCACTGGGACGGATTGACCAAGGAAATGATTCGTAAGAGGTTTGGATCAGAATATCCTGCCTGGCTCGATGATCCGGCTGGTTTTCGTGTGGATGGATGCGAGACCATTGCGGATGTGCAGAATCGGGCGGTCTCTTTTCTTGAATCTTTATTTTGTGATTATTCCGGGCAGAACCTGCTGGTGGTGAGTCATTTGATTGTGGTTCGGTCGTTGCTTTTGCATTATCTAGGGCATCCTATTGCTTATTTTAGGATGATCAAGGTTGGTAATGCTCAGGTAATTGCTTTGGTCAGGGATGAATTGGGTGGGACGACGGTGGAGATGTGATTGTGTTTGGTGTTTGATTTGCGAGTGTTCAGGTGGTTTTTTATTTTTCTGAAAAGTTTCAGGGCAGCACTTCGACAGGCTCAGTGCGAACGGATAAAAAAACTCTTTAATATAGAAAACTACCGTTTGCCCTGAGCCTGTCGAAGGGGGTGGTTGTTTGTCCCTCCGCTAAAAATACAAATTAGCTGAGGATTGAAATGTTTTGGGTGTATATCCTTCGTTGTTCCGATGGCAGTTACTACACAGGGCATAGCCGATAACCTTGAATACCGCATTGCCCAGCATCACGCTGGCGAACGCGAATGCTACACTACGACGCGAAGACCCTTGCAACTTGTCTGGTCACAGGAGTTTGTCATGCGGGATGAAGCGTTGTCTGCTGAAAGGCGGATAAAGGGCTGGAGCCGCAAAAAGAAAGAAGCCATGGTGTGCGATGATTGGGATGAAGTTTCGCGGTTGGCTCGAATTAAAACGGATGATCCTTCGACAGGCTCAGGATGAACGGAAGATTTTTTGATTCAGTGACAGCCTTTGGGTGAGCAGGAATATCTTTTAAAATCTGTGGTGTTTTATCAATTCCAGGATGAACGGATTTTCACTTTAATTCATCGATTATTTCCGTTCATCCTGAGCCTGTCGAAGGAGGGTTTTTTTTAACAGAATAAATCACGACAAAACCAGCCCGCCAATCACTTCGCTGATCCCGTTAATTCTGTTTTCCGTCATATAGCGGCCTATCCCTTCAACAATATTCTGGCTGACTCGCGGATTAACGAAATTTGCAGTGCCGACTTCTATGGCGGTTGCTCCTGCCAGGAGAAATTCCAGGGCATCCTCGGTTGTGGTGATGCCGCCGATCCCGATTACCGGGATCTTCACGGCCTGGGCTACCTGCCAGACCATGCGCAGGGCGATGGGTTTGATCGCCGGGCCGGACAAGCCACCCACGACATTGGCCAGTCTCGGCCTTCTGCTTCTGACATCAATGGCCATTCCCAGCAGGGTGTTGATGAGGGATACAGCATGGGCCCCGCCTGCTTCAACGGCTCTGGCGATCTGCGCTATATCTGTGACATTGGGGGAAAGTTTGACGATCACCGGCAGGGAAGAGTGCGCGCATACCGCACGGGTGACCGCCTCGGCCATTGTTGGATCGGTGCCAAAGGCAACCCCGCCTTTTTTTACATTGGGGCAGGAGATGTTGACTTCGAGCGCGCTGATTCCTTCAACCTCGCTGAGTCGTTGCGCCAGGGTCTGATATTCTTCCAGGCTGTCTCCCAGGATGTTGACGATAACCCGGGTGCCGATACCTCGCAGATATTCCATTTTTTCGCTGATAAAGCGATCAAGCCCGACATTTTCAAGACCTATTGCGTTGAGCATTCCTCCGGCGGTTTCCACGATTCTGGGCGGAGGATTGCCTCGCCGCGGTTCAAGTGAGATCCCCTTGACCACCACGCCGCCCAAGTGGTTCAGACTGACGTAGGGCTCAAATTCCTTGGCGTAGCCAAAGGTTCCGGAGGCGGTGAGCACGGGATTTTTGAAAACGAGGTTGCCGATGGTGATGCGCAGATCAGGTTGATTCATAGCCAGGCCACCTCATCCGCTTTGAAAACCGGGCCGTCCTTGCATACATGGAGATAGGGGCCGGACAGATCGCTGCGCGGCACCGCGCAGCCGAGGCAGGCGGAAATCCCGCAGGCCATCATGGTTTCCAGGGAGACCTGACACTCATACCCTAGCTTTCTGCATTGGCTGACAACCGCCTTCATCATCGGGTGCGGGCCGCAAGTGCAGATTGACCAGTTGTGTTCCGGGGTAAGATGCTTCTGGATAAGCTCGGCCACAAAGCCGTGATGGCCAAGGGTTCCGTCGTCGGTGGCAAGAAAAGTTTCGATTGCGCCGATATCCTGAAAATCCCGGGGCAGGGGGCCAAGCTCTGCGGCTGTCCGGGCGCCAAGCAGGACCACCAGTTTCGGTGGTGTGTTCGTGCGCAGAATCTCCCGGGCAAGAAAATAGAGTGGGGCAATGCCCATACCTCCGCCGACCAGACAGATGGCATCCTTTCCTGCGAGATCAAAACCGTGGCCCAGCGGCCCGGTGAGTTGTACCGAGTTGCCGGGTCGCATGGCGGAGAGCATCCGGGTGCCCTTGCCCACTACCTTATACATGAGCTGTACCTGCTCGTTGCCGATGGTCTGATGAATTGACAAGGGGCGCCTGAGCAGGGGATCGTAGCTGGTGGTAGTCTGTACCATGACAAACTGGCCGGGCCGGGCGTTGCTCGCAATATCCGGGGCATTCAGGGTCAGGCGGTATATTTCCGGCGTGAGTTGCTCCTGTCGGACAATCTCGGCCTGTTCTTCGAATTGGTTCATGCTTTTTCCAGATTCGCTTTGATGGTGGTAATTCGTTCCCGAGTATTGCCCTTCGACAGGCTCAGGGGGAACGGCTCAAAGATCAGACTGTCCGTTCACCCTGAGCCTGTCGAAGGGTTGTGTCTTCTCTGGACCAGAAGAAATCGCTAACTAATTGAAAATAAGCGTTTTTATTTCTCTCCTGGGAGAATAAGCGACAATACCCGCTCAAGATCATCGTGGGAATAGTATTCGATTTCCAATTTTCCGCGGGTTCCGCTTTGCACGATCCGCGCTTTGGTATCGAGATAATTGATCAACCCGTTGGCCAGTGATTTGCAATACGAGTCCGGCAATTCATTGGCCGATTTCCTGGGCTGGCGTTTTGCTCCGCTGCCGACTGCGGCCAGTTTTTTCTTTTGTTTTTGTGCCAGGGCCTCTGCCTGGCGTACTGTCAGACCCTGCTCGACAATCTCGTTTCGTACCTCACGCATGGTTACTTCATCGCCGACACTGAGCAGGACTCGTGCATGTCCCATGCTTAAGGTGCCTCGGACCAGGTCTTCTTTGGCAAAATCCGGAAGCTGATTGATTCGCAGAGCATTGGCCACGGTTGACCGTTCCTTGCCGACGCGCCGGGCCACTTCCTCCTGGGTAAGGTGAAATTCTTTGACCAGACGGAGGTAGGCTTCGGCCTCCTCCAACGGGTTAAGATCCTGGCGTTGAATATTTTCGATAAGCGCCAGTTCGAGGCGGTCAAGCGGGGTTACGTCTTTAACCAGGACAGGCACTTCGTCAAGGCCTGCCATTTTTGCTGCTCGCCACCGTCGTTCTCCGGCGATGATCTGGTAGCGACCTTCTCCGCCGTGCTCACAGACAACCAGAGGTAGCAGCACTCCTTTTTCGAGGATCGAGGAAGAAAGTTGGGCCAGGGCTGTATCATTAATATCTTTCCGTGGCTGATTGGGATTTGGCTCAATGTCGTCGATGGGACAGAGAAAGTATTCCCGGCCATCGGAGCCGCTGGAGGGCAAGAGGGCGTCAAGTCCTTTGCCGAGAGCCAATGTTGATTTTTTAATCATGATTTCACTCCATCTTTTGCCGAAGCAACCTTCTGTTGCTTGCGTAGAAACTCTTTTCCGAGCTGCAAATAGCTGTATGCCCCAGTGGATCGTTTGTCGTAGACGATTGCGGCCTGGCCATGGCTCGGGGCTTCGCTCAGGCGAACATTACGCGGGATCACCGTGTCGTACACCCGGCCCTGGAAATGGTTTTTAACCTCGGTGACCACTTGGTGGGTCAGCTTGTTCCGGCCATCGTACATGGTTAAAAGAAGTCCTTCAATGGCAAGGGACCGATTGTACGAATTCTTAACCAGACGGATGGTGCGCACCAGCTGGCTCAACCCCTCAAGGGCGAAATATTCACATTGCAGGGGGATAAGGACTGTGTCGGCAGCGGTGAGCGCGTTGATTGTCAACAGCCCCAGGGAAGGGGGGCAATCGATGAAGATGTAGTCGTACTGGTCGCGCACGGAAGAAAGGACGTTGGCAAGATACCGCTCACGTTTGACCGCAGTCATCAACTCAACCTCGACACCGATCAGGTCGATATGCGTGGGAAGAACGGAAAGTTTTTTAAGGCCTGTTGCCGGCTGCACGACATCTTGAGTTTCCGCTTCGCCCATATAGCAATGATACAGGTGGGTGCCGCCGTTTGCCCGACTGACCCCAAGCCCGCTGGAGGTGTTGCCCTGCGGGTCGGAATCCACAACCAAAACCTTTCTGCCCAACAATGAAATCGAGGCAGCCAGGTTTATCGCTGTGGTTGTTTTCCCAACCCCGCCTTTCTGGTTGGCCAGAGCCACAATCTTCGCGCCATCTCCCATACTGAGAAAACCTCCATCTGGTGTGGGTTTCCGGCTGTTTTGCGCCGGACATATCGCCGCAGCAACGGTGGTTTGAGGCAAAAAAACAGTGCTCACCGCGCCTTGAGGAGCATACTACCACACTCTGCGCGACGAGCCCCTTAATTTTTATAGCCAGGCGTTTCTTTTTTGTGCATCAGGGGGATGTCGGGCGGCGGTGTTTCACGTGAAACATGTCTGTTTTATTGTTAAATTCTAGGGTGTTAAGAGCGATCCGACCAGTTCGGCGGTGCGCACCATGTCCTGCAGGTCAATGGATTCCTCTGTGCTGTGCACGTGGTCCATGCCGATTCCGATGATGGCGGTTTGCAATCCTTTTCCGGAAAAAATATTAGCGTCGCTTCCTCCGCCCGCACGTTCGTACCGGATTTCCCGTTTGAGCCGGGCTGCTGCTGTGTCAACCCGTTGCAGAACGGAGGCGGTTCGTTCGATGTGCATGGCAGGGTATTCAAGGGTGAGCTGAAAGTCGATGCGGGGTCGTACGCCAACTCCGAGTTGTGCGCCCGTTGCGGGAGTCCAGTTATCAATGGTTGACTGGACAGTATCTTCGATCTGCCGGGAAAATGCGGCGAGTTTGTTCATGGAGTGGCTTCGCACTTCGCCTTCCACCAGCACACTTTCAGGAATAATGTTTGTTGCCTTACCACCGGTGATGCGGCCGATGTTCGCGGTGCTTTCTTCGTCAAGCCTTCCCAGGGTGAGGTCGGCAAGACATCGAGCCGCAAGTTGAATAGCGTTGACCCCTCTTTCCGGGTGAAGTCCGGCATGGGCTGCTGCGCCTGTGATGGTGAAATGGAAATGGTTCGCTGCCGGTGCTCCGGTGATGAGCAGATCGACGCCGGTGCTGTCCAGGGCATATCCTTCTTTGGCCCGGAGCAGGGAGATGTCCAAGGCTTTGGCCCCGCGCAGGCCGACCTCCTCACAGGTTGTGAATACGAGATCAAAGGGGAGATGTGCGAGATTCGCCTCCTTAATACTCCGAACGGCTTCGATGAGAATCGCTATTCCGCCTTTGTCGTCGCCTCCAAGCACTGTATTGCCTGCGCTGGTAAATCGGCTGCCATCACGGACTACTTTTACTCCTCTGGATGGGTCCACTGTGTCCAGGTGGCAATTGAAAAAAATCGGTTCGCCCGGGAGTTCGCCGGGGAAGTGAATAACAATATTGTTTGAGTCCGATCCGGTTACGCCGGCTGAATTGTCTTCAAGTATGATGGCTTCGGGGAATTCAAGTGCGAAGAGGTCTTTGAGAAACCGGGCAAGCCGTGCTTCTTCACCGGACGGGCTGTCGATGGTGCACATGGCGGTAAAGACCTGTGCGAGGCGTTCTGGGTTTATATTCATGGGGAACCTCTTTATTCTGTTGCGCAAGCAGGCAGGATGCTTTATTATTAGTAATAATTATCAAGAAAGTAGCGGCTGTCTGTTTGTAACGAAAAATAAAGCGCTACACCTTGAGAGTAATGCACCTGCAGCAGTCAGGCGAGGAAATTATCGCGCTAAAGGGGCTCTTGTAAAAACAGAAAAGACCCTTCGACAGGCTCAGGGTGAACGGTAAACATCTTGAAATAATAAGGATTTTTGTGTGTATGATGAGTCATTCGACCAAGCTCAGGTCGGCTTTGTCGAAGCACAGTGCAGCATGTGCAAGAATCTTCAGGAAAGAGAAAAAAATCAATCGGCAAGGTGAATGTTTCTTCTTGCGAAACCATAATAGCGTAACCAGACACAGGAGGTGGAAGTATGGCAGTATTCAAATGTGAAAAATGCGGGGCAACCAAAGAAGGCCGTTGCAAACCTAAAAAATGCACCGGTTGCGGCGCCGCTGACTGCATGATGAAACAAGAGGAGAAGTCCACGGGGTGCGGATGCGCATGCGCGTGCAAATCAAAAAAATAAACATCTTTTCAGGATAATTCCTGTACAGGCTCCCGCTGATGGCGGGGGCTTTTTTTTTGCCAAGTGGCGCAAGGGGCATAGGACTGAAATCGGTCATTGCAGGATAGTGCGCAGCCGTTATAAGATAACGGAAAGATTCAGCACTGCCGGCGGCGCATCCGCAGTTGGCAAAGGGGGAAGAAGATGAGCGAAGCAGGCAGTCAGGCGACCCACACCATCGTTTTTGAGCCAAGCGGTCGGACGGTGCAGGCCGGAGACGGCATGTCGATCATCAAGGCGGCCCGGGAAGCAGGCATCCACATCAATGCTTCCTGCGGAGGCAGCGGGGTGTGCGGCAAGTGCAAGGTAATCATCGAAAAGGGCGAGGTGTCTGGGGGGCTGAGCGAAAAGTTCAGTGCCTTGGAAAAAGAATCCGGACTCCGGCAGGCCTGCACTGCGACTATCACCACTGATGCCATAATCCGGGTACCGGAATCTTCCGGCTTGAAAGACGGAGGATTGGGAACAGCTGTACCTATGCGGCACAGGGCGCGGATGCATGTGTACGATATTGAGGATCTGCGCGAGCAGGGGATATTTGTTCCTCCCGTCGTGAAGATTTGTCTGGAAGTTCCTCCGCCTTCGATCAAGGACAACATGGCCGATGCCGGACGGGTTATCCATCTGCTCAGCAGTCACCACGATGAACATCGGGTGGTGATCAGCCTTGCTATCTTGCGCAAGATGCGCAAGGCCCTTCGGGAGGACAATTTTCGGATAACCGTTACCTGCGCACGGCCGGTGAATTCCAAAGGCAAATCCTATCTTACTAATATCCAGAGCGGCGATTGGTCCCACCGCAGTTTCGGGCTTGCCTTTGACATCGGCACGACATCCGTCTACGGAGTGCTGGTGGACCTCAATTCGGGCAAGGTTCTGGCTCGGGCCGGAGAATACAATGGCCAGCTTGGGTATGGCGAGGACGTGATTTCCCGGATCATCTACGCGGAAAAAAAAGAAGGTTTAGACAAAATGCAGGAGCTGGTGGCCAACACCATCAACAGTATAGTCGATACCCTGCTGAAAATGGCGACTCCGGCAGACAGCGGCGCAAAGGGCAGCATCACCCGCGAGGAAATCACCTCTATCACTCTTGCGGGCAACACCACCATGACCCACCTGCTCCTCGGGCTTGAACCGGACAATATCCGCCGGGCGCCTTATGTGCCGGTTACCACCTTCCTGCCGCCGATCAGGGCAACCGATCTGGGAATCAATCTGCCGCATTCAGCCGTGGCCCTGTTGTATCCTTCCATCTCAAGTTATGTGGGGGGAGATATTGTCGCCGGGGTCATGGGTTCGGGCATGTACCGCACCGAGCTGGTCACCCTGTATATCGATATCGGCACCAATGCGGAGATTGTTGTGGGCAACCGGGAATGGCTGGTATGTGCGGCATGTTCCGCAGGCCCTGCTTTTGAGGGAGGGGGCATCACCCACGGGATGCGGGCGGCGGTAGGGGCTATCGAGGATTTCAGCATCAACCCGCAGACCCTTGAGCCGATGAATATAACGCTGGGAAACAAGCCTCCGGTGGGAATCTGCGGCTCGGGGTTGCTGGCCATCATTGCCACCCTTTTCGAGCACGGGGTTGTGGGCAGAAGCGGGAAATTCCGCAGGGATCTCGGAACGGACCGGATTCGGGAAGGAAACAGCGGGCATGAGTTTGTGCTGGTCTGGAAGGAAGAGTCGGGTACGGACCATGATATCGTCCTCAATGAGGTGGATATCGAGAACTTCATTCGGGCCAAGGCTGCGATCTATGCCGGGATAACGACCCTGGTGGAGCAGGTGGGGCTGGCCATCACCGATATTGAGCAGATTGTTCTGGCCGGCGCTTTCGGCAGCTATATCGATCTGGATTCGGCCATGACCCTGGGGCTGTTGCCTCAGGTGGATGCCAACCGGGTGCTCTATGTGGGCAATGGCTCACTCATGGGCGCCTGGATGAGCGAAATGAGCAATCATATCAGGCAGGATGTGGTGGAGGTGGTGCGGAAGATGACCAGCTTCGAGCTTTCGGAGATGCCGTATTTTCAGGAGCAGTACATCGCCTCCCATTTTCTGCCCCATACCGATATCAGCCTGTTTCCCAGGGTGGCGGAAAGGCTTGCCGAGATTCGCAGGGAGGAGAAGAGCGTGGGCGAAAGCACGTAAAATCACAGAAAGCACGGTTCGACAGGCTCACCGTGAACGGAAGAAAATCTCACCGCAGCGTGAACGACGGAAAACCGCATTACGAGCGGCAGGATCGTACGGATGTCAATCAGGCAGCCAGGTCCACGTTGCCGTTTAAGGAAACCTCCATGGCCCTGGCCGGACAGACGGAAACGCAGAGGCCGCAGGCCGTGCATTTTTCCTCGTCAAACAGCACAGCCATATCGGGACGGTGAAGCGAGAGAGCGCCGGTCGGGCAGACGCCGGTACAGGCTCCGCACTGGTAGCATTTCTCATCGTCGCGGCGGATGTTGCCCGCCATGCTTTTCACCGTGACTCCCATTTCGTTCAGATAGGCGATACCTTTCTTGACATTGGCCTTATGGCCGATGAATTCGAGAACCATCACTCCTTCCTGCTGGAGCAGGATCGTTGCCCTGAGGATGGTGAACTCCAGGTCGTATTTTTTGACCAGATTGCAGATGATCGGCTGGTCAATGACTTCCTTGGGAAATTTCAGGATATAGATTCGGGTGTTCATGGCTGTGTCTCCAAAACGGAGGATAACTGGTCTAATACAGTATCCACCGGCAGGTCGGTTGACAGGATTATGAGCTGATCCGGACCAAGTTCATCCGGGGCTTCGAACCGTTCTTTTTGTTTCAGGTAGATTTCCCAGCGTCCATCCGACACTGCCAGCGGGTCAAGGGCTCGCTGGGCCATGCGGCGTTTCATTTCTTCTTCCGGACAGACACAGAGAATACAATATAGCCGAACATCCAGACGCTGCGCAAGCATCCGTACCTGATCGCGGTCGGTTTTCCGCTGATACGAGGCATCAAGCACCACGCCCCGGCCCCGGCTGATATCCTGCTCCGCCCTTTCGAGCAGGGCAGCATAGGTGCGGGCGGTGAATTCGCTGGTGTAGATTCCTTGATCGGACGCGTCGCGCTGCGGGGTCTGCGGTGAGAGGCCGGCCAGTTCCTTGCGCACCACATCGGAGTTGTAGTAGGCAAGGTTGTTGCGGTTGGCCCAAGCCTGGGCCACGGTGCTTTTGCCTGTGGCGATCAGGCCGAAGAAAATATACAGATCAGGCAGCGGCATAGCGTTCGGCCAGGGCGAAATATTTTTTAGCCTGGGCCAGGCAGGTCTCGGCCGTGGCGGGATCAACCTCCGGAGCATGGGCGGTGAACAAACCTATCTTGCCGCGGACATACGCCCGGTAGCATTTATAAAAGTTGAGCATGGGCCGCAAGGTGGTATCGTCCGCTGCCTGGCAAAATCGGTCGATAAAATAAGCGGAAAACTCCGGCAGACCATGGAAGTCGAGGTCCATGGCCAGAAAGGCCACATCGCTTGCCACATCGCAATAACGGAACCGCTGGTTAAACTCGATGCAGTCGTAGATGTATATTTTCTCGGCCAGACAGATGTTGGCGGAATACAGGTCACCGTGGCAGTCCCGGACCCGGCCTGCACCGATGCGTCCGGCAAAGAGTTCCTCGTTGGCGAGGAAAGTACCGGCGTATCCGCTGATCGCCCCGAACTGTTCCCGGCTCAAGGCCGCGCATCCGATGAAGCCCTGAGTCTGTTCAAAATTTTCCAGCACATTGACACTGACGGATTGGGCAGTGCCGAATTCTTCAATGCCGGGTCCGGTTTCGGCTTTAGCGTAAAAGGGGACCAGGATGGCAATGATCCGGTCGAGGGTTTCCCTGGTGAGCTCGCCCCGTGCGATAACTTTGGCCATCATCCGCTCTTCCGGCATGCGCGCCATTTTCACCGCGTAATCCATCGGAGTGCCCGAACCATCTAAGGAAAAGGTGTCACCCTGTTGGGTGATTGCGACCAGGCCAAGGTAGAGGGATGGGCATAACCGCCGGTTTAAGAGCAGTTCCTGCTCACAGAAATATTTGCGTTTTTCAAGAGTCGTGAAGTTGAGAAACCCGAAATCCACCGGCTTTTTGATCTTGTAGACAAAATCGCCGGCCAGCAGCACATAGGAAATATGGGTTTGTACCAGCGTTATCTCCGGCGCGGGGTGAGGGTATGCCCCAGGCGCAAGCAGAGCCTGGATGAA
>Ga0180009_10001579_pt1 | contig 27713 bp, 22 predicted proteins | sample OS_PC_MetaG_FD_123537 | JGI IMG/M metagenome (GOLD analysis project Ga0180009, IMG submission 123537) | Groundwater microbial communities from the Aspo Hard Rock Laboratory (HRL) deep subsurface site, Sweden - OS_PC_MetaG | ecosystem: Environmental > Aquatic > Deep subsurface > Groundwater... | reverse complement strand
GAAAGAATAATTTGAGCACTATCTGGCATTGATAATTGTGAATATGCTATTGCCAAATATTTTGCAGCTTGTTTTGAATCCGGATTTTCAAGTAATTCTTGTTTGAAATACTCTATAGATTTTTTGATTTTTTCTTTATCATTTTGATTATTAACAAAAAGTATTTCACCCTCTTTTAAATAATCCACTTTTTGTTCCATGCAACCAAAAGACAAGACAAGCGAAATAAGTATAAAATTAATTTTAGTTTTCATATTACTCCATTTTTTGGTGTATAACTTATATTTATAAAGAAAATCCCAATATCAGGTGTAACCGTCAATTATTCTCAACCTCTCTCTCAAAACTATCTGCAAAAGTAAATCTGTTTGTTCTTTAGTTGTGTTTATATTTTGTTCTAATTTATCTCAGAATTTCTCAGGGGTCAAATCATGACCCTAGCCATTTTAGGGAGTCACACTGTGAAAGTCTTGGAAACTTTACAACTCCACAACCCTCAAAGATTCAATCCCCCTATCATCCACTATCTTTACTGCTATTCTAGTATAACTGCCTGCAATAAAGGGAAGTGATACGGTGCCTTTATAAGCTTCAATTAATTCTTCATCAATTTCCGCTTTTAGGTTTTTTGCAAGTCGTGCCCAGCCGTCTTTTTCTCCGGCCATCGGGAAGAATACCTGTCGAGGGAATAAACTTCTACCGTCGTAATCAGTATCAAGCATCCACATTGCAATGTTTTTCTTTCCGCCGGATTCTAAGTTGCCTGTTTTTGTATTGAAGTAATCGAAGCCGTGAACTTCAACAGAATATGTCTGCGTTTCGCCTTTCTTCACTTTATCTTTTTTGACGCTTATATCAGGCTGACCGATTAACCAGTAGCTTTCATTCGAGGAACGTTTTTTCTTTAAATCATCGGTTAATAAATCCGTGTTCATCTGTGCTTTTAATATTGTTACACCGGGCCAATTTAATTCATCAATATCTTTTGCAGCTTCGGGATCAAATTGGAATGCAGTGAATATTACGAGTTTGGGCTTAGGCACAAGGGTCTGCGCTTCTTCAATTGCGAGCGCAACCTGCCTTTGTTCAAGGGGTGAATGTTCCGGTCCGAATGATATTACAACTCTCTGCGGGCTCTGAGAAACGTATTCGCCATCAGGTTCTTTTATTTTGTCAGCTCCTTTATCATTTGCAAGTGTTTCGCCGTCGGCATGAAGCCAGCGTGTTCCGGGCAAAGGTTCTATGCGGCTGAATGTTATATACTGCCCCGCTTTGCCGCGTATACCGGTTTTGAGAAGTTCATCTCTCCATTCCGCTTGTCTAAGTGTTTCACCGGAGCGTGCTATAGAATTATCATTTGATAATTGCTGGCCTTCTGTAGTTGGTTCAATAATAACATCAATTGATTTTACAGCTTGAGAAGGAACAGCCTCAACAGTAAACGGACCTGTGACACGAGTTTTTGTATTATCAACAAATGGCTGATCGTACAAAGTTTCAGTTGCGGGCGGTTCATTGTTTGCAATTGATTTTAATGTTATGTGAGGAACGGTTTTATATCTGAATCCGCTGCCTATTCCCTGCTCGGGGTATGCAAGTTCGTAATAATCAAATAACGACGTCATTAATCTTTGTTTTGCAAGTGTTATGGCAACGCGGCTTGTATCGCAAGTTATCCATCTGCGTCCCCATTGCTCTGCAACGTTTGCAGTTGTACCGCTGCCGCAAGTTGGATCGAAGACTATATCGCCAGGATCGGTAGTCATTAATATACATCTTTGCAAAATCTTTTCGGTTGTTTGTACTACATATACCATATCTCTCTGTCCCATCGTATCATCCCAAACATTTGTTATTTCTTTCACGGGGAAATCATCATAATATCTAATATATCTTAGGGTTTTTCCTTCTGCACTTAATCTTTTTTTAGTATTTAGATTATCTAAACCATTTGGACACGATGTTTTCCATCTTTGGTAGTATACTTTTTTATTAAATGTATATTCTGCATAAGGATTTGCAGATTCAAGTGATGTAGTCACAAATAATTTTGAATTCTTAGGTATAGAAACTATACCATCTTTTTCTTCTTTAGTTAAATTTCTTCTCTCTCCTGTTTTCAATTCCAAATATTGGTAATCTTTAGGATCAACACTTCTATTTAAATACAATTTTCTGGACTTCACCTTACTTATATCTTTGCAATACCAAATTAAAATATCATAAGTTCTAGGTAGAAATGATTGAACTAACCCACCTGTTTTTTGTACAATTATTTCAGTAACAAAATTCTTCTTATCAAACACTTCATCTAATATTTCCCTCACATGATGCACATTCTCATCACTTATCTGCACAAACACACTCCCGCTTTCATGCAGCAGTTCCCTTGCAAGTAAAAGCCTGTCACGCAAGTAGGATAGATAAGAATGTATTCCAAGTTCCCAAGTATCGCGGAAAGCTTTAATCATTTCGGGTTCTTGATTAAGATCTTCGTCTTTGCCGTCTTTAACATCGCGCTTGTTTACAAACGGCTGAAAGTTACTGCCGTATTTAATTCCGTATGGCGGATCCATATAAATCATCTGCACCTGTCCGGCAAGACCTTCTTTTTCAATTAAAGAATTCATAACAAGTAAACTGTCACCGGCAATTAAACGGTTGCTCCAATTATGCTTATGTTTGTAAAAATCTACGGCATCTCTTAAAGGCGGGTTTTCATCGGAACTGCTGAACAAAGACATCTGTTCGTAGTTACTGCCGTTCTTTTTTCTTACAGCTTCTATTATACTTCGCGGGTCTATTCTTTCATGCACATGCAAAGAAACGGTATCAACATCAAACGAAGTGTGTTCGGCTTTTCCAGCCCAAACTAATTGCGGGTCAAGGTGCGGATCATAATTATAAGTTTTTTTCTTTTCGTCGTAGTCTGTGTCGGGAGTAACTAATCCAACCGGCGGGTTATTTGTTCTAAGTTTGTCTTTATGTTCGTATTGTTCAATCGGTTTCTTTTTAACGGGCTGGTTTACCTTTCGAGATTTCGCCATCAGTCTTCCGGATTTTATTAAAAGTTGCTTTTTACAAAATAATACAAATCAACTTAAAAATAAATAATACAAATAAGTATTTATTTTTTGTTAACCAGCTCATTTACCGAACTTTATAAGCGTAAAATTTATTTAAAAATCAATAGACAAAATGTCAATTATTTTTTATATTAATTTCAAATGGCTTATATAATAAAAAATTATGAGCTAAATATGAAAGACGAAGAATACAACAATTACAATTTTAACATAGAAAAAATATTAAATCACTTAAACCGCATTCCGGATAATAATAAAAAAGCAAGTTACATAAGGCGGCTTACCTTAGAATTTGACCAGTTTATTAAAGCAAGCATAAATGGAATAAACTTAAAAGAGCCGGGGCAGGAATATTACGGTCAGCCCCCCGAAACACAAATCCCCTTTCCTTCCGATGATTTAAACAATTTAAAGCAGATAATTGAAAACGGCATAAATATGCTGAACCCGGATAAAATTTATCGTTACGGAGATATAAATCCCGGCAATTTAGGAATTTACAGGATATTTATAAAATCGGGGATAAGCGATATTGTAAGAATATTTGAGTCAATGAAGGACAGCGGCATAATAAGCAGGAAGACTGAAGTATTAAAAATCGCGCGTTTATTTTTTCATTCCCCTATAGATAAATCAAAATTTGTGGCAAAATATAATTCCATAAAAAGAGAAATTAATTATAATAATAGAAATTCCAACAGTCGTGAGCTGGCGGATTTTGTAAAAAAGCTGATTACAAAAAATTTTAAAAATAAGCGAATTATATTGGCGGATATTTCAAATCATTTAGACGTGCTTCAAAAAAACATTATATAACTAATATAATATATTTGCCCTTTTTTCTTATTTATATTAACGCCGGATCATTTATAAACCAAAAATGAGGTGCGTTATGAAAAGGGACGCCGAAGAAGCAATAATAAACCTGCTTGAGACACTTGTATCACTTGAAGAAATTGATGAAGCCAAACCGTTAAATTCAACCGAAGCGGCAAAGTATTTAAGCATTGCTCAGTCCACATTATATAGATTAACAAGCGCGAAGAAAATTCCGTTTCATAAACCGAACGGTAAATACCTCTATTTTTTCAGGGAAGAATTGGACGATTGGATAGCGGGTCCGGATACGACGGAAGTTGTAGGATTTAATTAATTCCTAGGCGGTTATCTAATGTCAATGTACGGCTCTAAAAAATATTTGGGGAACCCCGCAATTGCGGAATAACAGCCAAACAATGTCACGGTACGACCGTGACATCCTTGTAATTACGGTCATATAATGTCACGCTACGGCTCACAAAGATATTTCGGGAACCCGCAATTGAGGGAAAACAGCCATACAATGGCACGGTACGACCGTGACATCCTTGTAATTACAGTCACATAATGTCACTGTACGGCTCTCAAAGATATTTCGGGAACCTCGCAATTGCGGAATAACAGCCATACAATGTCACGGTACGACCGTGACATCCTTGTAATTACAGTCACATAATGTCACGCTACGGCTCACAAAAAAAACTCGGGACAAACAAGGACAGCCATGCAATTAATAAAATGTAATAAAACCCCCGGAGAATGTGCAAACCTCCGGGGTTTTTTCACTGCTAAATGCGGCAATATAGGCAATAAGAGAAACAGTTATAATTTAACTCCAAACTTTGAAAGTGTATAAATCATCAAATAATAGAAAACAATCATAATAAGAATTGAAATAGGGAGCGCAAAATAAAAACTAAGTTTCATTTTAAGCAGCAGGGGCAGAATAATAAACATTGAAAGAGAAGGAATTACAAGCCAAAAAACACTTGTTGAAAACTGTGATACCTTTTCAATACTTTTAGTATCAATATAAAGCCATATCATAGCAAAAACCGAAACAAGCGGAACAGAGGCAAAAATGCCCCCCATTAATGAACTCTTTTTAGATATTTCTGAAATTGCGACAATTAACGCAGCCGAAAGCGCGACTTTAATTATGTAATAAATCATATTTCTTTGCCTTTGCCAAATTTATGAAATAGACTTGGAACAACTATCATATTTAAAACTGTTGAAGTAAATAAACCGCCTAGAATTACAATAGCCATTGGCGCTTCAATTTCTTTGCCCGGTTCCCCGCCGCCAAGCGCAAGAGGAACTAAGGCAAGTCCCGCTGTTATAGCGGTCATCAATATAGGATTTAATCTTTCTATTGATCCCTGGATTACAGCCTGAGTAAATTCTTTGCCTTCTTCGAGCAGGTGTTTATAATGCGAAATCATTAATATCCCGTTTCGAGTAGCAATACCAAACAAAGTTATAAACCCGACAAGGGAGGCTACGCTTATAACTCCGTCAGTAAAATATACAGACCATACGCCGCCGATTAATGCGAGAGGTAAATTAACAAGAATAAACAGGGAATATTTAAAATTGCCGAATTGCAGGTACAGTATTAGAAAAATTGCGCCTACGGAAACCAAACTAAGCAAGGTTATAATCCTGGTGGCTTCCTGCTCGCTTTCAAACTGTCCTCCGAACTCTACAAAATAACCTTGCGGAAGATTAATGTTTGTTTCAATATTGTGCCGCATTTCATCGACAACGCTCCTCAAATCTCTGCCGGAAACATTAGCCTGCACAACTATTTTTCTTTGAACGTTCTCGCGGCTAATTCTATTCGGGCCTTTCTCATTAACAATTTCAGCCAATTGTGATAGCGGCACTTTAACGCCTAAGGGAGTATCAAACAATGCATTTTGAATTTTATGAATACTGCCCCTATTATTCTCATTAAAACGAACAACAAGGTCAAAAGTATTTTGACCTTCTCTAATTTCGGAAGCTGTCTCACCGTTAAATGCAATATCAATATCTTCGGCAAGCCTGCCAACGGTAACGCCGTAACGGGCCATAGCAGTGCGGTTAAACTTAATTTTCGTCTGCGGCACTTCTACTTCCTGATCAACGGCAACGTCGGCCGCGCCTTCTACATTTAACATTTCATTTTTTACTAAGGCCGCTATTGAACGGAGCTGCTGCAAATTAGTTCCGAAAACTTTCACTGCGATATTAGCGCGGGTTCCGGAAAGCATGTGGTCTATTCTGTGACCTATAGGCTGTCCTATCGTAACATTTGTACCGGGTAAAACAGCAAGAGAATTTCTTAATTCATTAATAAACTCTTCCTTGTTTTTACCGTTAAGTTCAAAACGTACATCCAATTCTGCGCCGTTTACGCCTTGCGCGTGCTCATCAAGTTCGGCTCTTCCCGTTCTTCTGGCGGTCGATTTTACTTCCGGGTGAGAAAGAATAATCTCCTCTGCAAGGTTTCCCATTTTGTTGGCTTCATTCAGAGAGGTACCCGGAAGCGTAACTAAACTTAAGGTTAAAGATCCTTCGTTAAATTCCGGCAGGAAGGATCTTCCCAAAAACGGAATTACAGTTAATGTAATAATTAACGCGATAAGTGATGAAGAGATGATGGCTACCGGACGTTTTAATGAAAACCTTAATGTCCTTTCATAAATACCTTTCAATTTCGCGACAAGCCATGTATCCCCCTCCTTTTTCATAAAATCGGCATTTGATAATAAATAGTACGATAATACCGGCGTAACCGTAAGAGCGACAAATAAAGACGCAAATATTGAAGTAATATAAGCGAATCCCATAGGTCTCAATAGTCTTCCTTCAACACCGCTTAAAAAGAATAAAGGCAGGAATACAACAACAATAATTAAAGTCGCGTTTACCATAGGCGCGCGTATTTCTTTTGACGCTTCATAAATTACCGCCAGTGTGTTTCTTCTCTCGTTTTCTGGGAAGCGGCTGTTTTCTTTCATTCTGCGGAATACATTTTCAACATCGATAATTGCGTCGTCAACAAGAGCGCCGATCGCAATTGCAATTCCGCCGAGTGTCATAGTGTTTATCATAATATCGAATAACTGGAAAATTATAATTGTAACAACAATTGATAACGGGATAGCAAGAACCGAAATAAAGGTGGTTCTGAAATTCCATAAAAAGAAAAATATCACTATGATTACAAGTATTGCTCCGTCGCGCAAAGCATCTATAACATTTCCGATTGAAATATTTATAAAATCGGACTGTTTGAAAATATTTGTATTTATTACAATACCCGGCGGAAGGGTCTTTTGGATTTCGGCCAAAGAAGATTCAATTTTACCGGTAAGTTCAATAGTGTTAGTCTGCGGCTGTTTCTGCACTGTTAAAATAACCGCAGGTTTAGCGTTTGAAGAACCGTCTCCTATTTTAATTGCCGGACCGATTTTAACTTCGGCAACATCTTTCATAAAAATAGGAACGCCGTTCCTTGTCGCGACAACACTGTTTTTTATATCTTCGATTGTGTTTACTCTTCCGATTCCGCGGATTAAATATTCGCTTCCCGAATCCATATAAGAACCGCCGGAAGAATTTTCATTTGATTCTTCAGCCGCTTTTAATATTTCGTTAATCGATAAATTATACGCATGCAGCTTTTCAGGCGAGATCATTATCTGATACTGTTTAACCGCGCCGCCGATTGGTATTACTTGCGAAACTCCGTTAATGGAAAGCAGTCTTCTTCTTATTTCAAAATCGGCAATTGTTCTTAAATCCATTTCCGTAAGGTTACCGGAGTTATTCTTCTCATCAATACTTAAACCCACGAGCATAATCTCGCCCATGATAGATGAAATCGGCGCAAGCTGGGGACTGTCAATTCCTTTAGGCAAACCGGCCGCGGCTGTCTGCATTTTTTCATTAACAACCTGTCTTGCCGTGTAAATGTCGGTTCCCCAATCGAACTCTACCCAAACAATCGAAATACCCGCCGCGCTTGATGAACGCACCCTTCTAACATCCGTAGCGCCGTTTACGGAAGTCTCAATAGGAAACGTGACCAGCATTTCAACTTCTTCGGCAGCCATGCCGTGGGCTTCGGTAATTATAGTAACGGTAGGCGCCGTTAAATCCGGGAATACGTCCACAGGTAAATCCAAAGTAATATAGGTACCTAAAATCAGCAAAAGTAACGCTGTTATAAGTACAATCAACCTTCGGTTAAGTGAAAATTGAATTAATTTATCAAACATTTTTTCTCCTCAAACTTTTAATGAACATGACCTTGACCAATAGCCGATTCAGGCGAAAGCGCGGCGAGCCGAACTTGATAAGCGCCCTGTGTTACAACTCTTTCGCCAACCTTCAACCCTTCAAGTATTTGCACATAACCTCTGTCGGTTATCCCTGTTTTTAAGATTCTTTTTTCAAACGCTTCTCCTTCAGCTTGAACGTATGCGGTATGCAGACCGTCTTCGTCGATAATAGCGCTTTCCGGTATTGCCAAATATTCATTTCCGGAATCGATCATTAAATATACTTCCGCATACATCCCGATTTTTATTTTGTTTTGAGGATTATTGAATTCAAAATAAACAGGAATCGTTCTGTTTGCCTCGTCCAGCCCGGCGGCAACAGATATTTTTTTACCGTTAAGATCGCTGATTCTAAAATCACCATTTATGCCTTCAATAAAAAAAGAGGCGTTATTAGAATTTACCGCGGCTTCAATTTGAGTTGAAGGAACATTTGCTTTTAAGATCAGCCTATTTGGATTTATCACGGTGAACAATTCCCGGCCGGAATTAATCTGGTCGCCGAGATTAAAGTTTATCATTTCAATATATCCGTCAATAGGAGAAATAATTGAATATCCGTTTTCGGTTATTTTTATTTGATCTGCCAGGGAATTATAACTTAGCTGTTTTGATTCAAAATCAAATTTTGCTTCATGCAAACGTTTTTGCGGAACTGCCTTTTTCTCATACAGGTTTTGAGCTCTTTCATATTCTGATTTAGCAAGAAGAAAATTGTTTTTAATTTCCTGAATGTTTAGGCTTGCATCGGCCGAAGGAGAAATGTTTAATAAAACTTCCCCTTTTTTTACAAAGGCGCCTATCGATTTTAAATTCGAGTTATTTTTATTCAATACGATACCGGATAGCGGCGATACAATTTTCGCGAAATACTCTAATTTTGGTTTAATTTCGCCAGTCGCCAAAACGGACTTCTGCATTATTCTTTTTACAACCGGTTCATTATCAAAGTCAATTTTCCATTGCTGTTCTTTGAGAAAGGATATGCCGGCTGAAGCAGTTTCCTCTTCATGAGGAATTTCGTTTTCGTTTGAATAAACCTTTACATCGTTAACAACAATATTATCGTTTACCTGTTTACCTTTAAGAGTAATATTCATTGTATAATTTCCCGGCTCCGGGAATTTTATAATCGGCGTATAAATTCCGTCTCTTACGGGTTTATCTTCAGTCAACGATAATTTTGTTCCACTGCCGTTTGTAAATACAACCGTTAAAATTCCCTGGGTTACGGCTTTGAAATTTTTTAGATCGGTTAAGTGGACAAGAAATTTTGCTTCGCCATTTACGACAAGAGCCGGATATTCCATAAATATTTCTGTTGAGTCAGTATATTGAGTTACGGATGTGCCGCCGTGTTCATGTACTTCCGCTTCATGATCATGTTCATTTGAACAAGCGCCTAAAAAGGCAAAGACAACCGCAAAAAGTATTATATATAATTTTTTAAACATTTTATTCGTTTAACTCCTTATTATTTCTCTAAAATTGTTAGTGAAATTCCAACCGCCTTTTCAAGCCGGGAATAATTTTTTAAAAGATTTATTTCTAATTCACCGCTCAATATTGATCCGTCAATAAAAGCATTTATGCCGTCAATAAACTCAATTAACGAAATTTCTCCCTGTTCATAAGAATAAGCCGCCGAGTTGAAAATATTCTCCAACCGGATTTCACTTCTTGCTTTGTATAATGATTTGTTCACGATATAGCTTTGATATGTTTCCGAAACTTCGGTTTTAATTTTATTAATTAAGAATTCTGCTTCCTTTTCAAGGAGATTAAGTTCTGTTTCCGATTGCTTAACGGCTAATTGTCCGCGATTAAACAAAGGGACTTCAAAATCTATCTGAAGTACCGTTCCTTTTAAGTCGTCGGTTTGTTTTTTGTATCCGGCCGACAAACTAATCTCCGGTATTATTTTTAATTGATTGTGTGATAAAAACAAATTCTCACTTTCAATTAACATTTGCATCGATTTGAGATCATTTCTGCTTTTAAGGGCATTAGCTACAAGTTCTTCTTCGGAAAAATCTAAATATGTGTTCAATTCAGCGGGCTCTGTTAGAATCTTTTCAGATGAGCTGTATCCGATAAGAAGTTTTAAATTATTCTCAGATCTGGTTTTTAGGAATTCTATTTCTGAAGCTGCCGATCTTATTTTATTCACTTCAATGAGTATTCTTTGAAATTCATACTCGGAAATATCCCCTTCATTCAATCTATTTTTCGCGGACTCCGCTAACCCGGTTAAACGGGTAAGCGTATTATTTAATCTGCCGGACAAATCAGAATATTTATTAAGAGCGAAATAACTTTCACGAACATTAGCAAGGACATTTAATTTAAGAGATTCATAAAGAAGTTTCTGAGCTTCAAGAGATTTTTCTTTTGATTCTACCTTGCTCCAGCGGTTCCATAAAAAGTTTAACGGGATTGAACCGGACGCGATCCATTCCTTATAATTTACGGAACCGGAATTTAAGTCTTCGCGCGAATATGTAAATACGGGATTCGGGAGCCGGGCCGATTCTCCCAAAACATATTCTGCGTTTTTTATTTTTGACGATTGTTTTTGTAACTCTATATTATTTTGATAAGCCGCGTTAAGTGCTTCATCAAAAGATATTTTCTGCTGAGCTTTTATAAATACGCAAGGTATAAATAAAAGTATAACCAGGAGACGAAATAGTCTCACGATACCTCCGTAAAAATATTATAAAAATTATTTACACTAAATTGATTTAGATTGTTTATGCAAGCGGCGGCGAAACATTAGCGGCAAACCGGACACACTTCTCCCTCTGAATTTTAGTTCCGGGGGAATTTTTGACAACCAGAATAGAATTATCTATCGCGCTGTCGGAAGAATTATAACTAATAATTAATACGGCGGAAATATAATTGAATATTTTTTGCGTAGAGTTTAAGCCAACTGAATTGATTTTAATAAAATGCTGCTGATGATTGGAAAAATCATCAATTGAATGATGATCTTCATGTTCTTCAGTTTCATGCTCATGCAATTCATTCTCGAGATGGGAATGATATTTTTTATTTCCTAATGAATTATGTTCAAGAAGACTGTGACTATGAAAAAGAGGGAATACTAAATAAAAATAGAGATAAATAATACTTAGTACTGTTAATAAGGTTTTATATTTGCGATTCGAGTTTATCATATTTTATGAAGCAAAATATAAATGAAGATATCATTTATTACAATAAATTAATTGGCTTTTATTTATAATCTTAAAGATCCGCGTTTAATAGAAATCGAAAAGTCCGTAATTGAATTTATATTCGGACACCGCAGCACCATAAGTTAACAATCTTAATATATCCTAAAACCCGCCTAATCGATATCAACCTGCCTGCCTGAAAGTATGAATTTGAAATAGGTATATTAACCTCCGTGGTTTTTTTTATCTGATAAAATAATTGCATATTTTAATTATCATTATTATTGATAACAATTTAAACGGATATTTAGGTTTGAACACAAACAAAAATCACTGGTATGACGGCTGGTTTTATGATAGAATGATCGCTCCTAATCAGGATACACTTTTCGCGCAGATATTAGATATAATTGAAAAGCATAAAACCATAATCGACATAGGAACAGGCACCGGACGTTTCCCTTTTCAGGCGGCTGTTAAGAGCGGATTTATAACGGGTATTGATTTATCGGAAAGAAATATTAATATGGCCGTGAAAACTCTTTCAAAAAGAGGCGATAAAAATATTTTATTTGAGCATGCAAGTATTAATGAAGTAATAAAAAGCGGAAGGCATTTTGATTACGCGGTTATGACGTATGTAATTCACGAAGTGGACGAGGACCAGCGAATAGAGCTGTTAAAAGAGAGCGCGGAGGTCGCGGATAAAGTAATTATAGGTGATTACCTTGTACCAAAACCGATTGGGTTTTGGAGTATATTAAACGAAATTGTTGAATTCGCCGCCGGCTCGCGGCATTACAGAAATTATAAAAATTATACGGCAAACGGCGGGATACATTATCTAGCGGAAAAGGCCGGACTTAAAATAATTTCCGAAATAAAAAACAGGCCTTCAACAAGTCATTTAGTCGTATTGGAAAAATTAAACGGTAAAAATGCAAACCAATAAAAAAAGAAAATAGAGAGAAAATAATATGAAAGCAGTCCAGGATTTTTATCCCGAGGAATTAAGTCACTGTTACGGATGCGGCAGTTTAAATGAGCACGGCCACCAGATAAAAAGCAGCTGGGACGGTGATGAAAGCGTGGCCGAATATACACCCAAACCTTATCATATAGCGGTGCCGGGCTATGTTTACGGCGGTTTAATAGCGTCGCTGATAGACTGTCACGGCACGGGGACGGCGGCATTGGCTTCATACAAAGCTGAAGGAAGAGAACCCGGTTCACTGCCCCCTTTCAGGTTTGTAACCGCTTCCCTATTGGTTCAGTATTTAAAGCCTACTCCGCTGGGCGTTAAGCTTCAATTAAGAGGAAAGGTAGTCGAGCTTAAAGGTAGAAAGGTAATCAGTGAAATATCTGTTTACGCCGACGGAGAAATTACGGCGCGGGGCGAGGTTGTAGCAGTTCAAATGCCGGAGGCTATGCTTAAGTCCTTATTATAAACTTTGACATTCAGCGAGTGATTAACGAACGGGAATTTTTTCTAACGTTGATATTTTTTTAATTATAAATATTTGTTATAAACGGATTCACATAGTGACTTTAATTTTATAAGCGAATATTTAATTCTTCTTTGAGAGGATTTTCTTTTAAAAAGTATTTTTATAAATCTTGAATAAAAATCCGTATGAATTAGATGAAGCTCCAGTTTCAATAGAGTCCCTAAGCCTTTATTTATCATTTCAAAATACAGCACCGCATCGAGTCCTATAAATTTACTTTTTAGTTTTTCTACATAAGTTTTATTATCACTTGATAAATAAATAGACTCATAATCTATAACGACCGGTTTAAGAAAAATATCATTCATAATGCATCTGTGTTTAGCGCCAATTTGCGGTATTGTTTTTTCATCGTATGAAATATTGTTAAGAATGGTAATCCAGTTGGGTTTAAATTTGAAATCTGTTATTATATCTTTTACAAATACCGGAGGAGCATTTATATAAATGGAATACGTGATAGGATTTTTTTCTTTCAGCCGCGGCAGCATCGGATGATTATATGTTATTTTTTGTTTGAGAAATGATAAATCATAAGTATAGAATTGAACCGTACCGATATGCTCGTATTTAATACTGCCGCCGGTCAGTGCTTTATCATTATCGTATTTTGTTTTATCGCCGTCGCTTTGAGCGTTTAAGTATGTATCCGTAAGAAGTATATATTCATTTTTATCAATATTATTTTTTAATAATTTATGAGAAAGTATGATATCGCTGCCGAATAATTTGTTGTGGTTTTTAATTATTACAGGGCTCACTTTCCCGTAGTGAACAACAAACTTAAGCGAGAGGTTTTTCGCATTACTGCAGCATTTGCAGCCGCATAATTTATTGTTTTCAAATTGTATAAGATAACTGTGAAATTTTATGAACATAACTTCGCACTGCTCAATAATTTTTCCCAAAGGCGGCTGTTTACCGTATCTATAAAATAAAACCGCATCTCCCTCAATTTCGGATACCGATAAACCGAGAATATCATTATCTAAAATTAACTCAATTAAATCGGCAATAATATACCTGCAATGCATGTTCTCGGAAGTATTCATGTATTCCGTAAATCCGCTTATATCGGGAATAAGAATTAATGACGGTTGAATTGCGGAGGCATTATTCTCACTTTTAATTAGAGTCTGCATAATATTCCTATACCGGGGAAGAAAAGGTTATAACCGGGATTAATCTACTGATACTTAAAATTATCACTCATAATTCTATTCAAAAGAAATAACAAATTACATTTCGCAATTACAACGCGAGACATATTTGATTCAATTTTTATCATGCTTCCCGGTTTCAAATTTACTTTTTTGTGATCGTCAAAAACTAATTCCCTTTCGCCGGAAGTACAAATAATTATAAATTGCACTTTAACTGAATATCAACATAATTGTTTAATACATTGAAATATTTGGGGACTTATCAAATTAAAACTTTGCCGTAAATCCGATAATAGGCATAATTCCAAAATCATAACGCGGCTCTGCGTTTATTGTGCCATCTTTAGAAGTTTTGAATGAATATGAAACGACATTATCCCTATTGTAAACATTCCATAAATCGAGGTAAACGGAAAACGACCAGCTATCAAAGACAAATTTTTTATCAATTCGAAAATCCAACTTGTGATAATCTGGATAACGCGAGGAATTATTCTCGCCGTCAATTACATAAAATATATTATCTATTACTTTTACACCTGTTACCGGGGTGTAAGGGTTGCCGGAAGCATATTGAAACTTTGCTCCAATCTGCCAGCCCGATCCGATCTCAAGACCGAAAATCAAGTTAAGTATATGGGGGCGATCATACTCAAAATAATACAATGCGCTTGATTCAGAATCTCTTCTTTTTGAAATTGAATACGAATAAGAAGCGCTACCTACAAAACCACCGGTAAATTTCTTTTGAAGCGAGAATTCAATACCTTGCGCATAACCGCTCCCTGTATTGATTAAAAGTTTCGAACTATCCGGATCAACTATCAAGCTAGAAAGCTCTTTGTGATAAATTTCAATTCCCGCTTTTGTATCCAATCCCAAACGGTATTCAACGCCGGCAATGTAATGATCTGCATAACTGCTATTTAATGAAAGATTCCGTTCATCAGGCGCTACTTCGTAATTCGCGGGAGTCTGATAATATCGTCCCAAGGCAAGGTTAAGCCGCGTTCTTTCGGATAAATTATACGAAAGAGAAATACGAGGACTAATATTATTTTCATTTGTTAAAGAAAAATAATCGTATCGCAATCCGGCAGAGATCATCAACGGATCAACAATACGGAAAGATGACTGCAAAAAAAACATCGACTTAAATTCGGCATCGGGTTGATATGAAATTATACTAGCGGGAGTAATTGTTCCGTTCCGGGTTGTATCGGCAGGGCTCCATGATTCATTTTGAGAATTAATCACTTTAAATTGACCGCCAAGTTTCAGATTTAATTCAGGGGATATTTGATAATTAAATTCAGTCTTCAAACTGAATTCATCTTCGCGAATATCCTCGCCCAGTAAATCACGGCTTAATTCCGTACCTTGAATCGTATTCCAGCCGTTGCTTGTGTAGGAAGCCGTAACTAACGAGAATGCTTTTTCGGAAATGAGCGAGCGCCAATTAATTCCTATAGCCGCGCCGTAATCATCACGGGTCAAATAATTAAATCGATTCCAACTATAAGTTTCTCCTTTCTCAATTCCTGTTCGTTCAATTTGATCTATATAATAAAATCCCACAAGACTTATCCTGTTGTTTTTATTCAAATCAAAAGATATTTTCCCGACTGCGTCATAATAATTCGGAGCTACGGGTTTATCCAAAAGCGAAGTGATCAAATCAAAATATCCGCGTCTAAGTGAAAATATCATATTAGTATTTTCGGCAACAGGTCCGTCCATTGTTACGCCAAAACCGGCAATATTTAAATTCGCATCGGTATTCATTGTTTCTTTGTTTCCCTCTTTAAGAGTCATATCAAAAACAGATGACATTTTATCTCCGTACTTGGCCGGGAAACCTCCGGTCAAGAAATCTACTTTTTGAATTAACGCGGGATTAACAATGCTGATTACCCCCATTGACTCTCCAGTTCGCGCGAAATGAATAGGGTTATAGACTTCGATATTATCAAGCAGGGTAAGATTTTCTTCCGGACTACCGCCACGGACAATTAATTGCGCACTTTTTGTGCCTGCGGTCGCAACGCCGGGCATTGACTGCATAACTCTAAAAATATCTTCGGCCGAACCGGGAGATCTTCTAATTTCTTCGGGCGATATTGTTCTGAGACTAACGGGGTTCTCATCAGGCTTTACAAAATAATCAGATGTAACTTGAACTTCATTTAATTCCAAGGACGAGGCGCGGAGTTTAAAATTTACCGATTGATTCCGGTTTGGGTTAACTGCCAAATCAGTATAAGTAGTCGATTCATATCCGATCATTGACACTTTCAAAATGTAATTTCCGGGGGGAACATTTTTTATAACGTAATAGCCGTTCTCATCGCAAGCGGCTCCAATATCCGTATTCAAAATTATTACATTAGTGCCTGGTAGCGGCTGCTGCGTTGCCGCGTCTCTTACTTCACCGGAAATTATTCCGGTCGAAGTTTGACCAACTATTTCGGTCCAGAGAAGCATAAATCCCAAAATGGTTAATAAAATTAAGTATTTGGTGACAAAAAACAATTTTATATACAAAAGATATACTCCTTTTACGATCTATAAATCATTTGCCGCACCAGTTGATAAAAATATACGGAGTATGCGGTTTTGCTTGTAGATATTCTCAAAGTCATTTACAGCAATCACTTAATTTCTCTTGCGCACGAGTCTCAAATTATTAACAATATTTTCCAATAATGCATCTATCTTAAAAACTATATTTTAATTTTGTGTATATCATATCGTTTTTATCATATCTCCCGAACTGCCCTTCATTTCCGAGAAATAAATTAGCACCCAACATTATCTGAAAGCCGTCAACATAATCATACGTTACTTTAGGACGAATAAGCGCATCGCCATTGTTCAAACCGATGTAGGAAAAAAATTCTACATTAAGAGTTTCGCGTAAAAAATCCATACTTGCTAAAAACGTCATGGTGTTTTCAAATTCATCGTTAATTAGAGAATCGTCGTAATCCATGATTGCCTGCTGAATAAATTGACTGCTCAATTTTAATTCTCCAATGCTGAAATCAACTCCCAATAAATAGTGGAGATAATTTTTTTCACTGGTTCCGCCGGCGCTCAAAGGGCTTGTCGATTGAAAATGTTTCCCATTATAAAAAGCACCTTCTCCCCTAAGAACTACAGGTCCGATCGTTGTACTAAAACTTCCGCCCAATGTAGCCAGTCGGTGATGTTCGGGTTTAAGTAAAATCGAATCAGCAATACCGGTTGAAGTGTTTATTATTTTCTCTGAATGAAAGGCCGGGTCATCATCCCAAGAGTATCCGGTCATAATTTCAAAATCTATTTCCGAAGATAGAAGTGAATATTTAGCAAATAATTCACTGTTGCCTAATTTATTTTTCACATCTGAATTTGAGTAATCAATACTGTAAGGAAGCGGATAATTCGGATTTATACTCCATATTGAACTAGCTTCGGGCATTTGAGTGGGGGTAAAAACCGGAATCCATACAAGTTCGAAGGTACTGTTTTCCAAGTAGTAATTGAATTTAAGAGAAGTGACGCCAACACGAATTTCACTGAATTCCGGCAAAAGAAATTCTCTCATATCTTTCGGAGAAACAATATCGGTTATGAATACTCCGTCTCCTTTCCCCCAAACAATCTGCTGTTTTCCTATTCTTATATCGAAGGAATCAAAGTATAAATCCATATACACTTGTCTAAGTCCTAATTCCAAATTTTTGTCTGAATAATGATAAAGAAACGGATTCACTTTGAAATAAACATCTCCTCTGCTGTGCTCAAAATTTAGATCGAAAGTGTTTTGTATAATTGAGTATTCACTTTCACCCGTTGTTAGCGCGCCTAAATATGTTCTGGCATAACCGCTTAGAGATAAATCCTGCGCGCTACTAATCGTAATAAATAACAACATCAAGGGAATAATTATTATTTTGTTAAACATTTTAGATACCTCGCTTCATCATTCTCTCTGTGAACATATTATCATCAATACCGGTATTGAGTTTTAAATCTTTCAGCTTCATTATAGTTCTGTGATTTTTTTGAATATTGTGCATTTCAGAATGAAGTATTGTCCAAAAACCGTCAATCTTATCATACTTTTTTACGGTAAGGTTTTTAAGATGATCTCCGTCTTCGTCGTAAAACTCTTTTTTTAGTCCTATCCATTTGTCTTTACTTACCCATACAACTGTTTTCGAATACATATAATCTTCTTCTTTCGAAATGCTTTCGACAACGTAACAATCATCTCCGTTAATTGTTTCTTCACGTAAAAGTTTATGGATATCTTCAGAAGGATGCCGGTCGCCGAGATCATCGTAAGCAAAGTCCGAGCCCATAAAGTAATCGCTTTTGCTGTCACTTGAAATTCTCTTTACTTTTTTAAGCGCAGGGAGATAAATCCACTGATCGTCGTCTCTTCCTTCTTCATCATAACTCCAGTTCATAAAAGAAGTATTTCTAACATCGGCAGGTGAAAGAAAGAACATTATGCTTTTTTCGTCTTTACCATAGTCTTTGCTGAATTGCTGAATTTCACGGACTCTTTCATCACCGCGCGAATTAATTAATGTCATAGTTAAATCCGATGTGGCATCATCGCCTGTTGGGCGGTAATAAACATTCTCAATGATTTTTTTACCGTTTAACTCTTCTTGAGCATACAAACTTATACTAAAGATAGCTGCCGTTAAAAGTGTTAGTGTTAATACATTTCTGAGTTTCATTTTAGAACTCCTCTTTTTTTATTTCATTTTCAATAATGGTCAATAATTTATTCTTAATATCGTCGTTTAGTTCTTCATTGAAGAAAAAGATAACTTTACCCGCAGCATCTACCACAATAATATTTGGATTATCTTCGGATAAATTCCATCCATTTAGTAAAACTTCATCTTTATCAAGCACGTATGATTTGGTTGTATCTTCTTTAGCTCTTCCTTTTACTTTCCCCTCGATAATGCCGTTTGGAATCCAGGTAGCTTCGGTATTAATTATCATAGTTACTTTTATGGATTCGCGAGAATAACCAGCACTATCGATTTTATTAAGTAACGGCTCAACATCCTTTTGCTGACTCGGCGCTACATAAAAAACTATATTTAGTATGTTTTTAAGATCGGAGCTTTTCCATTCGTTACCGTTAATATTACCTCCTTTGTCATCGCGCAAAACTATATCCTGAAGATTTTTGTTTATTTCTATTTGAGCGTTTAACGAAACTGCAGCGAATAGAGCAATCATGAAAAACAGAGATCTAGTTATGATGCTTCTACTATTCTTATTTATTCGCATCTTCATTCCTTTTCTTTTTGAAGTACACATTTGATTTATAAAGCACCAAGAACATTATTGTGACGGTTCCCAGAAAGCTTGTAAACATGTTCAGGGAAATTAATGCACCAAGAGATCTGTTGGGCGGAAATACGGAAAACAATAGAACTAAAAATCCGGCAATGACTACTATAGCATTAAAACTTATTGCTCTTCCGGAATGATGCATAGTCTCTTTTATAGTTAATTCTTTATCGCCCGATTCGAGAGCATATATTTTATATCTTTCTATAAAGTGAACTGCATAGTCTATTCCGATACCGACCGCAATGCTTGAGATTAATGCCGTTGTTGTACTTAAAGGTATATTTAATAAGCCCATCAGTCCAAAACTGATGACTGCAGTTATTGTGATAGGAATAGAGCCGATTAAGCCTATTGATAGTTTCTTGAACATAATTGAAAGAAGCACAATTATAAGCAACAGTGAAAGGAGAAGACTTTTAATTTGACCTTCCAAAATAAGATCGGTAAATACGAGAGCCTTATACCCCGATCCGGCATATTCAATATTTACGTTATGTTTTGCGAATTCAACTTTATACTTATCTAGTTTTTCAATTGCACGGTTCACTTCTTTCGAATTATCGCTCTTAAGTTGAACATTAATGTTTGCTTTCTTGTAATCGTAGTCGACAACCTTCCATAGATTATCCGGGTCGCCTGACATTTCATAAAGAAGTAGATATTGAGCAATTAAATCTTGTGAATTCGGGATTATATTGTATGCATCATCGTCAGCATTCATTACTTTGTTCATTCTTTTTATATAATCAGCAAGTGAAAATGAATTTCCCACAACATCTATCGATTCGACGTCGTTCTGCATTTTATCGATTAAACGCTGCACTTCCGGTTCTTTGAATTTGTCTTGTTCATCGGAATCGAGAATTACATTTAATGTATTTGTACCTCCGAAGTGTTGATTTATAAACGTATCCGTTTGAACTATATCACTGTCTTTTTCAAATTTGTCGAGGAAACTTGAGTTAATCCATACTTTGTTTATCCCGATAACCGAGACAACAATAATAATGGCGGTGGCCGAAATTACGAGCAGCTTAAATTTTACCGTCCACTCAGCAAACTTATATGAGAATTTTCCGCTCTCCTCTTTTGATTTTTCTTGATGAACTTTTCTTCTCGGCAATCCGAATACGATTATTGCCGCAGGAATTAAAACAAGCGAAAAGACCATTGCCATCATAACGCCAAATGCCGTGAAAAGTCCAAAATATTTTATAGGGTAAACATCGGAAGTTAAAAGCGAAACAAAACCGACAGCAGTAGTTACCGAAGTCATAACAACCGGTTTCCACATCCCTTTTATCATATCTTTTGCTGCATCTAATTTTTTCGCATCAGGATGTTCAAATAGATAGAGATCAAGATGGCTATAAAGATGAATGCCGTCGGCAACTCCGATGGCAATAAGCATAACGGGAATCATTGTAGATAAAGAATAAATCGGGATATCCAGCAAAGCCATCAAACCGAACGACCAGATTGTACTGAATAAAACAACCATTAAAGTGAAAATAGTGTTTCGCACGCTTCGCATTACGAAATAAAGGACTAATATTATAACCGCTATTACAATAGGAACCATTATCATCATATCTTTCGGCGCTAAATATGCAAGAGTTCCTTCAACTATCGGAACACCGGCTACATGAAGTATTTCAGGTCCCTCGTAAGATTTTGCCAAATCCAAAATAGCGTGATAGAATTCAATTGTAAAAACATCGTCATCTATTGCCGCTACAATAAGCGCTATCTCTTCATTTTCAGATACAATTCTTTTAAAGACCATTTCATTGCTACGAACATCATCTCTTAATTTCTGCAAAGCTTCTTCGGTTTGAGGAATCTTATTGTAAAATTCATTTACATCCAGACTTCCTTCCGTTCCAACAATATTCTCCGCTGTATAAAGTGAGGTAACATCATCTTTATTGATCTCCTCCATCTTTTGAAGTTTGCGGGTAATATCTTTTATCTTTTTTAATGTAGAGGGATTGTATATACCTTCTTTATTTTCGACCGCGATCAATATTCCGTCATTGATATTAAATATTTCTTCGGCTTGATCACTAAAAATAAATGCAGGATGATCATACGGCATGTATTCATCAAGATCGGTTTCCATTCTCGAATTTTCAACCATTCTACTCATAAAAAAGAGCGATACAATGAGAATTAGTATTAGAGTAATTACAGATCCGATTAAGTGTTTGTTTTTTGGGCATTTCATATTTCACTCGTTTTAGTTTATTGGAACCAAATTATAGTTTAAAAATCTCTTACCTTTCTTAGTAAGAGCGCCGTTTAGCACTATCTTCAACAGATGATCAAGCTCCCACTCAAAATGCTTAGTATTCCTTTTGGTAACTTCGTTTATTGCACCGTAGATTAATTTGAGATAAAGTTCCGCCGGATGATCGTTCAGCACACCTTTATTTATACCGCTCGTTATTAATAAACGAAGCAGCGGTATGATATTGTGTTTTCGAAAGCGCGCCACCTTAACCCAGATTCCGGGGTAAGTTCGTTTCAACTCCGCAAGCGAAATGTCATCAAAAGCTTTTAGATTTTTTTTAACAATATCAAAAATCATGTAGAACTTTTCGACAAAAGGAGATTCGTTTGAAACGATATAAATTGCATTACCGTAAGCTTCATTGAGCATATTCATTATTGTACTATCTACTAACATCTTTTTATTATCGAACTCCGCGTAAATAGTTTTCTTACTAATTTTAAGCTCCGATGCTATCCTGTCAACATGAATATTCTGAAAACCTTCCGCTAGAAATCTAACTGATAGATATTTTTGTATTTCGTTTTTAGTCATTGCATTATTTTATTGGTTAACGTTAACTAACTTATTTTGTAAAAAAATTACTTGCCAATCATTTCTATTATTGCGCTAATAATTTTATCCCCCTTATTCGAGAGATTAAAACCGAACCCACCGAGCCGCCATTCTAAAACTGTTAAACGGATAAATCCCAAAATCATCGTCACAATATTAGTTGTTTCTATATTTTTAAAATCATTCTCGGCTTTTCCTTGATCGACAATTGATGTAAGTAAACTTTTTCGGTATTTAATTATCTTCATTAGTTTTTGTTTCAAAATATCACTTTGTTTAAAGATATCTTCGGAGAATAAAACCGAGGTCATTTCTTTGTTTTTTTGAAGAAAATCAAAGTGAAATTGAATAAACCTTCTGAGTTTTTCAACCGCGGAATCTCCGTGTGCTAAATTTTCTTCAAGTAAATAATCAAACTCCCCAATACGGGATAAAATACCAAGTATTATGTCTTCTTTATTCAAAAAGTGCCGATAAATAGCCGGTTCACTTATTTTAACCTTACCGGCTAACTCACGAATTGATAACGATTCATATCCGCCATTGTGAATTATATTTATTGCTTCATCAATTATTGTTTTTTGTCTTTCTTCTGTACTAAGTCGCGCCATAATTTTCTAATTCCATATTGTTTGTTAACACTCACTAACAAATATATTGTAATAATTTACTTTTGTCAAGTCCTTTATGATTTTTTTTATTTATTTCAAAAATATTTATTTCAATTAGTCTGACCAGAAAGCTTTTCGCCGAATGATTTAATCTTTTTTTATCCTACTAATAATAAGTTATTGTTTTCAGTCTTTTAATATCAGAACGGCGCCGAGAAGAATAAAAAGCACGGCAATTGTTTTTTTAAGAAGGTTGGAATCTTTAAATATTTTACCCCCTATTATAGTAGCCCACAAAACGGATGTCCGTTTTACGGCAAGGGTTAAAGCCACAGAGGCTAAACTGATTGAAACGATCTGCGTATAACGGTATCCGATTGTAAGAATAGAAATTAAAACAATCCACCACAAATCTTTTTTATTAAAATTGATATGCTCAAATTTCTTTACGCCGCCGTATAATAAATAAATCATCAAAAACAGTAATGCGAAAAACAGATGCTGGAAAGCCGTTAATGAAATTGGAGTAAGGTTTAATTTAATTAACAAAAGCTTATCCATAATTGATGAGGCTGTAAAAAGCAGCAAAGCCAGAATAACATAATGATGATACTTCGATTTAAGGAAAACATTTAAAGGCGAAAGGATTTCTTTTAGGTTTTTGCTTTCAAGAATATACGTGCCGGCAATTAAAGAAATTAATCCGATTACTTCGGTGGTCTTTAGCGACTCACCTAAAAATATAAACGCGAATACGGCTACAAATCCGGGCGTAAGAGCCAGCAGCGGAAGCGCGTTGCTAATCTGCAGATTTTTAAGCGCGGTCATAACGCATAAAAAAGCAGAGACGCCTATGATAGATTTAATAAAAAGAATGAATAAGTTATAGGAATGAATTGTGCCGTAATCTATAAAAAAGAAGAACGGGATTGAGAATAAAAGATTTACAATCGAAAGAAGAAAAGAAAACTCCAGCGGACCACGGTTAAACAAAACCTTTTTCTGCGTAATAGCGGCGAACGCGGAAAGGAATGATGAAAGCAGAGCGATGAAAAACCATTGCATAATATGCCGTTGAGTAAATATTAAATGATAATCCTAAAATCCGATATTTAATTTAAGAAAGATATTTCTCCCCGGCTCAACAATTATATTTCCTCTTGTTGATGATAGAAAATTTCTGTACTCGCGTCCGAATATATTTTCAATTCCTCCCGACAATCTTAAATCAAAAGAATAGAGATTAAAAGGAGCGGCATTAAGATATAAATTAAAATATACATAACCCGGAACCGGGGATTCGCCCGCCGCGGTATTGTTCTGCGGCAGAAAATAAATTGAGGATAAATCCGCTTCAAGATTATCTAATAAGCTGAATTTTAAACCCGTGTTTCCGTTTAGAGGAGGTATCTCGGGCAGATTACCGACGCTGGTTACATCATCCCCATTAACGTATGAAGCGGAAAAATAAAAGATATAATTATTATAAAAATTATAATCGGCGCGGAAATCAAAACCGTATAAACGCGCCTGTCCTATATTTGTTTTTATAAACGCCTTTCTTGATTCAAATGTACCCGGAATTTCGGCTACCAGATCATTAAAGTAGCTGTAGAAAATACTTGATATAATTTTAAGATCGGGCGAATAATAACGTAATCCGAGATCGGCTGATTTCCCTTTTTCGGGGTTTAAATCCGGATTGCCAACGCGCACATAACTGCCCTGATCAATGTATTGAAATCTTTCCTCAAGCGAAGGCGAGCGGAAAGAAAGTCCCAGACTTAATGTAAAATCAAGATCGGGATTTAATGAATATTTTATCCCGGCGTTTCCGCTGTATGAATCGTTCTCCGCGTTTATTTTATTCCATATAATACTTTGGTTTGAAGGAGAATAATTAATTACACCGTTTACAACTTCGTATAGAGGATTAAGCGTAGATTCTCCGCTAACGTTTATTTTATCGTAGCGCGCGCCGAGCGACAATGATAATTTATCCTTTATCAATTCGTTATCGTTTTGGGCGAATACACCGAAGCTTTTATATTTTGAATCGGGCAGCGGTTTTTCGCCTATGATTTTATTAGTTGTATTAACTACATTTCCCGAAGGATTAAGAACTTCAATTAATTGATATTTTTCCCTGTGCCCGTCGTATTTTCTGTCCCAGTAATCAATACCCAACACAAGATTATTATTATCCCCCAATAAAAAATTACCGTGAATTTGGAAATTGCCGCTTTTATGTTCGGCGCCGGGTGTAATTTTTAAAACGCTTACCCTTCTGGCGGGAGAAACATCATTTGCCGGAATATTCTGAACGATATGCGGAATATTTTCCACGTTTCTTTCTATAAACTGGTAGGAATATTTTGCGGTAAGTTTATAGAATACTTTGGATATGTTTCGGATTTCATAAAGACCGGAGATTAATTCTCTTTTTTCGTGCGGGTAACGCACATCAGCAGCGTCGGGGAAAACAGACGCGCCGGGAATTCCAACATTCTCGGCTTTAAACAACTGGTAATCAATTTTCACGGTATTATTTTCAAAGGGGATTATATTCAAAGCGCCTGTAAAACTATAATCTTCAAACATACTGTTTTTTAATTCCCCTGCGGGAGTTTGAATATTGCCGGCCTTTCTATATGAGCCCGATAATTTTGTAGACCAATATGAATCGCCGCTATATAATGTGCCCGACCAGGCGGATAAATTATTTACCGAATTATAACCTGAAGATAAATTCCCGGATATTGAAAAGTTATCGTAAAGCATAGGCGCTTTGGTAATAACGTTTATTATACCCCCCGTCGCGCCGGAGCCGTAAATTGAAGAGGACGCTCCTTTAATTATTTCTATTCTGTCAATGTCGTTAATATTAATCATTGAAAGTCTGGCCGAAATATCGGTTGATGTAGAAATCCTGCTGCCGTCGATAAGAGCTACTATATTTTCGCGGTTAAGTCCGCGTATGCTTATATCTGTCCCCCATACTCCGTCGCGCATAACCGAAATACCCGGTTCATTGTTTAAGACGTCGGGAAGCGACTGAAACGATTTTGTTTCGATTTGTTTTTTATCGACTAAAATTTCCGAGTACGGAGAATAACGCTGGAATTTACCGGTTCTGTCGGTGCTTACAATTACTTCATTTAATTCAATAGGCGACGGTTCAAGCAGAAAGTCCTTATACGTATTGATAGAATCAACATTAATATTTGCCGAAATAGGTTTATAAGATAGACCGGAAACTTTAACATTATAAATCCCTGCGGGTATATCTTTTATAAGGTAACGCCCTTCATTATTCGAGTAAGCCATATAATTATAAGAGATAAAAACAACTGCGCCTTGTACGGCATTTCCGCTTTGTGAATCTTTTATTACTCCGGATATGGAATAATTCTGCGCGCTTAAACTGTTAATTAAAAAGAGCATCGAAAAAAAGAAAATTTTAACATTCATTATGTTCACCGGAAAAGGATTATTTTTTACGTTTATTAATTGGAAAAATCAATACCGTGGAAATATTTTTTTAATTCTAAATCGTGACAAATTTTAGAAGCGGATAAATTTATTATTACGAATTTCTGAGTAGCGGACGCAGAAATTTCATCGCCGGATTTTATTACTGCCTTAAGCAAAAACATTCCGTGTCTATATTCGGCCAGCTCCATTATTCCAACCGTGTTATCAAAATATTTAATCTGCTTTTTATAAAAGATTTCAGTACTGGTTACCACCGGGTACAAATTGTTATTAAGCAGCTCTTTAAAATCACATATTTTTGATACAAGTTCCGTTCTTAAATCCTCCAGCCAGCGGACATGAACAACATTATTGACATGGCCTGCAATATCAATATCGTATGTGCTTATATTAAACTTTCTTTCAACAAATGTATTTAACGGCTTATTTTTTTTCGCCGATGAACTGTCATTCATAATTATTCCCCTATTTAAGTGAAACAGAATAAATAAAAAATCATGATACTTAAAATAAGAAAATTACGGCAAAAGAATTGCCGCGGCAAGAACAGTTGTCCACAAACCTTTTTTATCTCCTTCTGCGGTTTGTGTAACATTAAAAGTTCTTACAATTTTGCCTGACATTTTAAATACCTGCTCTCGTTCATTCCAATCGGTATCCGAATCGAATTTTACGCCGAGAGTAGTAGCTAGCATCTGCGCGGCTAGGTCTTCGGCATAATCCCCGGCAATTTTTTCTTTTACACCGTAAGGATGATATTCGGAAAGATAGCCGTATTGTTTTCCGTTAGCCGGAACGGCGACTCCGATTGATGAAGCGATTAATCTGTTGGGTTCGTTTGTAGCGTTTCGCGCCATAACGGCGAAAGTAATCTGACCTGCTTTAATTTCTTTTAATCCCTGCAGTCTTGAAATTTTTCTGCATCCGGGCGGATAAATACTGCTTACAGTAACAAGATTGCAAATTTCAATACCAGCGTTTCTTAAAGCCGCTTCGAAAGAGCTGAGATATTCCTTATGTCTCCCCACGCCTTTTGTAAAAAATACTCTTGTCGGTACGTACAATTGATTGCTCCTCTTTTCTAATTTGGAAAGTATCATTAATTACATTTAATTTTATAAAGTAATAATCTAAATCTAAATTAACTTTGTGCCTTTGTGGCAATTTCATTTCTTTTTTTCTGCCACAAAGGTACTGTGTAAAAAGTCAATAAAAATATAGAAAAAATTATAAATAAAAATTCATCATATATTAACGGCTAAAGCTTGATTGTAATTAGGTATATAATCAATATTTT
>Ga0180009_10001578_pt1 | contig 27735 bp, 21 predicted proteins | sample OS_PC_MetaG_FD_123537 | JGI IMG/M metagenome (GOLD analysis project Ga0180009, IMG submission 123537) | Groundwater microbial communities from the Aspo Hard Rock Laboratory (HRL) deep subsurface site, Sweden - OS_PC_MetaG | ecosystem: Environmental > Aquatic > Deep subsurface > Groundwater... | reverse complement strand
CCAAACAGTACATATAAAAGGTGCCGTTTAAGATAATACACGCTATCAGCTAAATTCTCATAGGCATAAATTGCACTGGTACTGTATATCATGACAATACCGACACACACTAAAACAATAGCAATTGCCGCTAAATTTATTCTGGTTTGCCTTAAATTCATCTTTGCCTCAAATCCCGGACGATTTTTTTAAAGATGATGCCTCTTTGTTCAAAATTTTTAAACATATCAAAACTAGCGCACATCGGAGAAAGAAGAACGCAATCTCCTGAAGATGCGTTTTTAAATGCAAGCCAAACTGCATGTTCTAAGTTTTTTGCCGTTATCGTATCTACCGTATCGCCCAAGGCCTTTTTAATCTTATTGCGGGCCTTACCCATAACCACTAAACAGCGAACCTTTTTTTTGATAAGCGGGCGAATACAAGCAAAATTACTTCCTTTGTCATATCCGCCGCAGACCAGAACTACATTTCTGCCTTCAAAGATACTGAGCGCGCAAGCCGTAGCATCAACCGTCGTTGCCTTAGAATCATTTACAAAACGCACCCCCCTGATTGTCGTCACATACTCACAGCGGTGTTCAAGACCCTTGAAACTTAATATCGCATCCAGTATCTTTTTCTTGTCCGCATTTTGGGTTAAGCAAGCTAGGATTGCACTCATTATGTTTTGATAATTATGCACCCCTTTTAACTTAAGCCTCTGTTTTGACAAGGTAATCTTTTCTTTTTTCTTCCACAAAACTTTTATATTATTACCATCTAGCCATGCAGCAGCATGACATTTATTTATCGCTAAAGGTAGATTTACTTTTCTTTTGCTAAAAAAAACGGTTTTGGCTTTTGTCTTTTTGGCCAATGAACGTATGCTTGCATCATCAAAATTTAAGACAGTGAAATCATCTTTTTTCTGATTAACTAAAATCTTGGATTTCGCCCTAAAATATTCCGCCATTGTTTTGTGATAATCAAGATGGTTTTGGGAGATATTTAGAATAACGCTTACTTTAGGACGGAAGTTTTTTATGTGCCTAAGTGCAAACGAGCTTACTTCTAAGACAACGACATCAGCTGATTTAAAACGCGCTGCTTCTCCGGAAAAAGGGTTACCGATATTACCGCAAATAATCGTACGCTTACCGGCTTTATTTAAAACCTTTCCAATAAGAGTAGTCACCGTACTTTTCCCGTTAGTGCCAGTTATGGCAATGATCGGCGCAGGACAAAACCAACTAGCGAATTCTATCTCGCTGATTATGGGCACCTTATACCTTTGGGCCCAGACAATTGCTCTGCTATTATCTTTTAGCCCTGGGCTGACAATTAAAAGATCTGTGCCTTTTAAAAACGATGCGCTGTGCCTGCCTAGCTCAACCGCAATGCCGTGCTTACGTAAATCTTTTGCTTTTTTTTGCAAGGCCTTGGTATTTGCGATCTCTGAAACATAAACACATGCCTTCTTGCTTTTGGCCAGCTTTGCGGCTGCCTGGCCAGATAACCCTAACCCCGCAACCAATATCTTTTTATCCCGAATCTGCATATTCAAAACTTTTGTTTAGATTTCCCTTATCTTAATTTTAAGGTAGAAAGACTCAATAACGCCAATATAATTGCGATAATGAGAAAACGAAAAATAATTTTTGCCTCGGCCCATCCTTTAAGTTGAAAATGGTGATGCAACGGCGCCATTAAAAATACCCGCTTTTTTCGGTAGCGAAAAGAAAAGACCTGGATAATTACTGAAATTGCCTCAGCAACAAAAATCCCTCCCACTAAAACCAAAAGCAGTTCTTTTTTAATTATTATCGCTACCGTTGCTATTGCCCCGCCCAAGGCCAAGGCCCCGGTATCGCCCATAAACACATCCGCCGGATGACAGTTATACCAAAGGAATCCTAATCCCGCCCCAAAGATTGCCGCACAAAAAACAGTCAGTTCCCCTGCCTGGGGAATATAAATAAGATGCAAGTATTCGCTGAACGTAAAATGCCCGGTAATATAGCTAATCCCGCTATAGGTTATAGCAACGATAGATACGCACCCGATAGCTAGGCCATCCAGACCGTCGGTAAGATTTACAGCATTAGATGCCCCCACAACCACTAAGGCACTGAAGAATATATATGAGGCCCCTAAATGGATAACCAGATTTTTAAAAAACGGGATATCTAAGCGGTCCCCGACATTCGCATCATAATAAAGAATAAAGCCAATACCCAATCCCAATATCAACTGTCCGGTAAGCTTTACGGCGGCAGTAAGACCACGTGATTTTTCCCTGGTAAGCTTTATATAATCATCCGCAAACCCAAAAATTCCCAGCCAAAACGTAGCAATTGTTACAATCCAGATATATTTATTGCTAAGATCAGCCCAAAGAAAAACAGCCATAACAATGGCCCCCACAATAAGGAGCCCCCCCATCGTCGGGGTCCCCTCTTTATCCTTGTGATGTTCATATAAAGAGGCATAGGCGGCCTTTTTCCTTACATGTTCTCCAATATTCATGGCCTTTAATTTCTTGATCAGCCACTTGCCTAAAAAGGCACTGATCAGAAACGCCGTGACACTAGAACCTACGCTTCTAAATGTGATGTACTTAAAAACATTAAACCCAAAAAATAAATCTCTTAGAGGATAAAGAAAATGATATAACATAGTTTCACCTAACCTTATTTAGCTATTATAACGGTTGAGTTGCCGCAAAACTTGGCATATTTACTATTTTTTCAAGAATCTGTTCAAGACGCATCCGACGTGAGCCTTTTAACAAAATTACATCTTTAGGTTGCAAAATTTCTGTAAGCATCCGGTAAGCCTCTTCACAATTTGTACAGCTAAATACAGATTGCTTCGACATCCCATGACCCTGGGCTGCTTTTGCCGCCTCTGCGGCTGCGGTACCGACCGTAATCAAAACATCTATGTGCCCTTTGGCCGCCAGTTTACCGATGTCATAATGGCAATCTTTACTAAATTTACCCAATTCCAGCATATCCGCAAAAACTAAAATCTTTCTTTTTTTATTTTTTACCGCAATAAGGGTTTCGATTGCAGCTTGGGTAGAATCAGGATTAGCATTATAACAGTCCGCAAATATTTCTATCCCGTTTAACACCATCTTTTGCATGCGTAAATCCAACCCTTGAAACTTCATCAATTTCCTTTGTATCTTTTGCATATCTAGACCCAGCTGATCCGCCACGGCAATTGCCGCTAATGCATTGTAGACATTATGCCTGCCTAAAATATTCAGTCTGAATTTATGCTTTTTGTTTATGACAAATTCCAAGCCGCCATTTGCTTCCATTATATTTGAAGCACGATACCGGCAATCATTTTTTATGCCAAAACCAATCAGTTTAACATTTAATTTCTTTGCTTGTGCAAAAAGCCCTGTTTGGTCTGCATTTACAACCGCGATAGCGCCTTTGCCAAGTTTTTCTACTAGCTCGCATTTGGCTTGTATGACTTCTTGCGGGCTATGAAAAAATTCAAGATGTGCCCTGCCTGCATTTGTTATTACGGCTATATCCGGCTTGGCAATAGCGCTAAGGTCGCGAATTTCTCCTTTATGGTTCATGCCCATCTCCAACACTGCTGCCTTGTGCAGAGCATTAAGCTTTAACAAGGTTAATGGTACCCCCATATAGTTGTTAAAAGAAGCCGGGCTTTTTAAGACCTTATACTTTGAGCATAATACGGTTGCGATCATTTCTTTAGTCGTTGTCTTGCCATTGGAGCCGGTAACAGCAATGATGGGAATATTAAACTTCTTACGGTAAAAATGTGCGATTTGGCCTAAAGCAATAACAGTATCTGGGACAATAATTATCGGTATTTTTATCTTAGCTATTTTATCGGCATAAGTACCGACCCAGGCTTTGGCCACCAATAAACCCTGTGCTTTTTTTTCTAATGCCTTATCAATAAAATCATGCCCATCAAAATGAGGCCCTTTTATTGCAATAAATAGTTCTCCTTTGTTTATGTTGCGGGAATCAGTGGATATGCCTTTTACGGCGGCGGCCATATTGCCGGCGATAAGTTTTCCGTTCGTACAAGTTACAATCTCTTTAATCTTCAACATAACTCAGCATCCAAGTATTTGTGCTGCAATTTTACGATCGTCAAAATCCATGGTTTTATCGCTAAAAATCTGGTATGTTTCATGTCCTTTTCCCGCAACTAAAATAAAATCTCCCTCTTTGGCCAAAGCCATAGCTTGTTCAATCGCCTGTTTTCGATCCAGGACTACTTTATAGTTTTTAAATCCGGGATTAAAGCCGGTTAATATATCATCTATAATTTTTTCAGGTTGTTCTGTGCGCGGATTATCGTTAGTAATGATTAAAAAGTCTGACATCATACTTGCTGCCTTAGCCATTAAGGGTCTTTTCTTTTTATCCCTGTCTCCACCGCAGCCAAATACCGTGATGATTCGTCTCGGTTGCAATTGGCGCAAACAAGACAACACATTCTTTAAGGCATCATCCGTATGGGCATAATCAATGAAAACCTCAAAAGGCTGTTTATGTTGAACGCGTTCTAATCTGCCGGGGACAAGGCCCATAACTTCAATTGCTGATTTTATACATTCAAGACCAATGCCTTCTTGCAATCCAACACATATACAAGCAAGTATATTATAGATATTATGACGGCCGATAAATTTAGTGCCTAACTTTATTTTCCCGCTGGGAGTTATAACGGTAAAATAAGTCTTTTCTAACCCCAATTTCAAATCTTGCGCCCTAACCTTTGCGTTATGGTTATTAATGCCATAATCCAAAATCTTTGCCTTGGTCATATTTACTAGACGCCGGCCATATTCATCATCTGCATTTATAACCGCGCAATCATTGCTTGTTAAATTAATAAATAGCTGCGCTTTTGCCAGAAAATATTGTTCCATATCCTTATGATAATCAAGATGATCATGTGTCAAGTTAGTAAATACGGCAATTTGGAAGTTAAGACCCTGGGTTCTAAGCTGATCCAAGGCATGCGAAGAAACCTCCATGACCGCATGAGTCACGCTATGCCCTACCATATGCGAAAGCAAATGCTGTATTTTTATTGCATCCGGGGTAGTATTTTTCGCGGGAATTATGTGATCAGCTATTTTATAGTGTATGGTCCCGATAACCGCCGGGTTTGACTGACTATGTCGAAGCATGTTTTCAATTAAAAATGATACGGTTGTCTTGCCATTGGTTCCGGTAATGCCGATCAATTTTAATTTTTCTGCGGGCTTACCATAAAATCGTGCGGCCAATTTACTCAGATCACGTCTTGGCTGACTAACCGGAATAAAGATAACATCTTTTTTATCTTTGGCAAAAGATGATTTAAGAGATTGCCCCTGTTCATAAATTATTAAACGCGCCCCCTTTTCGATGGCCTGGCTAATAAAATCATGCCCATTTGCCGAGCTACCCCGAAGCGCAACAAAACAATAGCCAGGCCCGATCTGGCGCGAATCAATGCTTATGCCTTTAACAGTAAAATCTTCCGATAAGAAATCATCTGGATTTAAATCTAACCCGCCGATTAGTTCTTTTGCATTCATTTAACCATCCTGTGTATGCATATTTTTTTTAACGACCTCTGTCTTTGTTTTCGGAATATTCATGTACTTGAGTATTTTTTCTGCGATATTTTTGAACACCGGCGCACATACCAACCCCCCGTAATAAAACGGCCGCGGTTCATCAAATACAACTATTATAACAAAACGCGGCTTTTCAACCGGAGCAAACCCGATAAATGAAGCCATGAATTTTTTATGCGAGTATGTCCCGTCTTCTTCAAGTTTTTGTGCCGTGCCGGTTTTTCCCGCAATCTCATAACCTTCAATTTTAGCCCCCGTACCGGTTCCGCTATCTACAACTCCTTTTAAAATCTGTTTCATAATACAAGCGGTCTGCTCTGAGATTATTCTTGGGGATGTTTGGCCTTGGAATTCTTCTATGATTTCTCCATTATTATCTATAATTTTCCCTACAATCTTTGGCTGCACCAAAAATCCACCGTTAGCAATTATAGACATCGCTCGCACCATTTGCAAGGCCGAAACCGCAATTTCTTGACCGATAGGGATAGCGGCAATAGATAACTTCGACCATTTATCCAGCGGGTTTACTAAGCCTGGGGTCTCGCCTGGTAAATCGATGCCCGTTACTATGCTAAAATTAAACTTCTTAATATATTTATAAAGCAATTCTTCCCCTAATTTTTGCGCTACCTTTACCACCCCAATATTACTAGATTTCTCAATGATTTGAACAAACGTTAGTTCTCCATGCGGTTTGTGGTCATGCAAGGTATGCCTTGCTATTTTATATTCCCCATTTTCGCAGAAAAATTTATCTTCTGGAGATACGGCATTCTCTTCCAGTGCTGCGCAGGCCGTTATAATCTTAAATGTCGAACCCGGTTCAAAATAATCAGTCACCGCCCGGTTGCGACGGTCTTCAAGATTGGCATCTTTAAAAAAATTTAGATTATAGCTGGGACGATTGGCCAAGGCATAGACTTGTCCTGTATAGGGATCCATCACCGCAACAGATGCCCCTTTTGCCTTATTTTTTTTAAACGCCCTATCTAGTTCATCTTCGACAATATGCTGGATTACCTCATCAATATTCAACACGAGGTTATATCCATCTACCGCCGGGATAAATTCATATTCAAAAGCCGGCAATATCCTTTGTTTTGCATCCCTTAATAACGAGCGCCGGCCAGGCTTTCCTTTCAAATATCTATCATAAAAAAATTCAAGGCCTTCTAAACCCTGATCATCAATCCCTGTAAATCCTAATATATGGCTAGCCAGCTCTGCGTTGGGATAATGACGCTTATTCTCCTGCCGTAATCCCACTCCTTCTAACTTCAGTTCTCGAATAAGCTTGGCTTCTTTATCGCTAACCCTTCTTTTTATCCAAACAAAAGACTTATCGCAATTAAGCCTATTGTATATCATTTGTTCATCGACAGTTAAAACAGAGGCCAATTCCTTAGCTATCTCTTGTTTATACTCTATTTTTCTGGGTACAGCATATACAGAAAATACCTTCAAACTTAAGGCAAATATTTTCATGTTGCGGTCATAAATCAAGCCTCGCTGTGGAGATAGCGGTAAAGTTAACTGGTGCTGGGAATCGGCAAGTTTTATGAAGTTACGGTTATTTAGTACCTGGATATCAAGCAGCCTAAATAAAATAATGAAGAGAATAAAAAGGTAGGAAAAAAAGACTATGACCAGGCGAACTTTTTGCGCCCTCTTATACACGTTAACAAGTTTATCCTTATATAGTTAAAGTTTATTCAAAAAAAAAGCGTGGATTACTTAAAGAAGTGGAAAACTATCTCTTTCCGCTCAAAGCTGCTTGTGCGGATGGAACAAATAGGTCCCAAAGATATGTTCTCCAGGTAGCCCCTGTAGATTTTGCCAGCTTTGGCTGCTTTTTCCGCATAAGTCGCACTTCTGCTACTGATGCTGTATCGGGAAAGCCCAAATTAACCGAATTACACTCAAGCATCCCGGCCAAATACTGCGGAGCCTTTAAGCTGGTATTATTGTATAATAAAACCCGGTGGGAGTCAAGAACCCGACAAAGCCTTTTCTCTTTCTCTTGTAATTTATAACTTAACTTAATAATTGCAACTTGCTGGTTGACATATCCTAGGCAAATAAAAGTACTTACCAATGCATAGATTGTAAAGGTTTTCAGTTTCATCTACATTAGCCTCTATATGTTAAGAGAAAAAGCAGTTACCGTTTTTCCGCAACTCGGAGCTTTGCACTCCGACTCTTTGAATTATTTTTTATTTGTTTCTGGCTAGGGACTAAAGGTTTTTTAGTTAAAATTTCTAATACCCCATTTTTGGCTTGGGTTTTAAACTCATTTTTAACTATCCTATCCTCTAAAGAATGAAAGGAGATAACACAAATCCGGCCACCCGGTGCCAGCATGTCTATGGCCTGGCTAAGACCGCGTTGCAGCGCTTCTAGTTCTCTGTTTACGGCGATTCGTAAGGCCATAAAAGTCCTTGTCGCCGGATGTATTTTGCGGTATCGTTGATGACGCGGCATAACGGTCAGGATGATCTTTGCCAATTGGTGCGTGCTAGCAATCGAGTTTTTAGCTCTTTCTCTGACTATGCTACGGGCAATGCGGCGGCTATAGCGTTCTTGCCCGAATGCATAAATAAGATTGGCAATTTCTTCTTCACTAAGATTATTAATCAAATCAAATGCCGTTATTTGTCCCCGTTTATCCATGCGCATATTTAACGGTCCGTCTAATCTAAAACTAAACCCGCGCTCGGGGCTGGAAAGCTGCAGCATAGAAATACCCAGATCAAAAACTATTCCATCTACCTTATCTATTTTTGATTCCAATAAGATCTGTTGCAAATCTTGAAAATTAGCCTGTACTAATTTAAAAGATGTCTCAAAGTGAGAAAGACGCAGGCGGGCAATACTTAAGGCATCATCATCCTGATCTATGCCTATAAGATATCCGCCTGGCGTTATCTTTCTCAATATGCCTTCACTATGCCCCCCTTCCCCCAAAGTACAATCAACTATCACCTTCCCTGGCGAGAGTTTCAAGTACGCAATCACTTCATTTACCATCACAGGGGTGTGTCGGCTCATTATTTCTTCTTCATTCCAAATCCATGAGTTTTTCGGCTGTATCCTCAAAGGTGTCTCGAGTAGCTTCATAAATTTCCTTCCATCTGGCTTTGTCCCAAATTTCAATTCGGTTAGATACACCGATAATTATTACATCTTTTTGTATATGTGCATAATCCTTGAGGTATTGCGGAATTAAAATCCGCCCCTGGTTGTCACAAATAATTTCGCTGGCTCCGGAAAAAAACAGGCGGTTAAATTTTCTCGCTTCTTTTTTTGTGAATGATAAGGACTTAAATTTCTGTTCCTGTTTCCTCCATTCCTCTTCTGTAAACAGAAACAAACATCCATCCAGCCCGCGGGTAACAAAAAATTTTTCAACATAATGGTCTTTAAAAGCTTCACGAAATTTAGCAGGTATGATAACGCGGCTTTTTCTATCCAATGAATGTTCATATTCACCATAAAACATTTATACCACTTTCTCCCACTTTTTACCACAATATCAAATATACTCTATTTTCAAGGGTATGTCAATAGAAAAAAACAATAATTTTAAAAAATATTTAAATATACTATTTACAGGGGGTTAGATATGGATAGACCACTATATATTGTGGTTTAAAAATAGCACTCTAGGGAATGGCTTTTTAGGTAGAAGAAATGTCCTCTAAGCGGGATAAAAAGGTATTATTGGTTGGGTAAAATTTCAACGCCTGCTTAAAAAAAGATTGGGCTTGTTTAAACTTCCCATGCCTCATAAAATATTCTCCCAATTCATAATAATAAAAGGCATAATGCGGGTTTAAAGATATTGCCGTTTTATAATTATCTACAGCTAAATGAGAAAATTTATTCCCTTCCTTTCTTCGATAGATATGAGCTAAGAAATAATAGGCAAAATCATTTTGCGAAGAAAACACCACTGATTCATTAACAGACGAAATTGCTTCTGTGTATTTTTGGCTGTCATAAAATCTCTTTGCCTGCTCTAATTTACTCACTGTTTTATAGGCAATAAAATTATTGCAGAATAAAATTAAGATCATTCCTCCATAAACTAATCCTAAAATTCTATCATCTTTTTGTTCTTCTTTACTAACAATGTCAATACCAGATGCCTTGCTTAAATTCAAAGCGCAAGCTGTAATAACCCACCACATAAAAGCCACTTGCGGAATAAAAAAACTATAATCGATAAGATTATGTACCAAGAAGGCAAAACTTCCGGTTAGAAGTCCAAGCGTTACTGGATCGTTTTTTTGTAAAAGAATTTTTTTAAAAATATAACCTATAAAGATGATGAAAAAGATTAGCGTAAAAATTCCTGACTCAGCCCATATCTGTAGATAGCTATTATGGGCATAAGCCGCCTCATTGGCATTAACATTTTTATACTTAGGATAGGCAATGCCAAAATTACCCGCGCCCACGCCAAACCAAAAATGTTCTTTGATCATAGAAATAGAACTTTTCCAATAATACAATCTTTGGATAATAGAATTTTGCGGATGTTTTAAGTTAAGAAAATGATTAGCGCGCGGTAAAAACATACTGCTAAATAGGATAAAAACTAAAAAGACTAAAATGAGTATTTTTATATTAACTTTTATCCTATTCTTGCCAAACATTGCCATTATAAAAAACAATACAGCTAAGGTGAGACTTAAATATGCCCCGATCGTCTTAGTAAGTAATAATGCCGTACATAATAACAGTAAAATACATGTAAAAATAATTAGCGGCTTTATTGCTTTCTTGCGTATGCATCTGACAATATAACCACCCACTACCGGACATAACATAATTAAATAACTGGCCAAAAGATTAGGTGAAAGAAAATAAGAAACCACCCTTTTTTGTCTAAGCAATTCCAGTGCATAAAATCCGTTGCTTGTAATTTCAGCTCTGGAAAAATTATCTGCTATGTAAGGTATGCCGATAAAATATTGATAGATACCACGCATGCTGATTAATGCCTCGATTCCGATTATTGCCAAAAGCAAAAATCTTACATCTTTTTCTTCCAGCATAAGAATAAAAACAAAAATGGCTCCATAAAGACAGAGCTTTAGCAAGTACATTTGACTATTGTAAATATTTATAGAGAAGAATTGGGTAAAGAATAAAAGAAACGCTAAGCTAAATGAAAGAATAAAAATACGAGGTTTTATTCCAATTCTTTTTCTAATGATTAGAAGGATAAAAAGAGTTAGACATAGAATAAGGTTGAAACAGATTGCTGTTTTTATAGATATTTCATCGCAAATTAAAGGCCTAATTCCCGCTAAAATTAATGCTATATGAGTCATCTTTTTATTGAGTTTTTATGGCCAATCGTATACTTAAATAGTACATAAATAGCTTTTAGTCCATCTTTAAATTGTATTTTTTTCCCGCGCGAACGGCTGCGCGCATAATAGTCGATCGGCACTTCCTGAATCCTATAGCCACGGCGTAAAATTTTAGCGGTCACTTCAGGCTCAAATTCAAACCCTTTTGATTCTAAATTTAAACTAAAAAGTACTTCTTTTCTAAAAAGCTTATAACAGGTTTCCATATCTGTTAACATGCTACCATAGCAAAGATTTGTTAAAGCCGTAAGGAATCTATTTGCTAAATAGTAAAATAGATTAAGATGCGTATTGCCATTTTTAAACCTAGAACCATAAACTACATCTATATTATCTTCCAAGATCGGCTTAATTAGTTTGGTGTAATCTTCTGGATTATATTCTAGATCGCCATCTTGAATCAAAATCATATCTCCACTTACGTGCTTAAGTGCCGTTCTTATCGCTGTCCCTTTGCCTTCATTCAAAGAATGATAAACTTTTACAATATCTTTTCCTAGCTCTTTTTCTATAATTAGTTTTGTTGAATCACAAGATTTATCATCCACTATAATAATCTCTTTTTGGATTCCATTAAGTATAACTTTTTCAACCCCCTCAATTAATTCTCTTAGCGTATCTTCTTCATTATATACAGGGATAATTATAGAAAGTTTCATCATAGGTTTATATCTAATAGTTTTTAAAATAAATTCTTTATTATAAAATGTATAATTCTAATCATTTTTGCAACACGGACTCTTTTAAATTTGAATAAAGTGGTCAAAAAAACCATCATTCTTCGCGGACTAAAATAAGAGGAGCAATATGCAGACAGCAAAAAATATTTCAGCTTTAAAACTGGAACCTTTGAGAGCGTAAAAGGAGATTTAGTAAAAAAATTAAAATTATCCCAATTAGTTTTATTTAAATGCACAGCCTTATATTTTTGTTTAAAAATATCTGTTCCCGGCAATGGCACAGCATAAGTAAAGGAAAGAAAATCAATCTCAGATTTTCTGGCGAATTCAATAGTTCGCTTAATAGAATCTTCTGTGTCATCTGGCAATCCAATAATAAAATATCCCATTGTAAATATATTACGTTGTTTTATCATGCGAATTCTTTTATTTATAGATTTAAGTAATGGTTTCTTTGCGCCCTTCAATACACTGTCAACTATAGATTCCACCCCAAACCCTAAGAGATAACATCCTGTTTCCTCAAAAGCATCCAATAACTCTTCATTTAATGTATTTAAACGCATTCCCACTGCTGTACGCCAACTAATCTTTAACTTTCTATCTTTAATTTCTCGACAAAATTCTAAAGCATGATTTATATTTTCTGAAAATGTATCATCGTAAAAATTGATTTCTTTAACTTTATAAAATTTAACTAGACTCTCTATTTCGTCTACAATATTTTTTGCGCAACGTTCCCTAACTCCCCTGCCATGCACAATATAAGAAGCACAGAAACTACAGCGGTGTGGACAACCGCGGGAAGTTAAAATAGGACCGATTGGTTTATCCTTAAAAAATGTAAGTGCGGCGACGTCCTCATACTCTACGGGAGAAAGAAGACCCCAAGCCGGAAATGGTAAATCATTTAAATTATCCACAATATTGCACCCGGAATTTATTACCGGAACATTATTTTTCCAAAAAGCCACTCCCCCCATATCATCAAAAGAATTAATGCCGGAAACAATTCGCTTAATTATCTCCGGCATGACATATTCCGCTTCTCCGACAATTGAAAAATCCGCTCCCATATCCTCTAAGCTTTCTCCAGGCAAAGCAGAAACATGCGGTCCTCCGATAATAATTTTTGCATTAGGAACAGCTATTTTTAACAAGTTTATCATTTTCTTGACAAGATTATAATTATAACTAAATACAGAAAAACCAATAAAATCAGGTCCCGCTTTAGATATTTCTTTAACAGATCTGTTTATTGAGCAAATATTATTAGAGAAATCCAGTATTCTCACATTATAATTATGTTGTTTTAACACTGCCGCGATATAGCCTATTCCTAAAGGGTAATTTACGGAAAATAGTCTTGTTGGAGGGTTAGCAACTAATACTACAGATGGTTTCATTTTCTTATTTTTCCTAAAATAAATTTTAATAGAAGCAATGCATTACTAAACATTAATCGCCATTGTCTGGCAACTATATATGGCCAAAAATATCTGAATGACCGTGGTCTTAAATAGAACTGGATATAAGCCTTTTTTCTTAAATTTAAGAGTAAGTTTTTTGATAAAGTTTCAGTTTCAAATACCGGTTCTCCGTGCCAACTGTACTTCGCCCAATCATAAGTTTTAATATAGCCTTTATCTTTAAAATGTTTAAAACATTTTGATCCTGGTAGTGGCGACAAAAATAAAAATGTGCTATATACCGGATCTATTTTTTTCGAAAAGGCTATCGTTTTTTCAATGCTTTCTTTCGTTTCTCCTTCATTGCCAATAATAAATGTCGCCCAGGAATTTATCTTTGTTTTTTTGAATAATTGGAAGGCATTAAAAATCTTTTGACTATTTATATCTTTATTGCATGCATCTAAGATTTTATCATCACCACTTTCAACCCCAATTTGTATCTCTATACACCCCCCCGCCTCCATCTCTTTTAATAAATCTAAAGAGAGACAATCTGCGCGAGAATGGCAAATCCATTTTAATTCTGGAAAATATTTTTGCTTCCTCCTGGAAAATTCAATGACTCTTTCAGGCCAACTAGTAAAATTATCATCGCTAATAAATAATAAAGAGGTACAATGATCTTTTATTAATAATTCTATCTCTTCAAAAACATTATCTAAACTTCGAAATCTTACTCTTTTCTTCCACATTAATTCATTAAGGCAAAAATTACATTGAGACGCACAACCGCGAGATGTTAACAAAGTATCATAAAATTTATTTTTTAAACGATATGGATAGATATGCTGGAATCTAGATCTTGGCACGAGTTCTCGTGCCGGAAAAGGTATTTTATCTAAATCCTCAATCAATGCCCGTTCTTTGGCAATAATATCCGCCGAATTCTTTCGAAATGCAATGCCAGCTACAGTTTTCCAGGAGTTGTTTTTTAAACATTTATCTATAAGTTCGGCAAAGGTTTCTTCCCCTTCACCAATTACACAAACATCTGCCACATCAAGATTTTCAAATGGCAAAGCTGTTATGTGTGGACCGCCAAATATTATAAAAACTTCCGGAAACATCTGATGGGCTTTTATAGCAATACTCCGGGCACTTTTTACTGTTATCGTAGTTACTGTTATCCCAATTATATCTGGCTTGAACTGTTGCATACCCTGAAAAACTTGATTCTCGTTTATATTTAAGAGCGCAGCATCACATATTTTTACATCAACTGGATATTTTTTGGCAATTGCCGCAAGATAAGCAAGGCCTAAAATTGGACGTTTATAATTCATGATATTTTCCATCCAGCCGGGGAAATAATAAAAGTTGGGATTTATTAATAATATTTTTTTAATCATATCTAAAACTGTCAAATATATTTTTACACAGTTAAGAAACTATCACCGAAATTCAGGCCCGGACAGAATTTGCACATTTCTATCACTTTGCCCTCTAGTATTTGCCTGCGGAAGCCTGTGTATTCTTTATTGTGCCATATTTTCCCAAACGATTCTTTAAAAACATTTCCTAAGACATATTTGAAGGTGAAATCATGACAACAGGGAATAACATCCCCATCACTATTAATGACGCAATGGAACCATGGTCTAAAGCATTTTAAATTCCTGGTCTTTTTCCCGTATACATCTGGCTTAAATTTTTTATTTACCGGAGAAAGCTTTTCACGCAGATGCTTAATTGGCGCATCAAGCTTCTTGAATGACACCTTGTCAACACCAAGTTCTTTCCCAAGATTTTTAGCCTGAATAAGCTCTGTTTCATTCATTTTCATAACAATAAACTGCAGATTTATAAATGGTAAAATGCTCTTTTTCTGTCTTTTTTTCGCGATTAAGTTTTTGATATTATTTGTTACTTTATTAAAATCACTGCCCGGCCTACATTGTAAATATGTTTCCTTTGTGGCAGCATCCAAGCTTATTATCATATGGTCCAACCCGGAACTTATCATTTCATTTATTGCTTTTTCATCAAGGAAAAACGCATTTGTACTTAAAGAAACAAATATGCCTTTATTTTTTGCATACTCTACCATCTGAGCAATATCCTTGTGCAACAAGGGTTCGCCCCAGTTCCATAAAAAAAGGAATAAGAGAGTATTTGCGACTTGATCGATTATTTTTTTATAATTTTCAAAAGTTAAGTCTATATCCCTAACTGGTTTAATATAAGTCCTCCAACACATAGGACATTTTAAATTACAACGCGTTGTTGGTTCTATATTAAGCGCTATAGGCAAGCTTTTAAGATCTTTTTTTCGCATCATTCTTGAGATTTCCGCTCTGAAAAAATTTATAATCTTTTTATTATTAAAAATACATCTCAAAATTGTTTTTCGCAATTTCCAAATGACCACAATATCAAACTTTTGGTTAAATATCTTAATTTTCATTTTTCTGCCCTAACATTTAAAAATTAAACATGCTTATCTTACAGTACACTTTTCTTTTTGAGAATTACCGCACTAAATTCGTCCGAGGTGAAAGGAGCCGGCCCAAACTGTTCAACAACACTATATTTATCATATATCCATAGTGATATTTTTTGTCCGTAATGGATCCCGAAACAAGGATAACCGTATTCGGGAGTCTCTCTTTGTAAAATAATAATATAGTCTACTTCATGTTGAATAAGCCAAGAAATTATTCGTTCTTGACCCAGCAGTTTAATTACTTGAGGAAGGAAAAAATAAATTTTTAGAGGATTTTCTCTTTGTGAGAAGAAGTTTAACCCTGCGCCTTCCGGAAAGACCACCAACTTATCATTTTCATAAGTGTTTTCTTTTAAATATTCAATCATTTCTTTTATTCTTAACGCCTTAAGCTCTTCCGAAAAAAATATCGGCCCCTTATCTGTTTCTACCTTTATATTTTTATTAGCATACATAGAAAAAGATTTTTTCCCATAAGGGATGATCGAAAATATAAAAAAAATACCAAGGACCACTGAACAAAATTTTATATATTTATTAAAATGTATCTTTTGCAGGAAATCCTGAAGAAGTTTAAAAAAGAACAGATAATAGCAAATTAAGCTTAAAGGCAGCAGGTAAAACCCGTATCCATAAGGGGTGGTTTGAAAGAATATCCTGAGAATTAAGGATAGGGAAATAAGAAATAATGTCAATAAAGCTAACGGTCTTCTATGGTCAGAAGAACGCAGTGTTTTTACTAAAAACATCGTTACCCCAGCTATTAAAATTAACGGCAAACATCTATATTGCATAGAGATTATGATGTGATGTTGCGTGCATGCAATAAAAACAGATACTACAATAATTGCCAAAATAAAAAAGAGATACGACTTTTTTTTATTAGTTAAAAATGATGAGATTACTATAACACTTAGAGTCAATAAAACCATGATTAAAAGGTGTGCGAAAAAAGACGCAAACATAAGCGTTATATTTCTGGTTATATCATCTAATCCGGCTAAAAGCGTCGTAAGTGTATTTTCGATTAGCGCATATTTTAAACAATAAGAGAGGCTTTCTGTTAATGCTGCGAATGATCGTGTTTTAAACAGAAATAATACATAACATATATAACCTGATAAGCTAATAAAAAAAGGGGCAACTAAATACAGCCTCCAGTGCCATGCTTTTTTGCCATTATCCTTCCAGATATAAAATTCACCTATTATAATAAATGCCAAGTATGGAATAATAGATATTAGTATGCGAGAAAAAAAAGCAAACGACATCGCTATGCTCCAGAAAAACAAATATTTTTCCTTTTTAAATAATATAAATTTTAAAAATAAAAATAAAGAAAACGATATGAACAAAATAAAAAAGGTGGATTCAAATCTATAAGGAAGTATAAAGTTAAAAATACAAGGATGCTGATAAAATCCGAAGGCAAAAACATAAAGAAAGGTTAGAACTATTACTAATGATATTTCCTTATTTATAAAAAGAAGGGAAATTTTATAAATAAATATAGTTATCAAAATTGTAATCACTATTCCGCAACCAACTAAGGAAATTATATGAATACCAAATATTTTATAAATTAAGGCTAAAAAATGGAGGGGAAAAAACCCATATATATAAATAAAATCTTCATATAATACTCTGCCTTTGAGAATCTGCGCGGGAAGCCATAGCCGTTCGCCGGTATCTATAATGCTATCTCCCCATTTTAGCCAACCAATCGATAAAAAGTAAAATAATGAACTAGCAACAACAAACAAATATATAATAGTTGACATAAAAACAGGCTGTTTATTTGTATTCACGTGTTCCCTTTGTTTTTTTTCTTGCAGCTAATAATTAGTTGATTATTCACGCATTATTTTTTCAGTTTAAAGATAAACTTTTTATTTAGATATCGATCCACTATATTATGTTTATAAGATTTGCAGTCTAAACTATTCGAAACGCCAAAAACAAGGAAGAAGACATCCTTTAATTTATTATAGTTGAAGTCGGCAATTTCAGCGAATAAATATCTGTAGAGATTTAAAAAAAAGTGCCTTGTAAACATGTGTTTTGAAAAAATTTTAAATAATGGTCTAAAAAATGAAACGAGGACTGATTTTTTCCAAATACCTTTAAATTTTTCAAATTCTGCAAATTTAATATGCGCATCATAATAAAACGATTCTTCGTTAGATTCTTTCTTAAATAAGCTATAAGCATTTGCACTTTTTTCTGGACGGAATGGGCTAAACAGGGGGAAATTACATATTTGACTGTAATTAGTCAAAGTAAACTTGGCATCTTTAATCAATTCTCCCGGATATCCTACAATAAAAAGACCAATTGTAAATATATCATTGTTTTTTAAAAATTTAAATACCTCCTTATAGTCTTCTAAGCTTAAAGGGTGACCATTATATTTATTATGTAAAGATAAGCTTCTATCATTCATACTTTCAAATCCAACTAATATACACTCAAGACCTGCCTTTACAGCAAGTTTATAAAAATTCTTATGCTTGAGAATAGAATCTGCCCTTGAAAAACAAAACCAACGTATTCCTAAATTTAACCTTAACATTTCTTCAACCAGGCGTTTATCTCGATAATAATTATTTCCAAAAGTATCATCTCCAAACAATACTTTTTTAATTCCTAATTTTTTGAGCAATAATAATTCATCGATGATCCTGGCTGTAGATTTAAATCTCTGGGTCTGGCCCCAATAATTATGGATTGGACAAAAATCACATTTAAAATTGCACCCACGTGACGTCTCAATAGTTGCGGTAAACTTTTCACTAGGCCTATTCCCATAATCATTGAAGTTTAATAAATCCCATTTAGGCATTGGTAATGTATCAAGATCTTTTATAAGATCTCTACCTGGATTAGATACATAATACCCATTTAACCTAAAACTTATACCTTTAACCGCCCTCAAATTCCCTTTTAATTCTAAGGCATCAATAAGTTCTTTAAAAGTTACTTCACCTTCTCCCTCTACTATAAAATCCGCTCCTCTCTCAACCCATTCTTTAGCATATGCCGTTGCATGCATGCCTCCTAAAACGATCTTTATATTTGGCTTTATTTTCTTAATTAATTTTATGTTCAACTCTGTATTTAAAGATGCCCCGCCGTGACAACAGCTTATACCTACGACATTTTTATCTTTTAATCGCTTTTCCAGCTCTTTTATAGTTACTTTTCGAACAATACCATCGACTAATTCGTATTTATGTCTCTCGGGCAAACAAGCGCTTAGCTGCGGGAAGCTAACCGCAGGAGGATTAAAAGCGAATCTAGTAAAATCATTTGGGATCGGCCACCGCTTATAAAGATTAATTGGGTTTAAAAATAATATATTCATTATTAATCTACACTAACTTATGTGAATTATATCTTCTAAATATCTTTGCTTATAATAAAATCGGACAAAAACTGTTTATTCAGATATTCATTTCTCATCTTTTGCTGTTTTATTTGAGGCGATAAATATGGGCTCAGAAAAATTATTAAAAACTTAATTTTACTAAATGAGATGTTGGATACGTTTTTAAAAAGGCACCCAAAAATATGGCACAACCGACGGCGATGCCAAATTTTGCATTTTGAAAATGTAAAAAGTAATTTCAGAACTTTTATATTAATTAAACCTGAAAGCGACTTCCAGAAAAGAACGCACCCTTTTTGGATATTATAATCATTAAACACACATAACATTCTATCCGCATAAAATGTATCCCCGCATAACTTATTTTGTCGCATCAATTCTTCGTATATTTTTGTCCCTTTCATTGGTATTATATTTAAGTGTAGTGCCACATCACAAATACTGTTATAACTAATAGCGATATTCTTTTTGCTTCGCTTGTTATTTAAAGGGTTAGCAACAAAAGAGCCAAGCACTAAAATATTATTGCGATGTAATATCTCATACGCCTGTTTATAATGCGAAATCGCGTCAATATCATCCATGCCTTTATGATAAAATTCTAACCCTTCATCCGATACATCTTCAAATCCAACAAATACTTCTTTGAGTCCAGCGCGGCTAGCGAGTAGAATAAATTCCGGGTTATTAAATACAGTATCTGCTCGACAAAACATCCAAAGATTGACATTTAAATCTATAATCTTTTCAAGTATTTCTCTATCACGCAGCATATTAGAGCCGAAATTATCATCTGCTATAAATATATTTTTTGCACCTCTTTGCTTCAGAATATTAAACTCCTCAACAACCCTATCTATTGACTTATAACGCTGCATCCCTTCCCACATTGTATGTACACAACAAAAAACGCAGCCAAAACTACAACCTCTAGAGGTCTCGATAGCCGCGCAAGGTTGTTTATTCCCAAAAACGTTTTGATAAAGCTGAAATCTAATTAAATCCCACTTGGGCATTGGTAATGTATCAAGATTTTTAATTAATGGCCGTCTTTGTGTATATATAATTTCCTTTTCTATCCGAAATGCAATTCCGTTTACTTTCGATAAATCACCCTTCTGTTTAAGAACAGCTATCGTTTCTTTAAACGTTTGTTCACCTTCGTTCAAGATAATAATATCTGCGCCTTTTTCCAGCCATTCCTTTGCATAGAAAGTCGCATGATGCCCCCCTAAAATAACTTTGACTTCCTTCGCCAACATCTTAATTAATTTGATATTCGCCTCGATGTTTAAAGCCGTAACAGAAGATACCGCAGTTATAGCAATAATGTCGTAGTTTAAAAGTAATCGAATGTAATCAGAATGCTCTATTCGCTCGGTAAAACCATCGAAGATTGCAACATCATCATTAGGAATAACAGCTGCGAGCTGAGGATATGTTATGCCAATAACACCCATCATGTGTCGCCAAAAGTCACTAGCAAAAGGCCAGCTTTCGTAAATTATTATTGGATTTAAAAATAATATCTTCACAAGTTATACATCTTTATATTCTTATTTTATAATAACTATCAATTCTCAAAAGAAGTATGCCCTTTAAAACTGCATCATGTAAAACACTGAACTAATACACGTTTTAAAATCCTCAGAATGAACCTGCGATCATTGCGGGATGGATGACAACGAAAGAAATATATCAGTCTTCTGATAGAAAAATAAAACCGGATATAGGCATATTTATTTAGACAAAATAATAACCTATCTGGCACTCTACTTAAATTTACCTTAGATTTAAAGTAATGTTCATTAAACAGATCTCGTTCTTTTTTGTCTGAAAAGGTTTTATTCTCTTTATAATATTTAAATAATTCTGTATTCCCATAAGGTACGGCGAAAAAGAATAATGCTTGGCTTAAGCGGGATTTTACAGCAAAAGATATAGTCATTAAAACTTCTCGTTTAGTTTCCTCCGGGAACCCCATCATAAAAAACCCACTAACGTAAATACGAGAGCGGAAAGCATAATCAATCATGCTATTTACTCTTTGAAGATCTATATTTTTATTGATTTTTTTTTGTAAACGGGTTGATGCACTTTCAACTGCAAAAGCCATATAATTAACCCCAGCTCTTTTCATCAATTTAATAATGCTTTCATCCAATAAATCAGCGCGCAATCCATTAGGAAATTGAATCTTGATTTTTAAATTTTTGTCGATAATTCGTTTAAAAAAATCAACCGTGCGTTTATATTCAAGATTAAAACAGTCGTCAATAATTTCAAATTCGTTTATTTGATAATTATTTTGTAAATTTTCTATTTCTTCAATTATGTTATCAATACTTCTGGCGCGCCATTTTTTCCCATTAATATTGTGGCAGAAAATACATTTATAAGGACAACCGCGCGAAGTAGAAATGCACATGTACCGCCTTAATCCAACTGCTGCCATCGACCTAAGACCAAAATAAACTTCTCTATCAATAAGATCCCAAGCAGGAAAAGGTAATTGATTTAAGGCTAAATGATCATTTGGTCTAGAGACAAGATATACTTTTTTGTCAATTCTAAAACCAATAGCAGGGATAGAATGCATATCGTCTTTATTTTCAATATGTTCGATAAGTGTGGTAAAAGTTTCTTCTCCTTCGCCCATGATAATATAATCAATATTTACATTCGATAATGTTTCTTGTGGATAGGCGGTAGCATGAGGGCCTCCTACGATAACAATAACATGCGGCTGTAAGACCTTTGCAATGTTAGCAACATTATGCAATTGTTGGCGTTCGACAGTTAAAGAACTAACCGCAATTATATCTGGCTTAAAAGCCTTAATTTCATCAGAAAGCATTTGTTCGCTATGCTTACCATAACAACGCATATCCAGAATTCTTAATAAATCTTTCCCTTTACGTTTAGAGCGTAAATAACTACAAAGATACATGATCCCTAAGGGTTGTGTTATCGACTTATTAAAACTATCTGAAAATGACGGTTTAACAAAAAGTATTTTCATTGCAAATCAATATTTTAATATTTATTTATAAATTTTTTATAAGATTTAGATATACCTACTCTTTTTTTCTTTTTAGCAATTAATTTCCTTTTTCTAAAAGCTTTACTGATGGTTATTATGTTATTTATAAAATCTAACACAACTAGAGGTTCAAATATCAAACAATAAGACCAAAGTTTTAATTCATATAAAAAAATATGCGGAAGATTAGATAAAAAAGATCCTATTTTTTCATTTTTTATTATTGTCATATATCGATTCTTAATCAAATCAATTTTTAAACGTCTATCAAGCCAAGCAAAATTATATGCTTGGAGAAATTTAAATTTTGGTTTTTTCGACTTTGCAGTTGTACCACGGTTATGATATGCAACGGCTTTTGAATTATAAAAAGCCCTCCAGCCAAAATTATTTGCCCGCCAGGAGATGTCTAAATCTTCATAAAACATATTATAATCATTGTCAAAATACTCACTTGGAGTTATAGCAATATCATCTAGCATCTTTTTACGATACAATACAGCTGCGCCACATGCTCCAAAAACAAATTCTTGGCTATCATATTGCCCTTGATCTTTCTGTCCATATCCTCTGTCTAAAGGCTTACGGTTTTTTGCCAAAAATTGACCGGCAGAATCAATAGTTTTTTTATCCATCCGCAAAATTTTTCCACAAACAATCCCGATTTTATTATATTTTTCTGCTATTAACATGAGTTCAAAAATAAAATTGTTCTTCAAAAAAATATCGTCATTAAGACAAATTATGTAATCTTCATTTATATCGCAAATTGCCTTATTACATAGATATGTCAATGATTGTTTTTTAGAGTTATCTATTAAAGTTACTGGTAAAGAAGTATCCTTAAATATCTTTTCTCCTTCTTTTAATTTATCATCATAGACAATAATTATCTTTTTAATTTGCACGGTCTGTTGATAAAGAGAATCCATAAGCTTTTTAAGATATTGATTATTTTCCCCCGTAGTAGTAATAAGCGCGGATATCGTCTTAGCCATATCTATATCAAATATTTATTATCTCTATAGAATCTTTTGCCCGTAGCTATATGATTTTTTTAGCCCATAAGAACTGCTGCTTTCTTATAATCTACTATATTACTTTCAAACCATTTAATGCAACCTCTTATTCCAGCAAAAAAACCAATGATCTCTTATCGATAATGATAAATGGAATTTAAGTAAATTCTTTCTTATCAGCATTCCACCTTTCATTGCTGGTTTCAACAGGCTACAAATCCTTATTTTATTTTAAACCATAATCTAAATATATCGTACAATGTTGTAAAAATAACTCGTGGATGACCACACTTGGCTTTCCCTTTATTGCGCGGATAAAATTTAGCTTTATATTCAGCCATACGATATCTTTTTTTTAACGCTTTAATAATTATCTCCGGAGGAACAAATGTATGATTAGCTTCAACATTTATGTTATCCAAAACTTCTTTTTTATATATTTGCACAAATTGAAAATCACCGACTCTAACTCTAAAAAGCAAACGAATAAGATAATAGTTTACCAGTGATGTCAATTTTCTATAGATAGTGTTTGCTGATCGGTCAAATCGAGACACTACAACAAAATCTGTTTCTTTGTCAAAGAGAGGCAAAATATATTCCATCTCTTTTAAATCAAACGGCCGGTCGGCAAAATTTGTTGCGACAAGAGGAAACCGAGCATTTTTAAAACCATTGATTAAGCTTCTCCCGCTACCCAAATTTTTACTATTTTTTACAATTTTCAATCTTTCCGGATAAATAACTACTAATTCTTCTAATATAGCCTGTGTATTGTCGACGCTCCCATCATTAACAATAATCAATTCATATTCACCGCAAACGTTTGATAAATCTCGCAAAAATATTTCTACAGTTTCCGATATTATTTCCTGTTCATTTAAAACAGGAACTACCACTGAGACATGATATTTTTCCATGCTTTGTTTCAGCAATCACTCCTCAAAAAGCGTCCTTCCAACTTTCCATATCACTGCCTTTTAGCTAAATTTTTTGAATCATACATCAAACAGTGGGTAATAGTTTTCATATCCATTGCTGCAAGACCATTTAATAACATATAAGAATAGCACGAACAGCCGGCACATTGGATAGAATTAATACCTGTCATTTTTATTTCTTCCACGGTACATTCCTGAATATTCTTACCAAATATATGTTCATATCTCATGCTACATGGTAATATCTTCCCCGACGGAGTAATACACAAAAAAAGTTTCCCGGCCATACATCGGCTTGGTTTATTTATATTCTTTTGGCGACGTCTGTACATCTTTAATATCTCTTCAAAGTAATAATTTCCTCCCAATATTCTTTTTTTTCTATGATCATTTTTTAGGTTTCGGAACAAAGACTCTAAGTGACGCAATGAAGGTTTGATTTCTTTCGTTTCTTTAAATCTCTTCCATTTATTGTGAACATAAGCTCCTTCAGTCAGAGGCTGCAGGACACAAACACTATCAAAAAAATCACAAAGCTTAAGTAGATATAACAGATCATCGTCCGAAGTTTTTTGGGTAATTATAGATGACAAAATCACATTGATACCTTTTTTTCGACTAATATCTAGCGCTTTTAAAGCCGCTTTATGGCTACCATCGCCCCTCAAATAATCATGGGTCTCTTTTCTTCCATCAATGCTTATAATAAGAGAATTTAGACTTGTTAGTAATTCTATATAGGTAGGAACTAGAATTCCATTAGTGGTTAAAGTTAAGTAAAATCTTTTCGTAAAAGCACTTTCCAAAATTTTACTAATATCCTTCCGCATCAAGGGCTCCCCCCCTGATATATTCACTCTTGCAACACCAAGGCTATCTAACTTCGAAAATATTTTATCTATCTGTTCCGCGGACATTTCCTCTTCGAAAGCTGCGTTTTCTCCGCCATTAAATACAACCGGATCACAATAGGTACAATTTAAATTGCATCGATATGTTATTACAAATTCTAAAGAAATAGGATTCATCCTTGCAGTAATCCTGCTACTTAAGATTTTCATTATAATTTTAATTTTTTCTCGTTGATCCATCATATTCACAATACTTATCCGCATCGGAGTTCTTGAACCGGAAACATACAATAATGATTACGCAGATGAACCTATTCTCTTGTATATTTTGTACAACTCAAGACCTGCTTGTTGCACCCTGTAACTCAGCACAAAATGTTTATTTTCTTCAAGCAAATCTCGTCCATAAATCGAAGATACAATTACATAGTCACATATTTGTGATTCTTCAAGATTACGAATATTTTTATACAATATAGTATCATTAACGCTATAAAGTTTTGAATAAATTTCAACATTCCAGAATGCTTTATTGCTTCCATCAGCGCCCCACGAACTTATAAATTTTTTTGCATTAACAATATAACCAACTGTTGAGTTGTCTGGGATATGTTTTTCCAACCAATCAATGCAGCCTTTAATCCCCTCAAAATGTGTAAATGATGGTTTATTGTAGCCAACAAATTGACGCCCCCATTTATAACCATCCAAATGATAATAAGGGGTGATTGCCAGAAGATTAATGATTTGCCCTAAGATGCTTATACAAAATAAAGAAACAAAAAGTGTACGAATGCGCTTTTGCTTGAATATTTCAAAAAGCAAAACAATCTGTTTCGCACAAACAATGATTATTAAAGGGATTATAGGCATCAAGTACCAGCTCAATATAAACCTTAGACTAATAAAAAAAGTGAGATAAACAAACAGCGCTATTAAAATTAATGCGTTTGATTTCTCGCTACGATGCTTAAAAATATAAATACCGCCAGAAAGCAATAAAACATTAATTGGGAATCCCATCCTTAAGGCTATAATACTGAACACATTAAAAAGTGATCCCTGTTCATTAATAATCATACTATTGTACCCAAATTCCATAAACCACTTCAGAGCACCTAAAAACAACTCAGGCTTTAAATGGATAGGGGAGGCAAAAAAAGTACAGATAATGCACATAAGGACCATATTGAAAAAAACCACTGGTACTTCTTCTGGTCTATACAATAATTTTATCTTCCGCATAAAAAACAAAAGAGCAGTTACATAAACAACCGCCACTAAAAAAACGCTCCGGAGCATTCTTTCCCCCATCTCACTATTAAAATATTTCTTGTACCACAATGTCGACACAGAAACCAACAGAGCGATCATAACAACATTGAGTATTGTAATAAACAATACATTTTTTCGAACACGCATGTTATTCATTTTGAAAAAATTGCATTTTTCAAGGAAGACAAAAAAAAGAAAGAACACCACGACCAGCAAAAATGCACTAAATTTGCTGGCACACGCCAGGCCTGCAACAATCGCACAGGATAATAAATACTTTAAATTCTTCTCCTTTATGCCTCTAAAAAAAAGCAGTAAACTTGTAATGGTAAAAAAACATACACATACATCGCCTGTCGTAATAGCGCATCGTGAAAATCCTACATGATATGTAGATATCGCTAGTAAAAAAGCACCCAAAACACCCGTCTTAGTACCATACAGCTCTCTTCCGAGAAAATAAACCATAATTACCGACATCCATCCGATAAAAGCGAAAGGGATTCTTGTATACCATAAAAGAGACCAATTTAATTTATGTGGCAGTCCAAGCCAAAAAACGGTTGACCCGATATAAAATGGGAGAATGGCCTGTGTTGGGTCTTTTGTCTTTTGCGAATTTTGCAAATCGAAAGGATTTGGTTGTTCAAAAAAAGCAAGCGCAACTGGGATATCCTCTGGTTCATCACAAATATATTCAACTGCGCCAAGATCATGAAATCTTAATATAAAAGCAATGCAAAGAATTATAAAAATGCAAATCCATTTTATTCGATCACTCATATTTTTTCATTTCTGTTTATTTTTGCGTTTATTAAAAATCAGCGATTAATTGTTAACCTTTGCAAATCCTATAAAGTTTTTTAATGCGTAATAATAACGCCTCAGTTCTCTCCGATGAATAATGCGATCATTGAATGCCGAAGAAAATAAACTCGTAAAAACAGCTAAGATTGCCGGGGGAAAGAAAGCTGGCAAGTAACGATACCTGTTTTTTTCAGCAAGCCATGTTATTGACCTTTTAGGAAAAAAGGAAATCAAAAAAATCAGAACCTGTAATTTTATAAAATCTTTATTGCTTGTATCTCCCCCCCGGGAAAAAGGCCTGCTGGCTTTGCCCTCCATAATATCATTATATTGCTCAACGTTTAATATGCCTTTGTCCTTTGCCCATTCAGTAATTTTAGCCCGGGGATAGAATCTTAGCCAAAAAAAATAAATTCTATTTACTCTTCTCTGGTTATAAAATTCAGCAAGTTGAACAATATCTTTCTGGTTTTGTCCTGGTAACCCAAAAATATTATCAGTTACTAAGCTAATATTCTCCGCTTTAATAATATCAATTGCTCGCTCTATTGCCTGGTTGGAAACATTTCTATTAAGTACTCCAAAGCTTGTGCTTTCAGTCATGCTTTGCACGCCCATTTCCACTTCACAGCATCCCGCTTTCTTTAAATAACGAACCGACTCTTGAGAAATATCTCTAGGATGCATATAACATATAAACGGCACACCGATATATTTTTGATAGTATCCTGAGAATTTCTGCAGCCATTGTTGGTCTGCACCTAGGCTTTCATCGAAAAACCGCACATATTTTAATTTGTATTTTTCTTTTGCAACTT
>Ga0180009_10001577_pt1 | contig 27744 bp, 25 predicted proteins | sample OS_PC_MetaG_FD_123537 | JGI IMG/M metagenome (GOLD analysis project Ga0180009, IMG submission 123537) | Groundwater microbial communities from the Aspo Hard Rock Laboratory (HRL) deep subsurface site, Sweden - OS_PC_MetaG | ecosystem: Environmental > Aquatic > Deep subsurface > Groundwater... | reverse complement strand
GCAGCGCAACTGGTCCAAGAGCATTACGCTTTCCAACAGGTACAGTTTCAGAGCGCCGACGGGGTTTAAGATTCCACTTTTAGGTCGACTGAAGATTCAGAGCACGATGTCTCTTACCATTGACATCTCCCAGCGGACTACTAAATCTGAGCAGGAAGACACCAAGGGTAATGTGAGCCCCGGGAACGAACGCACCGATTTCACAGTCGCGCCGAGAGCAACTTACAGCTTCTCGAGCAATATTCAAGGCGGACTCCAGATGCGCTGGTCCGACACCGAGGATAAGAGGTCTCGCCGCAAATCGCATGTACGCCAACTCGGAATATGGGTTGAAATCAGATTCTGATGAACTATGCTTCAAGGTCAAATCTGCTCGTCGCTGCTGTTCTGTTGATTCTCTTCACAGTCATGTCTTTACCGGGTTGCGGATCTGGCAAAGTGACTTTTGACGGTGACCGCGCCTATGTCTATCTCACTGAGCAATGTGACTTCGGACCGAGGAATCCGGGCTCGGATGGTGCATCAAAGGCACTCGAGTACTTCAAGGCATTCTTCGAGACAAGGCTCGATACGGTCGAACTGCAGAATTTTGAGTTCACCGACACCATCAGCGATACGACTTTTTCCGATCTGACCAACATCATTGCCAGATTCAATCCGGGTCGTCTGCCGCGAGTGCTCCTGTGCGCCCACTGGGATACGAGGCCATATGCCGACATGGACCCGAACGTAGCACTGCAGAATCAGCCGATTCTCGGTGCCAATGATGGCGCTTCAGGCTGCGCCGTACTTATGGAGCTCGCAAATCTACTGCCTCATATCGACTGCCCCTATGGAGTCGACATCGTGCTTTTCGATGCTGAAGATTACGGTGAGTCGGGCAATCTGGACTACTACTGCATCGGCTCTAAATACTACGTTGAAAATATCGATCAGGGACATTACGCGTTCGGAATTCTGCTGGATATGGTCGGCGCAACCGATATGAGGATCTACCGTGAACGATATTCTCATATGTACGCCAAGCGCATCGTCGACCAGGTCTGGAGCGAAGCTGCAGAACAGGGCGCTTCGCATTTTGTCGATTCCATCAAACACACCGTCTATGACGATCACCTCCCCTTTCTGGAAAAAGGTATCCCTGTAATCGACATAATCGATTTCGACTATCCTTCCTGGCACACTCAAGCCGATACTCCCGACAAATGCAGTCCATCGAGCCTTGCCGCTGTTGGCAAAGTTTTACTTGCCCTACTCAGCCGCTGACAATATCTTACGCCAGCGGGATTGTGAGGTAAATAATGAACGACAGGCGCCCTGAACTGTTCTCTAAATCGGACATCAGGGTAGTGTTGTTTCTGACGACTGTTTTCCTTGTGGGCGGAGCCATCGTAATCTATCAGAAGTCAGGAGAAGTGATCTACCCCGAGGTTATTATAAGTCAACTGGAGCAGGATCGCGCGACAACTGACGGAAGCGAAGTAAGAGCAGGACTACTCACTAAGGGAATGCTTCACAAGTACCGGATCAACATCAACACGGCACCAATCGATTCTCTGGTGCTGCTCCCCGGCATCGGGAATTATCTCGCTACGAAAATAATCGAATCAAGAAAGGTACAAGGTCGTTTCGAGAGTGTCGATGATCTCGTGCGAGTCAAGGGCATAGGCCCCTCGAAACTGACAGCAGTCCGGGGCATGATAGAAATCGGTGAAAAATGATTACGCCGTTCAAATATCGACTCGGCATCGAACTGGCACAGGATGCCATCAGGACTGTGCTGCTCGAAGTATCACATAGCAGTTGCATGCTTCTTCGCGCTGATGAGTTCGATATCAGTGTTCCTGAAACAGTCAGGTCAGGAGACTTCGGCAGCGCGCTGCAATCCATATCGCAAGTCGTTCCTTCGAGTGACGGCTTGATTCCGGCGTCAGTAGTTCTTCCGGCGGAGTATGTAATCGAATTCACGATTCAGATTCCGAAGGGGCTGACAATCCGCCGGGATGAGTGGGAGCGCTGGGAGATCGCGACACATCTTATTGGTCGACACGAAGATTATCTCTATGAAAGCATACACTTAATGGACTCCATTTGTGGCAAGTACCAGATTCGCAGGGTAAGGGCGGCTCGAAAGCGAAATGTGAACCACCTGACTGATCAGGCCAAATCGATTGGCCTGCTTATTGATCAGATGTTTTTCCCACAGTCTGTGTGGGGAGATGTCGTTTCCAGCTATTGCGCCAGAGAGGATGCTGAAGCTGCCGAATGTGTGTTCATCGGCAGCAAATGCGCGTATCTTGTCAGAACGTCCCAGCGCCATGTGACCGACCTGCTGCCGGCACATTTGCCGACCGACGGCAAAATGGAGAGATTCGCCGAAACGATCGAGACTCTTCTGTCGTGGCATACTTCCGGATCACGCGCGAGAATAGACAGAGTTGTGATCAACGGAGCTGATGAAGATGAGCTGGCTTCGGAACTCTCGTCGAGACTCAATTTCAGAGGATTTAATCCTGATCACATCTCGAAGATCCTTCATGGAACGATAGACAAGCCCGAACGATTTCTTCTGCCTTTGGCGGCGCTTGGAGTAATTTAACATGAGAATAGTCGCCGGTGAGAAGAAGGGGTTCAAGCTTAAGACTCTTAAGGGACTCGAAGTGAGGCCGACACTTGAGCAAGTCAAAGAGAGCATATTCAACATGATAGCACCGGAAATCGACAATGCTATCGTAGCTGACGTGTTCTGTGGGTCTGGCAATCTCGGACTGGAAGCGCTTTCTCGCGGCGCGAAAAAGTGCTTTTTCGTCGACCTCTCTCGTGACGCACTGAAGGTCGTGAAGGAGAACCTGCAGACACTCGACCTGCTCGACCGTGCCGATATTGTGCGGCTGAAGCTGCCGGATGAATTGGCCAATCTAAAAGGTCTGGATACTGTAACTATACTGCTTGCCGATCCACCCTACGGGACTCCTCTCTCTTCGAAACTGCTCGACATGATTGCGAAGCAGAACCTCGTCAGGAGCGGATGCCTGCTGGTCGTCGAGCATTCAGGTAAGACCAAAATCAGCTTCAACCAGAAGACCTATACACTTCTGAGAGAGAAGAAATTCGGACAAAGTGAAGTATTAATACTGAGGAAGAAGTGATGAGAACCGCAATATATCCCGGCAGTTTTGATCCAGTGACAAATGGCCACCTCGATTTAGTGAGCCGCGCCTCAGGCATGTTCGACAAAATCATAGTGGCGGTTGTAGCCAATGGCATGAAACCGTATCTGTTCGATCTGGAGGAGCGTGTCGAGCTGGTTAGAGGCGCGATCTCATCAATGCAAAATGTCAATGTAGTCCCTTTCTCGGGACTGCTTGCGAAATTCGTCGAAGAATCCGAAGCTGTCGCGATTATTCGAGGCCTGAGAGCGGTATCGGATTTTGAGTACGAATTCCAGCTCGCACTAATGAACCGAGAACTTGCCAACAGAGCGGAAACAGTCTTCTTGATGCCATCCTTGAGTTATGTCTATATATCCTCTTCCCTCATCAAGGAAGTTGCGAAGAACGGTGGCGACATATCGGCGTTTGTACCTGCGGCCGTTGAAGACGCGCTCAGGAAGAAGTTTCCCAATGTCACATAGGATGAACCTATCAATCTGGAGTGAGAATTGACCAGCAATGAGAATGAGATGACGGTCGATCAGCGATCCGTGCGAATAAAGAAGTTGGAAGAACTGCGCAAAGCGGGAATCAATCCGTTTCCGTACAGGTTTGAAGTGTCTCATCGATCTGAACAAGTCAAAGAGAATTTCGAATCGCTCGAACAAAGCGAGGAGCGAATCACTCTTGCAGGTCGTGTAATGACAATTCGCGTGATGGGCAAAGCGGGATTCTGCCACATCCAGGATGATCTTGGGCAGATACAGCTCTATTTCAAGAAGGACGTGGTCGGCGATGAACTTTACGCGCTCTACAAGCAGATTGATATCGGCGATCTAATCGGGTGCAGGGGAAAAGTCTTTCGCACCAAAAAGGGTGAAATGTCCATATGGGTCGAGAGCTTCGAAATGCTCGCGAAATCCCTCCGGCCTCTGCCGGAAAAGTGGCACGGGCTCAAGGATGTAGAGATGCGCTACCGGCAGCGCTATCTCGATCTCATCTCTAATAGAGAAGTTAAGGAAATATTCCTGAATCGAGCCAAGATCATACGGTCGATCAGGGATTATCTCGATAACGATGGGTTTGTCGAAGTCGAAACCCCGATACTTCAGCCGCTATACGGCGGTGGATCTGCCGAACCGTTCACAACCCATCATAACCGTCTCGGCATGGAGCTCTACCTTCGCATCGCCGACGAGCTTTATCTCAAGAGACTGATTATAGGTGGCTTCGAAAAAGTGTACGAAGTCTGCAAGGATTTCAGAAATGAAGGTCTCGACAGGACACACAATCCCGAATTCACGATGATCGAGCTCTATCAGGCGTACGTAGATTATAATGACATTATGGAATTGATGCAGAAGCTACTTGTTCACGCCGCACGCGAAGTCCTGGGCAGAACTACGATCACGTACAAGGATGAAGAGATCGAACTGGACTGCGAATGGGAACGCCTTCCGATGCTCGAAGCAATCAAGAGGTACTCCGGCATCGATGCTGAGAACCTGGATGAGGCCGAATTGAAAGCAGCATGCAAAGAAAAAGGCATCGAAGTTGAGGAGTCGAGAGGACGCGGCAAGATCATAGATGACATTTTCACTGAGAAGGTGCAGCCGAATCTGATACGGCCCACGTTCATTACCGATCACCCGATCGAGATGTCGCCACTTGCGAAAGTGCACCGCGACGATCCCAGGCTGACGGAGCGATTTGAGCTGTTCATCTGCGAGATCGAAGTTGCAAATGCTTTCTCTGAACTAAATGATCCTCTCGATCAGAGAGAGCGTTTCGCGATGCAGAAGCAGCTCTCGAAGCTCGGCGACAAGGAAGCGCAGGTTATGGATGAGGACTTCCTTCGCGCCCTCGAACACGGGATGCCCCCAACCGGCGGACTCGGCTTCGGAGTTGATCGCGTCGTAATGCTCCTGACCAATCAGACGAACATCCGTGAGGTGCTTCTTTTCCCGCAATTGAAACCGGAGTAGGATATGAGGTACGAGCTTTTCATCGCCACCCGGTATATGAAGTCGAGGCAACGGGAAGGTTTCATCTCAGTGATCTCCTTCATCACGATCACCGGCATTACAATCGGCGTCGCGGCTCTGGTGACCGTTCTCTCTATGATGAATGGTTTCGAGTCGGAGGTGCGTGAACGAATCGTCGGTACCCTTGCGCATATTTCGATTTTCACTTTCGATGATGTCGGGATTCAGGAGACGGATAAACTGCTGGAGGAAGTCAGAAAGGTCGATCGCGTCGTGGCCGCTGCGCCTTTCGTCTATTATAAAGCTTCGATATCATCTGCAAAGGAGAATGATGGAACGATGGTGCGCGGGATTGATCCTAATCTCGAGCGCGGCGTATCGAATCTGCAGGAGACAATCACTCGCGGTGATCTCAATCTCGACACACTTGAATCAGGACTGCCGGGAATAGTGCTCGGAGAAACGCTTGCAGAGCGGCTTGGAGTGACCGTCGGATCAAGAGTCGTTCTGATGAGCCTTAAAGATATGTCGCTGGTAGGTGGCGTCACAGGTATGAAAATGCCGAAAGTCGCACAGTTTACCGTGTCAGGTATCTTCTCCAACGGACTTCATGAGTACGACGCATCGCTCTCCTATATAAGCATCACATCGGCGCAGAAGCTGTTCAAACTGGAACAGAAAGTGACCGGTATTCAAATCAAGATCGACGACATGTACAAGTCTGCTCAGGTCGCAGCAGCCCTGAACAGGGACCTCGGCTTTCCATATTTCGCGACTGACTGGACAGAAATGCACAAGAATCTCTATTCATGGATGAAGCTCGAGAAGTACGGCATGTTTCTCGGATTTGCGTTGATAATCGCTGTAGCTGCGTTCAATATCATCTCCACGCTGGTGATGCTCGTCCTTGAGAAGAAACGTGAGATAGCAATACTTAAGTCTATGGGCGCCTTGCGGAAATCTATCTCACGAATCTTCGTGTATCAAGGTCTGGCGACTGGAACGATCGGCACGGTGCTCGGTATCACTTTGGCAGTAATTGTGTGTCTGTTGCAGCAGGAGTTTGGAATAATATCGTTGCCTGCGGACATATACTTCATAAGCAAGCTGCCTGTGAGAATGGAGCCGCTCGATTTCGTGGTGATTTCGGCAACGTCGATTCTTCTTAGCTTCCTGGCTGCTCTCTATCCGGCACACCGGGCGGGGCGTCTCTATCCTGTTGAAATTCTTAGATATGAGTAAATTATACTAAACAAAAGTCACATATGGGCGAAAATATGAATAGTCGTCATGATGCCGCATCGGACGTGGATTCGGAGCGGAAGGACAGCAGCTCAATTGTGATCAAAGCAACGGGTCTCCGGAAGAGCTTTCTGTCAGTGGACGGCTCATTGAATGTACTCAATGGAGTCGACTTGAGCATAGAGCGTGGACAGATGGCTGCAGTAGTAGGTGAATCAGGAGCGGGCAAGAGTACTCTCCTGCACATTCTCGGAGGACTTGATCGCGCTACGGACGGCATGCTGGAAGTCTGCGGTACGGATTACGCAAGTATGAATGACGACTCGATGGCGCAATTCAGAAACGAGAATGTCGGTTTTGTATTTCAGTTTCACCACTTGATGTCTGATTTCACTGCCCTGGAAAACGTAATGATGCCTCTGCTAATACGAGGGACTGATCAAACGACAGCCGAAGAGAAGGCGTCTTACTTATTGGGAAGGCTTGGTTTGTCGGAGAGGACGAGCCACAAGCCGGGCAAGCTCTCGGGTGGTGAACAGCAGCGGGTTGCGGTGGCAAGAGCTCTTGTGACAGATCCGAAGGTTGTCCTCGCGGATGAACCGAGTGGCAACCTCGACACGAAGACTGCATCCGCACTACACGAGATGCTTTGCGATTTGAACAGGAGTATGGGAATCACTTTCGTGGTCGCAACTCATAATCGAGAACTTGCTGAGAGTGCCGACGAGACATATGAACTCTCAGCCGGTGTGACAATTCCCGCAAGGTGAGGAGATAGGATATGTTGTGCCAGGATTGTCAGAAGAACGAAGCCATAATACACCTGACCCAGATCGTGGGAAACGACACGTCCGTTCTGGACCTGTGTGCCAATTGTGCGTCTCGCAGAGGATTCGAGAATCCTCTCAAGAACGCTCCCTTCCCTCTCGGTGACTTTCTGGCGAGCATGGTGGAGAAAACGCTTGCGACGGGTATTGATAGACAGGAGCAACTTGAGTGTCAGAAATGTGGGTTGACATTCTCAGAATTTTCGAAGACTGGTCGTTTCGGATGTGGTGGGTGCTACAGTGCATTCCATGCACCGCTGGACGACTTGCTAAGGAAGATCCACGGATCCAATCGGCACTCGGGGAAGCTACCGTGGGGTTCACCGGACAAGATGAAGCCGTTGAAGGAAGGACGGAAGCTACAGGAAGAGTTGCGCGACGCAGTGCAGTCTGAGAACTTCGAACTCGCTGCCGAATTGCGAGATCGTATTAAGGGCATTGTCTCAAGCGGGCAATAGTCCTTGCACTCTATATTGACGCAAGGTATATTTTGGTAAGAGGAACTATGTTTGAAGAACTGGTAGATAAACCTGCGAAATGGCTGCAAGCCGATGGTACAGACGCCGCAATAGTACTTTCCAGTCGCATCAGGCTGGCGCGTAACGTCGCCGATATCCATTACCCCGACCGCGCTTCCGATGAAATGCAGGCCAAGGCCAAAGAATATGTCCGCTCGGCCCTCGAAGAGAAAGGCATGCTTGACATCGGCAAGTTGTACGAGTCGGAAACAATTGACGATCTCGATCGCAATTTCCTTATTGAGAGACACCTTATCTCGCCAGAGTTTCTCAGGACAAGTACGAACCGCGCGCTGTATGTCAGAGATGACGAATCGGTCTCCATCATGATTAATGAAGAAGACCACCTACGAATTCAATCCTTCCAGTCCGGTCTCGAAATACAGACCGCGATGAATAATGCCGAAAGGACTGACCACGAGCTGGGCAACAAACTCGAATACGATTTCAGCAGCGACTACGGTTTCCTGACATCCTGTCCCACTAATGTTGGAACCGGCCTTCGTGCGTCAGTGTTAATACACTTGCCAGGGCTTGTGTTGACGAATGAGATTGACGGCGTGTTATCTCAGATTACAAAGGTCGGTCTGGCAGTGAGAGGATTTTATGGCGAAGGGTCGGATGTCCTGGGGAATATCTTCCAGGTCTCGAACCAGACGACTTTGGGCCGCAAAGAGGAAGACATAATTGGGTCGCTTGAAGAAGTGACTCGACAATTGATGGCTCACGAGGAAAATGCCCGCACGACTCTGATCAGGGATGCGGGAGAAGAGATAAAGGACAAGATATGGCGCGCATACGGTATTCTGAAACATGCCCGCGTGCTGTCGTCCGGAGAAGCTATGAATCTGCTTTCTGCGATGAGGATGGGAGTTGCAATGGGAATTCTCGACATGCTCCCGCTCCGGCTGATCAACGAGATAATGCTTCTGGTTCAGCCAGCGCATTTGCAGAAATTGCTAAATGAAGAACTTTCACCATCTGAGCGTGACAGCAGACGGGCGCAGCTCGTCCGTGAACGGCTGGCTGACCGGTGATCGACGATAACCAGGGAGGTCTGACATGAATGAGATGTTCACTGAACTAGCGAGGAAGGCAATCGAGTATGCTCGCGATGAAGCTGCTCGACTTCGCCACGACTACATCGGCACGGAACATCTTCTTCTCGGTCTCATACGGCTTGGCGAAGGCCGATCCGTCGAAATAATCAGCAATATCGGACTCGATCTGGCTGACCTAAAGCAGTCGATTGAGGACGTGGTGCAGCCGTCTGGCGGCACGATGACAATGGGCCAGCTTCCCCTGACAGCCCGCGCCAAGAAGACTCTGGAGGTCGCTGGACAGGAAGCGCGCGCGTTGAAATCAAAAGACATTGACACCGAGCACATCCTCCTCGCCCTGCTCAAGGATGAAGAGGGCGTAGCAGCTCAGGTGTTGACAATGTACGACATCTCCTATCAGGAGGTGTATGACGAGCTGAAGAATATCATCAGCGGTAATCCGTCGTCGTTTGCTCGCAAGCGCAAGAAAAGCAAGACTCCAGCTCTTGATCATTTCGGCCGCGATCTGACAGAACTCGCACGGCGCGGAAAACTCGATCCGATTATCGGGCGTGAAGACGAAATCGAGCGTGTCAGCCAGATATTGTCGCGTCGCAAGAAAAATAACCCGGTGCTGATCGGCGAACCTGGCGTGGGCAAGACAGCTATTGCAGAAGGATTGGCGCAGAGAATCGTCCAGGGCAAAGTCCCGCAGACATTGGAGAACAAGAGGCTGGTGACTCTCGATATGGCTTCGCTGGTGGCTGGCACCAAGTACAGAGGCCAGTTCGAAGAGCGGTTGAAAGCTGTCATGAACGAGATAATCAGCTCGAAAGATGTAATCATCTTCATAGATGAGTTGCATACCATAGTCGGTGCCGGTGGTGCCGAGGGATCATTGGATGCTTCGAACATCTTCAAGCCTACTCTGTCGAGAGGCGAATTGCAGTGTATCGGCGCCACGACCCTCAACGAATACAGAAAATATATCGAGAAAGATGGCGCTCTCGACCGCAGGTTCCAGACTGTTATGGTCGAGCCGCCGTCAACCGATGATACGATCAAGATTCTTCAAGGTCTCAAACAGAAATATGAAGAGCATCATAGGCTCGAAATTAGCGACAACGCGATCGAGGCGGCGGTGAAGCTCTCTGATAGGTATATTACCGGGAAATTCCAGCCGGATAAGGCCCTCGATATTATCGATGAAGCCGGTTCGCGCGCGCATTTGTCGACTTACACCAAACCGCAGGAGTTCACCGATTTTGAGAATGAAATCGAAGAACTTTCCAAGCGGAAGGAAGATGCCGTCAAGAATCAGGAGTTCGAACGCGCCGCTCATCTGCGAGACGAATTGAAGGCAAAACGCGAGAAACTCGAGCAGATGAAGCAGGACTGGCACGCCGCCCGCGAAGAAGAACAGATCGAACTCACCAGCGAGGATGTCGCGGCAATCGTCTCCCAAATGACGGGCATCCCATTGTTCCGTCTTGAAGAGAAGGAATCACGCCGGCTTCTCCGAATGGAAGAAGAACTGCAGAAGAGCATTGTCGGCCAGGATGAAGCTATTACGGCCATCACGAAAGCTATCAGACGCGCACGTGCAGGGCTCGGCAATCCGAACCGGCCAATTGGGTCATTCATATTCCTCGGGCCGACAGGAGTTGGCAAGACCGAGCTCGCAAGAGTGCTGGCAGGTTTCCTCTTTGAGGATGAAAACGCTCTCGTGCGGATCGATATGTCGGAGTACATGGAGAAGTTTGCGGTGTCGAGACTTGTCGGAGCGCCTCCCGGCTACGTCGGATATGAGGAAGGTGGACAGCTCACCGAGAAAGTCCGCCGCCATCCCTACTCGGTGGTGCTGCTCGACGAAATCGAAAAGGCTCATCAGGATGTGTTCAATATCCTTCTACAGCTTCTGGATGACGGCAGCCTGACCGATTCGTTCGGCAGGAAGGTCGACTTCAGAAATACTGTTATAATCATGACATCGAATATCGGCACTAGGCAGATATTTGATTCCAAAACGCTCGGCTTCAAGTCGGGTGATGCGGATCGGCCGGATCACGAGGCAATGCGGAAGCGTGTCACCGAGGAGTTGAAAAGGATATTCAATCCGGAACTCCTAAACCGTATTGACGAGACAGTTACGTTCCACCAGCTCACGAAGGATCACATAAAGAAGATCATCGAAATCCAGCTTTCGGATGTCGGTAAGCGCTTGGCTGACAAGGGCATATCTTTCACTCTCTCGCCAGCGGCCAAAGAGTACATTGCCGACAAGGGTTATGATCCGCATTTTGGAGCCAGGCCCCTGAACCGCGCTATCCAGAAATTCCTTGAAGATCCGCTGGCCGAGGAGATTCTGCGCGGCCAATATGCAGGCGACTGTGATATCCTTATCGACTTCCCGGAAGGGTCTGACGGGTTGAAATTCACGTTCAACCCGAATCCGTCGGAAAAGCCAGTGGCTCGATAGATTTTTCGCTTGCCATTTCGGCAAATGCTGTTATATTTGCCGTCTGATTTTGAAAAGCCCAAATTACAAGATTTGGGCTTTCTAATGTGGACGGGAGGAAAGAATGGCTCATAAGAAAGGTGTTGGATCGTCCCGCAACGGGCGCGACTCCAACGGACAGCGGCGAGGCGTGAAAGCTTACGGCGGAGAATTCGTAACCGCCGGCAGCATTATTGTACGTCAGTGCGGCACCAAATTCCATCCCGGGGAGAATGTCGGTCTGGCAAAGGACTTCACGGTTTTCTCGCTCGTCGATGGGCATGTGAAGTTCTCCCGCAAGGGCCGTGACAAAAAAGTCATTTCGGTTGAAGCAATCTCCAGCTAGTCCTTCTCCCTCTCTTCAGTCTTACCAGCAAGGAGCAGCTATGCGTGAGATAAACGTTAGTGAAATAATTCCCAAGGTCAGGCAGATGTGCATGGAGGCGAACTACTTCCTCGGGAAGGATGTCCTGAATGCGCTCAAGTCTGCCGCTCAGAGCGAAGAATCTCCGGTCGGCAAAGGTATCCTGGGTGATATTGTCAAGAATGCAGAGATCGCACATGACCAGCTTGTCCCCATGTGTCAGGATACCGGCTTCGCAGTCTTTTTCGTTGAGGTGGGACAGGATGTCCATTTCACCGGCGGTTTGATTTCTGATGCTATCAACGAGGGTGTCCGCCAGGGTTACAAAGATGGCTACCTTCGCAAATCGATACTCGGCGATCCGATCCAGAGAGTCAATACCGGTGACAACACACCGGCTGTCATCAACTATGAAATAGTCCCCGGCAACCAACTGAAGATCATCTTTGCTGCCAAGGGTGGCGGCTCGGAAAACATGAGCGAAGTCAAGATGATGAAACCATCAGACGGCGTCGAAGGCCTGAAGGAATTCGTCATCGACAGAGTGAAGCGCTCTGGCGGCAATCCCTGCCCTCCGATCATTGTCGGTATCGGCGTTGGAGGAACGTTCGACAAGTGTGCACAGCTTTCCAAGAAGTCGCTTCTGCGCGAGGTCGGTTCAAAGCATGCTGATCCATACTATGCTGCTCTCGAAGAGGAGCTTCTCGAAAAAATCAACAAAATCGGAATCGGCCCACAGGGACTCGGTGGCCGGACAACTGCGCTCGCGGTTTTTATTGAAGCGCATCCGTGTCATATCGCGAGCTTCCCGGCCGCAGTCAATATACAGTGTCATGCCGCAAGGCATAAAGAAGTCATCATCTGATTGGAGATAGATCATGGCTGATGGAAAAGTGAGAATCACAACGCCGCTGACCGATGAGGTTGTGAAGAGCTTGAAAATCGGTACACAGGTTCTGATCAGCGGAACGATATATACGGGTCGCGACGCCGCTCACAAGAAGATGACCGAGGCGCTCGCGAAAGGGGAACCTCTCCCCTTTGATCCAAAAGGTCAGATAATTTATTTCGTCGGACCGACTCCGGCCAAGCCGGGCAATGCCATCGGCTCTGCGGGACCGACGACATCGTACAGAATGAACGCTTACTCACCTGCGATGCTCGATGCCGGTCTGAAAGGCATGATCGGTAAGGGGCAGATGTCGGATGAAGTGCGCGAGAAGCTCAAAGAACATTTCGGCTGCTATTTTCTGGCAATCGGCGGCGCAGGCGCGCTGATATCCAAGTCGATCAAACAGGCGGAAGTCATCGCGTACGACGATCTCGGCCCGGAGGCCGTGCGCAAGCTGACCGTTGAGGATTTCCCGGCGATTGTGACATTCGATTGCTACGGCGGGAATCTGTTCGAAGAAGGCATCAAGAAGTACGGTCGCGAATAAGTACTCTCGCAATATACCATTTTACATAGATGAGCAGCCCATCCGAAAGGATGGGCTGTTCGTGTCTCATACGAGACTTGGTTATAGCAGCACCGGCTTCCCGGTGCATTATATCTTCATGCAGATCAGAAGTAAACCGATAGTCCGAACTTGACAGGAAGAGATTGCACCAGCACACCTCTCTCAAAATCATCTCGCTGACTTGAATCCTGAGCTACAATATCCCCGGTTTCCGAGTCTCTCCTGATATAATCGTAGCGATATATGTTATCAAGGTACCTGTAGATCAACGATAGCCCGTATTCCGCAGACAGACTTAGCCCATCAGTTACGAACCAGTCAACACCTATAATCGCGATTCCTCCACCCGATAGAACGTACTGGCGATCAAGAGCCGTCACTCTGCTGATTAGATTCTCCCGAATGAAGACAGATTCTGTTTGATTGTCTGACAGAGAATACCCAATCATGGGACCATAACCATAGTAGAAATAAGCCGATTTACGCACCTGTGAATATGACAGAAACAGCAATTGAGCATCCAAACCGAGAGTACTTATCGATCGATCTGTGTCTACGCGACCAGGAATACCAGACAGATTGTCATCATATGTGTCTCTTCCGAGCAAAGAGCCAGAAATAGTGAGGCCTAACCGCTTCGCCGATCTAGCTGATGAGTACTTCTTAAAAGAGATCGTCGCGCCATCGAATGAACTAAGCTGGAAATTGTCATCGATCTGAAACTGCATTGCCTTCGATCCCGCTGTCAGTGAATTGTGTGATGAACTGTCTGCAGTTGTGTCGTCTTCGGCCAGACAGACAGCACTGAGTAGCATCACCATCACTGAGATGGACAGAGCCACCAGTCCCCGTGTTGAACTTCGCGTTACCATTCTTCCTCCCATTTGTTGCGCCGGATCTTGTCGTTATATAATCTATAACAGTATACCATCAAATAGCAAGGTCTATTCCAATTCATCCGAAATTTCGCGACAGCGTACAACTCCTTGAGAAATACCGACTTACATAAGATGTTTCGCCGGAAAATCAAACTCAATGCTGATTTCATGGCCTAATAATTGTGCCAGGACACGCACTGATGCACGAATATGTGGCGATCTCCCAAAGAAGAAAACAGGCAGGATCATTTGCTCCTGCCTGCATGATCATGCAATGATATGATTATCTACGCTGCCGGTGACTGCGGTTTTGGTAGCTTGCCTTTCAGCTTTGCCCAGATTGCTTTCCATTTCAGTCTCTGGATAGCGCCTGTCGGGGCGAGGTCTTTCGGGCAGACCTGCTGGCAGTTGAAGATAGTATGACATCGAAACACGCCGAAATCTGTGGCGAGAAACGCCAATCTCTCATACGTCGCGCCGTCGCGGGTATCATCGACGAACCGCAAAGCCTTCAGCAGTGCGGCCGGGCCGAGGTAGTTCTCGTCGGTCGACACAACCGGGCACGATGCAAAGCAAGCTCCGCACAGGATGCAGTCGACTTTGACATCGAGCCTGTGGCGCTCTTCGACTGTCTGGATATACTCCTTCTCAGGAGGCTCTTCCTTCGGGATGAGATACGGCATGATCTTCTCGTAGTTCCTGAAGAATGGCTTCATGTCGACCACGAGATCGCGCATCACCGGCGAATGCGCCATCGGCCTGATCGTAATTAGATCAGACTTCAAGTGATCGATATTTGTTTCGCAGGCGAGGCGGTACTGACCATTGATATGCATCGCGCAGCTACCACAAACTGCAGCACGGCACGATGATCTAAATGCCAGCGACGGATCGATGTTTTCGATTATATGATAGAGTCCTTCCAGTACAGTCATCCCCCGCACAACGGGCATATCATAAGTCTGGAAGTATGGCATCTCGTCTTTATCTCGATCAAACCTGAAGACTTTGAACTTAGGCATATCAATACTTCCTTTCTTCCGGCTCGTACAGCCCAAGTTTCACCGGTTTGTAGCTGATCTCAGGTCCGCCCGGTTTGTACTTGAAGATGGTGTGCTTCATCCAGGGATCGTCGAGACGTTTCGGGAAATCGATGCGGAAATGCGCGCCACGGCTCTCTTCTCTGCGCAACGCGCCCTCGGCGATCATCTGGGCAGCATCGAGATTGCCGGCAATCTCGGTCACCCACAGAAAATCATAGTTGAATGTTTTGCTGGTCTGTATAGGACGAATCTTCTGATAGCGCTTCTTGAGCTCCTTGATCTTGTCGCATGCAACTCGCATATCGGCACCATTCCTGAAGATCCCAACCTTCTCGAGCATCACTGCGGAAAGCTCATTCTTAAGCTGATACGGGTTCTCATCACCGGAGCCTTTGATCAGACCATCGAAACGGCTCTGTTCTTCCTTGAGTGCATCCTTCATGACGCTCTCAGTCGGATCGGCACTGTTCGGAAGATATCCAGCGACTACACCTCCGCCAATTCGCCCAAAGACAATTGTGTCGAGGAGTGAGTTGCCGCCAAGACGATTCGCGCCATGCACAGAGGCACATGCGCACTCACCGGCAGCATAGAAACCCGTCACTTCCGTCTCGGTCTTCTCGTTAGTGTCTATGCCCCCCATCGTATAGTGCTGTGACGGTCTCACGGGTATCGGGTCCTTAATGGGATCGACATTGACAAATGACATAGCCAAATCACGAATGCCGGGAAGACGTTCGTTAATCTTCGCCTCACCGAGATGCCTGAGATCAAGATGCACGAATGCTCCTTCGAAGCCACGTCCTTCGTTGATCTCCATTTGGATTGCACGAGCGGTGATGTCGCGCGGGGCAAGCTCCATGACCTTCTCTGAGACATAATTCTTCATGAACCGCTCGCCTTTGTTGTTGAGAAGGTAGCCTCCCTCTCCCCTGCAGCCTTCGGTCATGAGAATCGACGAGGGATAGAGACCTGTAGGGTGAAATTGAATGAACTCGAAATCCTTGACCGGCACGCCAGCCCAATATGCCAGCGACACACCGAAACCGGTCGATGTGTGTGCATTGGTCGTATTCGTCGAATAGACCCTTCCCGATCCACCGGTCGCCAACATCGTCGCGTTCGAAGCAATCGGGATGAACTCGCCTGACTCAAGATCGAGGCAGATGACGCCGTGGCTGCGCCCATCGCGGACGACAACCTTCGTCACCATCCACTCCGTGTACATCTGCACTTTGTGCTTCACGGCCTGCTCGTACAGAGTCTGCAGTAAGTAATGCCCGGTCTTATCTGCGCCATAACAGGTGCGCGGAAAACCCGCACCGCCGAACGGCCGTTGTGCGATTTTCCCCTCGGGCGTGCGCGAGAATGGACAGCCTGCATGTTCCATATCTATAATGATGCCGGGAGCGGCATCAGTCATCAACTTTACAGCATCCTGATCAGCCAGGAAATCGGAACCTTTGATGGTATCGTAAGCGTGGCGATCGGGCGTATCGTCGTGACCAGTCTCGGCGTTTGCAAGAGCTGCATTTATACCCCCCTGCGCAGCTCCGGAATGGGACCTCGTCGGATGAATCTTCGAAACCAGCGCGACATCGATCCCTCGTTTGCGTGCTTCGATAGCCGCAGACAATCCTGCCAAACCACCACCGACAACCAGAAATTTATGAGCAATCACGTCCAGAGTCCTCCTCAATGGCCCAGCAGTTTCGGCAAAGCAGCTACAATGGTCCAGGCCATCACAGTAATGAACAGAGCCATCACGACCCAGAACAACTCCTTATGCCTGCGCGTGAGGGGAAGAAAATCAGCAGCCACTATCCTGACACCATTGAGCAGATGGAAAAACACGGCCACGGCCAGAAACAGCTCCAGGAGATGAAACAACGGAGTCTGGACACTGCCGAGGCGTTCGGTAAACTTAGCAGGCCCATCCTGAGCGGAGCTGAGGACCCACGTGTGCATGATCAAGTAAATAGCTAGCCCGATTCCCGTTATCCTGTGGAGGATGTATGAAAATGTGCCTACGTTCGGATTCAGCTTAGCCTCATCGACGAACTTCCCTGCAAATCCTTTGAAACTCATCTGTCCCTCCTATGCTTCAAAAAGATTGATTAGGGTGTCGGCTCCGATATAGGTCAGTGCCAATCCGATGAGCCACAGTACCGCCAGCGAAGCCTTTCGGATCATGGCGGACGGACGGTAATCGATAAGGATCCCCCACAATCCGTTCATGGCATGAAACGCACACGCTGGGACGAACATGATGTAGAAGACTTTCCAGCCGAATGATCCGGCAAGTCGCGAGTTCACGAGCGAAAAATCAATAATCCGCTCGCCGAGTGACAAGTGGTTTATGTTCATGTGAGTGAACAGAAATACCACCAGCAGAAGGCCCGTTATCCTCTGCAGGAACCATGTCAGCGTACTCTTGCTTGAGGTGCTTACATCCATAAACCCCTCTCCTATAATTGACTACCTGTAGAAATATCTATCATCAAGGATTTCAATCGTGCCATAGGTTAACTCAGGTAATAAACAATCAGGACGGCAACTGTCAACTTAAATCCCTCGCGTATAGCGCGCTGGAAAGCCGGAGTGGTTAATTAGTATAACAATAGTTGTTGACAGGAGCCTTGGAACTTAATAGAATTAGGTGGTTCTCAGATTTGACAAATATGCCGACAGGCGTAATACATGCCACGGCAACTACTTCTGCAATCTGTGTTGTTATCTGATGGCTGAGTGAATGGTTTACTGACCGAATAGAGAATAAGAGTATCTCAATAGCGGTGCCTTCTATCGGTAAGGCAAGTTAGGGCGTGAGATCTGGAAGCTGTGTAATGAATTCAATCGTATGTAAGAGTGCTTTATATGTTCGGCAAGCAGCGGATGCCGCGCCGGAAGAAAGTGAGAGGAAGGGAGCGGACAGGTGCAGCGCTGTAGTGGCGCCCCTGTTGCCGTAAATCGGAAGGAGGCCAGAAGAGGATCGCCTGATGGGGGATTGGGTGTCCGATCTGAAAAGGAAGAAAAGAAGTAACTAATGCTATTCTCAGATGAGTCGGCTTCAGGCCGGCTCATTGAAGAACGCGAAAAGGAGTAAGGAAATGAATATCTGCTCACTTCTCCGGACAACTCTGCTGATCACCACCCTGTTGTTCGGTGTGTCTACAGCCTCTGCCGTGGACATCCCTGGCACTGTTCCGTCTGACTTCGACTGGGATGCTTTCAGTCCGGATGGGGCAACTTCAATTGACCCGGTTGTTACCGAAGTGGGGCGCATCAGTCTCTCGATTGATGGTGTTAGTTCGGGAAATCCGACAGCAGTATTGCAGGCTGAAAAGCCAGTCGGCGCAACCGTACGTAAGGCTATCTTCGCTACTGCGACTACGGGATGGTCCAACTACAGTCTGCTACCGGGCGATGTGACCATCAATGGTGTCCCCGTCGTGTGGGATAATATCATTCCGAATCATGTCAGCTCATTCAATCATATTGCAGACGTCACTGATCTGGTCAAACCAATTCTCGACGCTGCTATGGCGGGACGCGTGCCTTTTGCGATTGGGGAGGCTGACCCGGATATCGTTGATGGCAACATTCTTGCAGTGATCTTCGACGATCCTAATCAGACGGACGATGCCACCGCAATATTGCTCTTCGGTGCACAGGATGTCGCTGGTGATCAGTTTCTGATTGGGCTCGCTGAGCCTCTCGATTTAGCAGATCCAAGTTCCGTTGTGACAATGTCACTTGGAATCTCATATGGTTACCAGATGCCCGATCACGATGTTCAGTTTAGTCTCGTAGATGTCAACGGATCGCGGCTTTCATCTTCAGCGGGCGGTCAGGATGATGGTATATCTCCGGATTGGAATGACTACGGCAACGGTGCCCTCATCACGGTCGGTGGTCTCGATGATGATCCCGCAAATCCGCCTGACCCATTCAGCCCACCTCTCGATTTTGATTACGACGATGAGCTCTACGATCTGATCCCCTTTGTCCAGCAAGGCGATGTTCAAATCACGGTGAATACTTCGAATCCGTCCAATGACGACAATATTTTCTTCGGAGCGTTCTACCTCACAGTTCCCGCAATCATCGGGGAAGGCTGCCTGCTGTCGCCGACATTCGCCACCAATCCAGTCGGGACGCAGCACACCGTGACGGCTACTGTCAATGACGAGGACGCCAATCCGGTCGCGGATAGAGAGGTCAACTTCGAAATCATCGGTGGCCCACACTCCGGACTTGTTGATGCCGTGATGACCGATGGCAATGGCAAGGCGGATTTCGTCTACACCGGAAACAGTGTCGGGATCGACACTATACAGGCATGGTTCATGAATTCTGCCGATGAGATGCAGATGGCGGAGAATTTCTCATATAAAGAGTGGACAGACGAAGGAATTCACCCAACGAACGAATGGATCAACGTCTACTGCAGGTGCCCGAAGCTGAACGGAGTCTTGCTTAGCGAGGGAGACGTTATCAAAGCATACGACCCAGATGGTGTTCTGTGCGGTCAGGACGTCGTTCGGGCCGACGGGTCATTCGGCTTCATGCCGATTTATAGAGATGATTTCGTGACGCTGAATCTGGATGAAGGAGCTGAGCCGGGCGATCAGATTTCGTTCACGATCAATGACGTCGAAGTGTTCACCGATCCTGTCATATACTGGACATCGAACGGTGACAGCTTCGAGCTCTGTAGATTCCATACCTGCAAAATCATCCACCTTCACGAGGGATGGAACTTGATTTCATGGAATCTCAATTACACTGAACTGACAAGTGACTTTGTGCTCAGCCATCTCGACAAATGCGAATGCGTGGACGTCATTCTCGGATTCGATCGGGGAGCGATGACCTACGATCCATTCCTGCCTCAGTACTCGACGCTGCCGTATGTCGACTATTTCCACGGTTACTGGCTGAAGATGCATTGCGCCTGGGATCTTGAAATATGCGGAGAGACAATTGATCCGTCGGAGTACATCGACATTTACACGGGATGGAATCTCGTAAGTTACTGGCCGGTTCAAACGCTGCCTCTTGAAGTCGGTTTTGCCACGATTCTCGATTGTATTGAGATTGCCATCGGCTTCGACAACGGCGGGCAGGTATGGGTGCCCGGCAAAGAGCCCTTCAACACACTGACTGATTTGAGCGAATTGTTCGGCTACTGGATTAAGTCGTCATGCGATGGTGCTCTCATCTATCCCGGATGGGATACTCCTCCTCCCGCTCCGGATGGCCTTGCCAAACCATTGGCGAATTCGGATCGCGATGTAACGCCATCCCGCACATGGATGTCGCTATATGGCTCTGACATCAAAGTCGATGGCTCGATCATCGATAACAACAGCGTAATTGAGGCGTACAGTGCCGACCAAGTTCTCTGCGGACGCGGCGTCTATATGGACGGAATGTTGAGGTTCACGCCAGTGTACGGGCAGGACAATCTTGATGATGCCACAGCCGGTTATCCGACAGGTGAAGAACCATTCTCCATCTGCGTCAACAAGGTTAGGGTGTATCCTGACATCACATGGACCGGCAATGGCAATGTATTCGGATTGACTCAGCTTTCGACAAAGGCGACCGCTGCAGGATTGCAGCCAATTGACTACAGCCTTGCGCAGAATTATCCGAATCCATTCAACCCGACTACAGTCATATCATATAACTTGCCATCGGCGAGTCATGTCAGACTGTCGGTCTACAACCTGCTGGGCCAGAATGTTCGCACACTCGTAGACGGCGAGTCGACAGCAGGAACCCATCGGGAAATCTGGGATGCCACCGATGATGGCGGCAACCCTGTTGCGTCGGGAGTTTATTTCTATCGGTTGGAGACGACTGACTTCACCCAGACGAAGAAAATGCTCTTGGCTAAATAGCGAGAAACATAGATTGGCATAATTGCCCTATTATTTTCGGCGGTGTGCAGATTCTTTGATCGAGGAGTCTCAGCGCACCGCCGATGCATTATATTCCCCCGACTTGCAAAATCATCTCCAGATCAAAGATATCAGCAGACAAATTGAAATTGACATGGGAAGTCAGCGCTGGTATATTCGTGAACTGATTATAGAGATCATTGTATAAGCCTTTGACAGTATATCATTTGGCAACGCATAAAACAGGTCGGAGTAGATTCATGAATATATCAGGACGATTGATCGTGTCGCTGAGCTTCGCAATGCTGCTGCTCGTTATCTCTGCGGGGTGTTACGAGGAAAAACCGTTTGAGTCCGAAGACGACTCAGATAATGCAATCACTCTCACGGGTGAATGGCAATCGCCTTTGCCCCAAGCTAATAAGCTGAACGCAATCTGGGTCGACAGTTCCTCGTCAACTGTCCATACTGTCGGTGACCTGGGGACAATTCTGTCTATCAAAGGCCAAACCTCTACTCTTCACGATCCAATCACCAATTACGATCTGACGGGAGTCTGGGCTTCATCCGATTCGAGTGTATTTGCGTGCAGTGAAGTCGGAGAAATTCTGCACTTTGATGGCGAAGAATGGTCAAAAATGACATCCAATTATTCGGGACAGTTGCACGGGATCTGGGGATTGACGGACGACAATGTCTTCGCCGTCGGTAACAGCGGCACAATCCTGAATTACGATGGCACTAGCTGGTCTGTGATGACAACTCCGGTGAGTCGAGCGATCTTCTCTGTATGGGGAAGTTCAGCTGATAACATCTTTGCCGTCGGAGTCACCGGGCTGATATTGCATTATGACGGCTCAAAGTGGGATTCCGTCTCGACAGTCACATCCGGTACGCTAATTTCCACGTGGGGGTTCGGTGATGACACTCTGATCGCAGTAGGAGAGAACGCGAAGATGGTATTCTATGACGGCGTTACGTGGCAAACATTTGACGCAGGTGTGAGCGACGAATCCGTTGTTGATTTTGTGGCAGTGTGGGGTCTATCCTCAGACGGCATATACGCATCAACTGTTCAGGGAGATATATTCCAGATTGACTTTGCGGCAGACATTCTTCGCTCTCACCGCCTCGGCACAAAGGGAGTCTACGGAATCAGTGGAATCGTGCCTGACGAGTTCTATTTCTGCGGCGATGGCGGAATCGTCTATCGGAGCACCGCAGAAGGGGTACACACGCAACTCCTGCCACGCGTAGCCAGTGGACGACTGAGGACTGTGTGGGGAGAAAGCGATTTCGATGTCTATGCAGCGGGCGACGATGGCGTCGTGCTGGCGAAAAGCGGCACAGGATGGCGTCAAATGCATCAAAAGAATGACAATGTAATCCTCGAACTCTGGGGTACCAGCGGCAACGCGATCTTTGCGGCTGCGGGCAGCAAGATTCTACAATTCAACGGCAGCGCGTGGAGCGTGAGCTATCACACCGATGACACACTCGCCAATTACGTCTCCATCTGGGGTCAGAGTCCGTGGGATGTCTACGCCGCCGGAGATAACGGCAAAGTGATCCACTTTGATGGTGCCGCCTGGAGAGAACTCGACACAGGTTCAAATAAACACATCGCGGCGATCCGAGGAACTCGTGACGGCCTGATCTTCACAGCCGGCGAAGAAGGCACAATTCTGCGGTATGACGGAACGAACTGGGCTCAGATATTCTCAGATTCCCGATACTACTTCCTCGGTCTCCTTGTAAAAGAGCCAAACAGAATAATCGCCATAGGCCAGAACGGTGTTGCGATTCATTATGACGGAGTGAGTTGGGTGACAAGGCTCAAGGATACAGGCATTGACCTCATAGATATCTGGGGAGTGCGATCAGACGAAGTACTCGCTGTCGGACGGGGTGGGACGATCCTGTTCTTCAACGGAAGCTACTGGACTAGATATTTTTCGGGAACCAGCAGCGATCTGTACGGCATCTGGGGTGAAGACAGAAACAGCTTCTATGTTGTGGGAGATGGCGGAACAATCAGGCGCTACGCAGTCGAGTACATCGACTAATCTTCAGTCTTCGTCAGCTTTGCGATCTTCTTGTCAAGCTCCTTGAGCAACTTGATCGATTCCGGAAGCTTGCTCAGACACGCATCGATTTTCCTGGCATGCATAATCCCGCGTGCAGGACTGCCTGAGACTGTCTTGCCGGCCGGGACATTCTTAGACACCCCCGACTGCGCACCGACGATCGCGCCGTCACCAATCTCGATGTGGCCTACAAGCCCTACCTGCCCCGCCAGTATGACATATTTGCCAAGCTTTGTCGATCCTGAAACACCCGTCTGCGAGATTATGATACAACCTTCTTCTATATCAACGTTGTGACCTATCTGTACAAGGTTGTCGATCTTCGTTCCGCGCCCGATTCGCGTCACGCCGAGAGTTGCCCTGTCTATAGTCACGTTCGCACCGATCTCGACGTCATCTTCAATTGCAACGTGCCCCACCTGGAGAATCTTGTGGTGTTTCCCATCGGCCTTTGCATAACCAAAACCGTCAGATCCGATGACCGTGCCGCTGTGGACGTTGACCCGGTCGCCTATGATACTCTGCTCCCTGATAGTGACATTTGGATAGATCAGGCACTCGTCGCCAATCTGGACTTTTTCCCCGACAAAGGCATTCGCCAATACAGCGCTTCTCTTGCCGACTGTGACCGATTCCTCTATCACGACGTTCGGTCCGATATGGGCAGATGGGTCAACCTGGGCTGATTCGGCTATTACGGCTGTAGCATGGATTCCGGGAGAATATTCCTTTGGAGGATGAAAAATCCTGATCGCCTTCATAAAAGCGAAATAGGGATCAGGATGCACGAGCAGTGTCAATTGCTCAGAGTGAACGTCAGCTTCCGTGATTACTGCCGACGCACGTGTGGTCGCCAGATACCGAAGGTACTTTCTGTTCGCCACAAATGCCAACTCACCGGGATGGGCATTCTCAATGCCAGCCAGGCCAATCAGTTCAACTGAGCCATCCCCGACGACTTCAGCGCCGATCTTCTCTGCAATTTCGCGTGCCGAGTATGCCATTCTACTGCAAGTCGGCTAATTCTTCCAGCACCTTGTCCGTGATATCGAGCGTCTTCTTTGCGTAAGCGATGTTGCCGTTAACTGCGTCGAGAATATACAAGTAGTTGTTCTCAATTGCGATCTTTTCGAGCACAGCCGTCACCTTATCGAGCAGCGGCTGCGTCAGTTCCTGATTGCGTCGTTCCGCCCTGCCGTTCGGCCCGAAAATGTCATTGGTGAACTTCTGTAGAGCCGCTTCCTTGGTTGCGATCACGTCCTGAGTTTCGGCAAGCTTGTCTGGACTGTAGAACAGGCGTTTTTTCTCAAGATCGACTTTCAGTGAATCGAGCTCACGCTGCAGGTCAAAACCTTCCTGATTCCACTCGTCAATCTCAGTATTGAATGCGGTCTGAGCGTCCTGAAATTCCTTGTATTCCTGCCGTATTCTGTACGAATCGATGTAGACAATCCTTCCCTCCTGTGCCATCACGTCGGGAGCGATAGACAACACGAATGCCATCGCCAGAAAGATCATCAGCACAGACTTGTAACCATTCACTATCTTCACGTCACTTCCTCCTTAGAAATCAAATCTTTATCAATCTGAACTCAGAATGTTGTTCCTATCTGAAAATGCGGTTTCCATTCATTCTGCGCGCCGCTTATCCCGCGCGCGAAATCGAAGCCGATGATCCCGATCCCCGGCACAACGAGCCTGAAGCCAAAACCATACGATCCATATAGCGACCTGGAATCAAATGGACGCAAGTCTTTCGGTTCGAGCCATGAGTTTCCTGCGTCAGCCAATAGAAGCAGATAGACCTGCTGCGCGACAAGTGGAAACTGCAATTCTGCATTATACACCGCCATCGATCTGCCTCGAAGATATGCCCCAGACGCCGTGCGTGGAGTCACCCTGCCGTCGTCATAACCTCTTATGAATCCGTCAAGGTCGGTCCCTCCCGGAGAGAATCGCTCCGAATACGGCACTTTCGAATCACCTTCCGGAGCGAAGATTAGACCATATCTTGCTTTTGCTGCAATGACGAACTTCCAGAACACTTTCTGGAATTTCGAAACCTGAAGTATGAACTTATTGTATCGCCAATCACCGCCAAGCAGACCACCGGAATATTCGCCAGAAAGGCTGACAACCGAACCAGCGGTAGCAAACTGCGAAAGATCTCGGGAATCTCGCGTCACCGTAACAGTCATCGATGAAGTCCTCTGCCAGTCCTCATCGAATCTCGTCAGGCTCGTCGCATCATCGATCGTCTGTGCTTTGTAAGTATCTGAGAATTCGTAATACCGGACGTCCTCGGCACGGTAGCGCCAATAGACACCGAAATAGTCATCCGGCCACCGCAGTCTCCGTCCGAGCCGCAATCCCAAACCTCTGCGCCCTTCCGTGAAATCTTCATACCATCTTCTGTTGATGCTGTAAAGGTCTATACCGAGCGATGTCGGAGAGTCGAGCAGCCACGGCTCAGTGAAGCCAAGCGAGAATGATGATCTCCGTCCTCCGAACTCCCACTTGATATCTACATTCTGACCATTGCCTCTGAAGTTCGGGATTCCAAGTCCAAGCGTACCGACAAATTTATCCTGGCCGGAATATCCGGCGCCGACATTGAACTGGCCTGTCGGCTTCTCGGTGACTTTCAGGATCAGATCGACGTCGCCGTTCTCAAGCACCTTGAAGTCCGGCTCGACATTCTCGAAGTAATTGAGAACCATGACGTTTCTGACTGATCTCATAAGGAGCGAACGCCTGAAAACTTGCCCCGGCGACGAAAACAACTCACGCCGGATCACCTTCTCCTTGGTCTTCGAATTCCCCTCAATCTGAACCAGGTTTATCTTGGCAGGTACCCCCTCGGATATCTCGAATGCGATATCGACCGTCGAATCTGTTGTCGAAATATTGTCAAATATCCGCGCGTGGATATTGCCCTCTTCCTGATAGATCGAATAGAGCTCCCCAACAGACTCTTCATACTTTTCGCGGTTGTAGACATCCCCCTCATCATACTTCAGTTTGGAGGCGAGATGCTCGTCATTAAACAGCTTATGACCGGAAAATGTCGTATTGCCAAATCTGTATCGAAGCCCCTCTTCGACTTCGATGCGGATAATCAGCTTCTTCTGATCCTCCACCAGTATCAACGTATCCCCCATAATTCGCGCGTCGATATAACCCTTCTCGTTATAGAATTCGACGACTTTCTCTTTGTCCTCGGGATATTTCGACTTGTTGAAACTACCGCCACGAAAGAAACTCTTCGGCTTGTTCGACATCTTGCCGCGTAAATCGCCATCGGAAAACGCAACATTGCCCTCGAACTCGATCGCCTTAATCTTGATCTTGGCATTTTCCTTGATCTTGAATTTGACGACCGCAATCCCCTTCTCCAAGTCAATCTCTTCCTCATGCTTGACTTCGGCAAGGAAATACCCCTTCTCGCGATAGAGGTCGAGAATGCTATTGACTGTCAGCTGGAGAAGATTCGGTGTGGCCACCTGACCGATCTTAATCTGCAGAGCCTCGTCGAGGTCGTCATCGTTGACCTTGTCGTTGCCCTCGTATCGGACCTCTTTGAGACGCGGGAACTCCTTCACAACGATATGTAGGGCGATATTGTCGCCGGAGCGATCCCCCTCGATCTTGACATCGCTGAACAACCCAAGAGAATAGACTCTTCTGATCGCATCCTGCGTGGCAGTCGAGGTTAATATGGATCCGACTGGAAGATCGGACACGCTCATAATGAGCGTCTGATCGACCGTCCTGTTCCCTCTGACATCGACCGATGAAATCGAATAGTCCTGCGCAAACAAAGCCGCAGGCAACGCAAAAATCGCAATCGCTACTGCCAGCAAAATAGCTGCAGTAGCAATGCAGGGTTTGGAGTCCGTTCCGCGAGAATTCAAGCTATCATCCCGGTTTTACGATGTCATCAATCCTGATTTCTGTATAAGGCTGGCGATGCCCGTTGTGAAGCCTGTAGGTGGTGCGCCGTTTCATTTTGAAAATCCCGACTTTTTTATCGAGAACTTCTCCGAGCACCTCGGCGGCGACACTTGCGCCATCGACATACGGCGTACCGACTTTCGTCTCTTTGCCGTCGCAAAGCATCAGTACCTTGTCGAGCGTAAGCTTATCTCCCGCCTCGGCGGTTACCTTTGGTATCCGCAGGGTATCGCCTTTCTCAACCCGGAACTGGACATTTCCTGATTCCACAATCGCGTACATTCAGTATGACTCCTTCTAAGTTCAATTTCGCCTTGCGATTAAACGCTCAAAATACCGAAAAAGGCGCTTCTGTCAAGCCAAAAACACCCCTCCAGTTCCGCCTATTTGTAACATCTGTAAAAGCTTTAGTTCCAGAAACGTAGCTCAGGATCCCCGTGATCCTGACTATTCGGTTGGGCGGCCCGCCCTCAGAGCGGATTACCCAAGGGGAAAGGTTGTGATTGCCATATTTGTGATTATAGAGCATTATAGTGAGAAGGAGATGGCACATACGATTGCTATGGGCAAGTTAACGAAGAAGCTGGTAGTCTATCTTGACCAGAATTTCATAAGCGACATGGCCAAGGCAGACGTCAACGAGCGCGTCAAACCGGAGTTCTCCAGACTCTTTGAGCTGCTCCACAGAGGCTTCATTGAAGAGAAGCTGGTTGTCCCTCGCTCGTATGCACATGAAGACGAGACCAGCTTGGCGCCTCATCTCGCAAAGAGCATCAGGAGTTACCTAG
>Ga0180009_10001576_pt1 | contig 27757 bp, 11 predicted proteins | sample OS_PC_MetaG_FD_123537 | JGI IMG/M metagenome (GOLD analysis project Ga0180009, IMG submission 123537) | Groundwater microbial communities from the Aspo Hard Rock Laboratory (HRL) deep subsurface site, Sweden - OS_PC_MetaG | ecosystem: Environmental > Aquatic > Deep subsurface > Groundwater... | reverse complement strand
GTTTTTCTGACGGCCCATTCCGACGAGGAGCGCCTGGCCCGGGCCAGACCCAGCCGGCCCCTCGGGTACCTGGTCAAGCCGGTCCAGGAAAGGGACCTGCGAATTACCGTCGAAATGGCCTTGTACGCGGCCCGGGCGGACGCCGCGCGCAAACGGGCCGAGGATGCGCTCCGGGAGAGCGAAGAGCGATTCGAGTTGTTCATGAAGCATCTGCCCGGCGTGGCCTTTATCAAGGACGCGGAGGGGCGGACCCTGTTCGCCAACGATCTGTATTACATAAGCACGGGTTTCAAGCCCGGGGCGGTCATAGGCAAACAGGACCGGGACCATCTCCCTCCGAAGACGGCCGAAGGGTTCTACGAAGAAGATCGGACCGTTCTGGACCAGGGGCGAGCCCTGCGGATCGAGCAGGAGTATTCGGGGCCGCAAGGACGGATTCACTGGCTGACCTACAAGTTCCCCATCTTCCGCCAGGGCAGGCCGGACCTGATCGGCGGGATTTCCATCGACATCACTGCCCTCAAGCGGGCCGAGGCGGCCGTGAAACGGAGCGAGGAGCGTTTCCAACTGGCCGTGGGAGGGTCCCAGGACGGACTATGGGACTGGTACGATCTCAAGGCGGACCGGGGCTGGGTCTCACCGCGCTTTTTCGGTCTTCTCGGGTACGAGGACGGCGAGTTTGAGCCGAGTTCGGCCGTGTTCATGGAGCATGTTCATCCGGAGGACCGGGAGCGGCTCAACCAGGCGGTCCGTGCCCAGCTTTCGGTCGGGGCGGGCTTTGAAATAGAGTGTCGTCTGCGGACCAAGGCGGGGGCCTATCGCTGGTTCCACGGCCGGGGCCGGGCGATACGGGACCAGGCAGGGCGGGTCTCCAGGTTTTCGGGCTCCATTCAGGACATCCAGGAACGCAAAGCGGCCGAGCAAGCTCTGGTCCGGGAAAAAGAGCGTTTTCGGGTGCTGGTGGAGCATTCACCGCTCGGCGTGGCCCTTGTGGACCGGGGCGGCGGCTATCGTTACGTCAATCCCAAGTTCGTCGAGATATTCGGCTATGAACTGGAGGATGTGCCGGACGGCCGGTCCTGGTTCGGAAAAGCCTTTCCCGACCCGGACAAGCGTCGGGTGGTCCGTTCGGCCTGGCTGTCCGACATGGAAAAGATCGGGCCGGGGGAGGCCCGTCCCCGGACCTACATGGCAACCTGCCGGGATGGGTCTGAAAAGGAGATACTGTTCCGGCCGGTGGCCCTGGAAAACGGGGACCAGGTCGTCATTTACGAGGACATTACCGATCGGGTCGATTGGGAGCGGGCGCTGAAGGAGAGCGAGGAGAAATATCGGGTTCTGGTGGAGCATTCGGGCGAAGGGATATGCATCCTGCAAGGCGACCCGCCGCGCTTCATTTTTGTCAACTCGGCCATGAGCAAGATTACGGGCTACGAAGCCGACGAGTTGATGGAGATGGACTTCGACGGGATTCTCGAACTGATCCATCCGGACGATCTGGACATGACCCGCCAACGTTTTTTCGAACGGCTCTCAGGCCTGTCGCCGCCCAACCGGTACGAGATTCGCCTGATCCGCAAGGACGGCAGGCCCACATGGATCGATCTGTATTCCGGGGCCGTCGACATCCGGGGCCGGCCGGCGGTCCAGGTGGGGATGCGGGACGTGACGGAAAACAGGCGGTTCAGCGAAAGAATCCAGGCTGCGCTGAAGGAAAAGGATGTGTTGCTCAAGGAGATTCACCACCGGGTGAAAAACAACATGCAGGTCGTCACGAGCCTGTTGAATATTCAGGGCGCCCGGGAATCGAACCTTCGGGTCGTGGAGGCGCTCAAGGAAAGCCGGGATCGGGTCGGGGCCATGGCCCTGGTCCACGAATTTCTGTTCCAGTCGGAATCGCTGGCCGAGATCGACCTGGGGGACTACGTCAAGCGTCTGGCCGAGGTGCTGGTCCGTTCGTACTCGACGCGGTCACCTTTGCCCGAGGTCCGGGTCGTGGTCCCGAAGGGACTGAGGGTCGGGCCGGACCAGGCCGTGCCTTGCGGCCTGGTGCTCAACGAGTTGATTACCAATGCCCTCAAGCATGCCTTCCCGGACGACCGCCAGGGGGTGATCACGATCGGGATTCATGAGGACCCGCCGGGCCGAATTCGGCTCAAGGTCGGTGACAACGGGGTGGGCCTGCCGGAAGGCCTGGACTGGCGTGCTTCGAAGACGGTGGGCCTTTCCCTGGTCGTCGCCCTGGCCGAGCATCAACTGGAAGGCGAGGTGGACCTCGATCGGGGCGAAGGCGCCTGTTTTTCCGTCAGCTTTGAATTGACGCGATGACCGGGTTTAAAGGAGCCATGTCATGAGTGGAAACGAATCGATGCGGGGTCCGCGCCATGAGATCGAGATCGACCTTCGTTACGTCGGACCGCCCCGGATCACCCAGGGCGGTTACATCAGCGGCCTGTTGGCCATGCACCTCGACACGGACACGGTCGAGGTGAGCATGCGCAGCCCGACGCCCATGAACCGGAAACTGATGCTGGACCTGGGCGTGCCGGGCCGGGTCCGACTGTACGACGGCGAACGGCTGCTCAACGAGGCCCGGCCGGCGGAACTGGACCTGGAGATACCGGAGCCGGTGACCATGGAAGAGGCCAGGAGGAGTTCCCTGCGCCACGTGACCGATATGCCCTATCCATATTGCTTCGGCTGCGGATCGGCCCGGGGGGAGGACGAGGGGCTCCACCTGAGGTCCGGTCCGGTGTCGGGACGCAATCTGGTGGCCACCGACTGGGTTCCCACGGCGGGCGCGGCCGGGGCCGGGGCGGGTGAACCGGTCCCCCTGCCCATCACCTGGGCGGCCATGGAATGTCCCACGGCCAGGGCCATGGAGATCGGGGATTTGAAAGGGCCGGACGAACTGATTCTGCTGGGCCGGATGACCACGCGGGTCGAGGGCCTGCCCCGGGTCGGCCGGCCCTGCTTTTTCATGGGCTGGCCCCTGGGGCGGGAGGGCCGGAAGATATCTCTGGCCGGGACGATGCACGACGAATCCGGCCGTCTGCTGGTCATGTCCAAACTTCTTTTCATCACACTCAAGGAAGGCGCCACATACGACGACTACCAGCCTGGCCTCGGCTGACTTTAACCCGGGTTTTGCAGTTGTCTACGACTGCGGCGCCGAACATGCGGGGCGGGCCATTCTCGCGGCTTGCCGCGAACGTGGCCCGCCGACCAAACAATGCTCTTTTCCCCTACATGTCGAAGCCTCGCGACGAACCCAACCGCAAAATCCGGGCTTAATCAAAAAGGGTGACGGGCCGGCTCAGGCCTTCAGGCTGGACAGGGTTTGCAGAAGAGCGGCCTTGAGGCGGTCGAGTTCTCCGGTCAGGGTCTGGTAGTCTTCGCCGGCTGCGTCCAGGTTTCCGCTCCGCCCGGCGGTTTCGAGTTTCAAGGCGGCCTGGGCGGCCGAGGTGGCCGAAAAGCTGTGGATCATGCCCTTGAGGGTGTGGGCCGAATACTCCAGACGCCGGGCGTCGCGATCCTGAATGGCCGAGCGGATTTCCGCCAATCGATCCGGCAGGTCGGCCTGGAACAGGTCGATCAGTTCCTCGATGAGGTCGATGTCCCCTTCGGTCAGGGCCATCAAGGCGGCCCGGTTGAGCACCTCGTTGCCGGGCCGGACTGAATCGTTCTCGATGGCTGTGTCCGGTCCATCCGGGACCAGGCTTTCGATGGTGGTGAAAAACTCGTCCACGTCGATGGGCTTGGACACGTAAGCGTCCATGCCGGCTTCAAGGCAGCGGTCCTGGTCGCTTTCCATGGCGTGAGCGGTCATGGCCACGATGGGGACGTGAGCGCCGGCAAGCGTTTCCCGGGCCCGGATGGATCGCGTCGCCTCCAGACCGTCCATTTCGGGCATCTGGACGTCCATCAGGATCAGGTCGAACGATTCCCTTTCCCAGATCTCGAGGGCCGCCCGTCCATTTTCCGCCGTGATCACCTGATGCCCGCGTTTTTCGAGCAGGGTCACGGCCAGTTTCTGATTGAACAGGTTGTCTTCCGCCAGCAGGATATTAAGCTTTTTCCGGGAGACCCGGGGCGGGGACCAGCGGTCCATCGGCAGCTCGCGTTCCATGCCGAGCCCGGCCACGCGCATGATGGTTTCGAGGAGTTCCTCGATTCCCACTGGTTTGGCCAGCATTTTCGTCCGGGGGCCGGGAAACCCCCTGTCTTCGAATTTATCCATCATCGAGGTCAGGAATATGATGGGCAGGTCTCCCCAGGCCTCGTGGAGTCGAATCCGCCGGGCCAGTTCGATCCCGTCCAGGTCCGGCAGCCCCATGTCCAGCAGGGCCAGGTCCAGGGTCCCCTTGGTGCGATGGATGTCTTGCAGTTTTTCCAGGGCCGCCGAGGCGTCGTTGGCCGTGACCGGAATCATCCCCCAGGCGGACAGGGTCTGGCCGATCATGGTCCGGTTGGCCGAGCCGGCATCCGCGATCAGGACCCGCAGCCCCTTGAGCCGCTTCCTGAAATCAGGCCCTTCCCCGGTCCTGGAGTCGCCGGGAACCGCTTTGATCGTGAAATGGAAAGTGCTGCCCCGCCCGGGCTCGCTTTCCGCCCATATGCGGCCGTTCATGAGTTCGACCAGCTGCTTGGCAATGGTCGTGCCCAGTCCGGTCCCGCCGAAACGCCGGGTGATCGAACCGTCGGCCTGGGTGAACCGGTCGAAAATCCGGTCCAGGGTCTTGGCCGGGATACCGATACCCGTATCGGCGATCTTGAAATGGATCGTGTCCCGGTCCATCGGTTCCACGGTCAGCACGACCTGGCCTCGTTCCGTGAACTTGATGGCGTTGCCGATCAGGTTGAGCAGGACCTGCCGCAGCCGGTTGGCGTCGCCCCGGATATGGACCGGCGCGCCCTCCCTGAAGTCCTGGACGAACTCGATGCCCTTTTGATGGGCCTTGATGGCCAGGGCCTTCATGATCGAATCCACCAGCGAGCGCAGGTCGAAGCTGTCATCATTGAGGGTCAGGAAGCCGGCTTCGATCTTGGAGATGTCCAGGATGTCGTTGATGATTTGAAGCAGCGCATCGGCCGATGACTTGACGGTTTCCAGGAAGCCCCTTTGTTCGCCGTCCAGGTCCGTCATCAGGGCCAGATCGGTCATGCCGAGAATGGCGTTCATGGGGGTGCGGATTTCATGGCTCATGTTGGCCAGGAACTCGCTCTTGGCCCGGTTGGCCTGTTCCGCCTCCTCGCGGGCCAGGACGAGTTCATCCTCGGCCTGCTTCCGTTCGGTAATGTCGGAGAAACTCTCGATCCCGCCCAGGACCTGCCCGGCCTCGTCCTCGATCAGATCGGCGTTTTTCAATACGGTCAGAATCCGGCCGTCCTTGGTCCGTAGCGTACACTCCCGGCCTCGGATGGGTTTGGGGGTGTCCGGATCGAAAACACCGCAACGATCCGTACACGGGGACTGGGCGAAGACCAGGCAGGTTTGGCCCAGCATTTCCTCCTCGGAGTAGCCGGTGATCCGGGCGGCCTGATCGTTCCAACTCGTGATCCGGGCCTCCCGGTCCACGGTGAAGATGGCGCTGGGGATGAGGCGGTAGATGAGTTCCGCGAAATTTCTGGACTGCTGCAAGGCCCGTTCCGCGCGGACCCGTTCGGTAATGTTACGTGCCGACCCGGAGACGTAGGCGGGCGCGCCCGCTTTTTTCACCAGCGTGTTGCGGTATTCGATGTAATGCTCCCGCCCGTCCTTGTCCAGGGCCAACAGGACGCCCTCGGCCTCTCCCTCGGTCAGAATCCGTTTGAGATACTCGGTCTTGAACAAGGGGCGAAAATCGGGGGCGATGAAATCGCTGATCAGTTTCCCGATCATCTCCTCGGGAGAAAAACCGGCGACGGCGGATGCGGCCGGGTTGGCGCTGAGCAGTTTTCCCTCGAGATCGTGGGTCATGATCAGATCGCTGATGTTATTGAAAAGGTCCCGGTAACGTTCTTCCGAGGCCCGAAGCAGGGCTTCGGCCCGTTTGCTTTCCGTGATGTCCCGGGCCACATGGACCGACCCGGTCAAGGTGCCGTCCGGCCCGAACAACGGGGAGACGGTCACATGGAAGTCTCCGCCCAGCCGATCTTCGTAAACGTCGGCGACGTGCATCCGGCCGTCGGAGAGCAGGTGATGGTGGGGACAGTCCGCAATGGGTTCAATCGCGCCATGAACCGTCTCGTAGCAGGGCCGGCCGGCCAGTTCCCCGGTCGTCAAACCCAAACGGTCGGCCATGGCCTGGTTGGCCCGGACGATCCGGTGTTCACGGTCGAGAATGGCGATCAGGTCGGGCACGGCGTCAAAGGTCTTTTCCCATTCCTCCTTGGCCACCTTGAGCCGGGCCTCGGCCCCTCGGCGCTCGGTGACGTCCCGGACGATGGCCCGCGACCCGGCGACCCGGCCGCCATCGACGATGGGGGTCGGCCGGACCTCGATCCAGCGGGTGCGCCCGTCCGGCGAGGTCAAGGCGGTTTCGATGACCTCCGGGAATTGCGCCGGGTCCCGCATCGAGCCCAGGGAGACTTTGAACTGGTCCGGGTCCTCGAAGGCCTCGATCCGGAAGATGTTACGGCCGACGATGTCATCGGGCGAGCCGTACCCGAAAATCCCGGCCATGGCCCGGTTGGCGAAGACGACCGTGCCGGCCTGGTCGGTACTGAAAATCCCGTCCTGAAGGGCGTCGACCAGGGCCCGGTATTTTTCCTCGCTGGACTGAAAGGCCTGGTTGGCCGTTTCCAGTTGCCGGGTTCGGTCGAGTACCAGCTCCTCGAGGTGTTCCTTGTATCGTTCCAGTTCCCCGGCGGCCTGTTTGAACTCGGTGACGTCCCGGGCAATGCCCTGGGTTCCGGTGAACCCCTCCGAGGCCGGGGCGTCCAGGTCATAGACTCCTTCGGCGGACACGTTGAAGAGGCGAAAGCCCTTGATGTCCCGCCATCTCGTCTCGAAAGGCACCTCGGCCCGGTCCGTGGTAAGCAGTCTCAACTCGATGGATTTCGTGCTCCGGTCCCCGGTCCGTCGTTCGTTGATCCGCCACGTCGCTTCCGGGCGGTTGTCGGGATGGACCAGTCCCATGATAGGCGAACCGATGAGGGCGGCGGGGTCGTATCCGTAGTTTTTCACGGCGTCACTGATAAAGGTGATGCGGCCTTCGGGATCGAGGCGGTAGACGATGTCGGGTATGTTTCGGATGATGGAATCGAGCGTGTTCCTGGATCGTCTGAGTTCTTCCTCGGCCTGCCTGCGGCCCGTGATTTCGTGGGAAACCACCACCGCGTGGGTTACGCGGCCCGGTTCGCCGACATACGGGTAGTAGACGACGTCATAGTATCCGCGACCCCGGTTGTGGAAGTCGAACCAGGCCTCGTAATGCACCTCCCGGCCGGCCAGGCATTCATCCAGATGAGGCTTGATCACCCCTTGAAACAGCTTCGTCCCCCAGACCTGGGCCACGCTACGGCCGACGATTCCCTCCCGGCCGGGGTCCAGCGTGTCGAGATAGGCTTTGTTGGCGGCTTCGTAAACATAGTCGCGGCGAACCAGGGTCATGAGGTCCCGGCTGGCGTTGGCGATGAACTCGAATTTGGCCAGGGCGTCATCCCGAATCCGGTTCCGGTCGATTTCGGCCTTGAGACGCAGGGCGGACCGTACCCGGGCCAGGAGCGCCGTTTTATCGAATGGTTTGGAAACTTAGTCGAAGGGGCCGCAATCCCTCTCGGGTTCGAGGGCTTTGAACTGATCGTCCGAGGCCAGGGCCACGATCGTCGGATCGCCCTCGCGCCCGTCGTTGTTGATCCTGCGGCAAAGCGCAAGGACCTCCCCCTGGGGGAGGGCGAGGTCGATCAGGAGCAGTTCGAATGGCGCCTGGCAGTTCGGGGCGAGGATGGCGATGGCTTCGGAGGCCGATTCGGCCGAAGTGATTTCCAAGAAGCCCGTTGCGCGTAGGACTTCCTCGATGTAGAGGCGGTCCGCCCGATCATGGCAGACGATCAGGATGCCCATATATGGTGTCCCCTGCCGTCAGAAGGCCGGACCGCCCGGACCCGGTAAATCCGGGCGTCGCGGGGGCGGGCCTTCGCTCAGGATATTAAACCCGGATTTTGCAGTCGCCTCCTGCCGCGGCGTCGAAATGCGTGCTGCAATGCTTGTATCCCGGTTTTTGACCTCGACGTATCGCTAGGATACGCCCGCGGCCAAAAACCGGTCCAACTTTGCCTTTCGCTTTGCATTTGGATACCTTGCTACAAACCCAACTTCAAAATCCGGGTTAAACGCCCTTAGAAATCGCTGAAGTCCTCGTCCATGGGGATCACATCGTCGGCCTTGACCTCCCGGCGCTTCCCGCCGGCCTTAATTTTGGCCGGCGGCGCGGAGCGCCCGGCCGGGGCCTGGATTCGACGGGCGGGTTTCAGGGTCCTGGTTTGCACGGCCCGGGTCCGGCCGACCAGGTTGAGCAGGTCGCCGACCAGGTCGACCATGTTTTCGGCCTGGGAGTTCATTTCCGCCGAGGCCGATGCGGATTCTTCGGAAGTGGACGCGTTTTGCTGGGTCACCTGGTCCAGCTGGGATATGGCCTGGTTGATCTGGTCGATGCCCTGGGCCTGTTCGTTGGAAGCGGCCGCGATCTCACTGATCAGTTCGGCCACCTTGTCGGAGTTGGTCGCCACTTCGGAAAAGGCGTTCCCGGCTTCCTTGACCAGGTGTCCCCCCTGATCGATCTTGTTGATGGTCTCCTCGATCAGCGAGGCCGTGTTTTTGGCTGCTTCGGCGGCACGCTGGGCCAGATTGCGGACCTCGTCGGCAACCACGGCGAAACCGGCCCCGGCCTCACCGGCCCGCGCGGCTTCCACCGCGGCGTTCAGGGCCAGCAGGTTGGTCTGGAAAGCGATTTCATCGATCGTCTTGATAATCTTGCCGATCTCCGAACCGGAGGCCGAGATTTCGGTCATGGACCGGGTCATCTCCTTCATCGAGCCCTCGGCCCGGCCGACCACCCGCCGGGTTTCGTCCATCAGACTGTTGGCCTGGGCGGCGTTGTCCGCGTTCTGCCGGGTCATGGATGACATCTCCTCCAGGGAGGCCGATGTCTCCTCCAGGGAGGCGGCCTGTTCGGAGGCCCCTTCGGCCAGTTGCTGGCTGGCCGACGAAACCTGGCCCGACGCTTCGACCACCTGTTCGGCGTTGCCGCCGATACCGTCGGCCACTCTGGCCAGGACCCGGATCAGCCCCCGGCTGATGAAAAAGGCCAGGATGATCCCCAGGACGATGGCGATCAGGCCAAGGACGACCACGTTGCGCTCCGTGCCCCGGGCCGAGGCCAGCATGACCTCGTCGGTCATGATGTTGTCCTTGACCGTTTCAGCCATTTTGCTCAGGAGCGATTGAACCGCCATGAGGTTGGGCCGGGTCTCGGTGGCGTATATGTGACTGGCCTCGTTGAAGCCTTTCGTCAAGGCGCTTTCCGCGTCAATGGCTGTGGCGATATTTTTGTTGACGCTCTCCAGGGCGGGAAGCGTTTCCTTTTCGTAAATGCTCAGGGCCGACGCCATGTCCAGTTTGTTGACCGCTTGTTCGATGTGGACTGCCGAGGCGTGAAGGGCGCGGTGCGGCTCGTCCAGGGCGTCCATGGCGGCCTTGAAGGCCGGGAAGGTTCCACGAAGTTCCTCCGCCTCGGGCGAGGACAGGAAGCGGGCCAGTGAACACTGGGTCGGGTCCACCTGGACTCCCAGAGAAAACGGCTTGCCGGCGGCGAATTCCTCGGCCCGCTTGAGCAGGGCCTGGTTCTTTTCATCGAGGAATATCCCGGTCCCGATGATCCAGCCCCAGGGCTTGTACAGCTTGACGTAGGTGATCTTGGGCACGGGCCTGTCGCTGCCGACCTTGGGCCAGTAATAGCTGACGAAACCCTCGCCCTTGGCCAGGGCCACGCTGACCATCTCCTGGAACAGGGCCTTGCCGTTGGGGTCCTTGCTTTCTTTCATGTTCTTGCCGACCAGTTCCGCCTTGGGGTGGACCAGAAGGGCGTGGGCGGTATCCATGATGAAGACATAGTCCGACTGGTCGGGTCCGAAGCGGATCGGGGCGATGGCGGCCTTGGCCAGTCTCTGGCGGGCGGCCGGATCGCCGAGGCCGCTGGCTTCGTCCAGGCCACGGACCACGGAAAACGCCTCGTCGATAATGCCACGGACCTGGGACTGATACGAATAGAGCCCCGCGGCTTCGCGGGCCAGGTTCTGGTTGACCGTGGCCACCCATTTGACCTGGGCGGTGATCATGTTGGACAGGGTCAAGGCCAGACCCGGATGCGGCTGTTGAAAGGTCTGGTCGATATGAGCGGCCGATTCATGCAAGTGCTGGTGAGGCGCTTCGATCTCCTGGAGGAAGGTTTTGAGGGCGGGCAGCATGGCCTCGGCCTCCCGACGCCCTTCTCCGTAATACCACTGGCCGAAGGCGCATTTATGAGGGTCCAGTTGCACGTCCAGCTTGGTGATCTTGTCGTCGGTCAACAGGGCGCTGACCTTGTTGGCCCAGTTCAGGTGGTCCACTTCGCGTTGGGCCAGATTGCCCCGCAACTTGTTGCCCCCGATGACTTCACTGGCATTGCCCACGATGCCGGTCACGCCGAACAGCGCGGCAACGCCCAAGGCGGCCAGTACTAACAGGATCGCCCCAAAACCCAGCCCGATTCTCTTGCCCACGGTCATGTTCCGCCGATTCATCAATCCTGCTCCTTGTTTGGTCTGATTGCGGTTTGTTGTCTCCGGTTGGAGATATCTGAATCCGAATGACAATATCCTTAAAATATACCGGGTCCCCCCGAGGCTGCCCGAACCTGGAGCGGAACATACTACACTAAAATACAATGCGCGCCCAAAATGTCAAAGTGCTGCACGATATTTTTTCATGGCTCCCGAGGGCCTGTCTCCCGGCCGACGCGGGATAACCAGGCAATACAGTAAACAACGACCCCCGCGGGGGCTGGTTTGAGCCCCCCCAAAGGGGGAACAGGCTATTTCCGGGTTGTCAGGCCCGCTTCCGATAACTTCTCGCGCAGACGGCCGATTTCCAGTCTCAATGCGGCCATCGCCTCGGTGGCGCCGGACAGGTTCCCGTCGCGACCCATGGCTTCCAGGCGCTGTGCCGCCCGACTGAGCGCCTTGGCGGACAGGTTGCCGGCCATGCCTTTAAGTCCGTGGGCCGCGGTTTTCATTTCGTTCGAGTTTTGTTCGAGAACAGCCTGGTCCAATTCCCGCATCACATCCGGGACCCTGGTAAAAAAAAGCCCAGCCAGTTCCGACAGAAGGTCACGGTCTCCCTGAAGTCGCTCGATCAGTTCATCCAGGTCCAGGGTCGGAGCAGGGGCTTCGGTTTCAGCCCGCGAGACTTCGACTCGAGGCGGTCGGGGACCGCGAGGCGTCCATTGTTCGATCAGGCGGAAAAGTTTCAGAGTATCGAGTGGTTTGGAGATATAGGCGTCCATACCCGCTTCGAGACAACGTTCTTGGTCTCCCTTCATGGCCTGGGCGGTCATGGCCAGGATGGGGACGTGTCCGCCTTCCAGTCTTTCACGGTCCCGGATGCGCCGGGCGGCCTCCATGCCGTCCATGATCGGCATCTGGACATCCATCAAAACCAGGTCGAAACCGCCTTTCGCCACCCGTTGAACCGCTTCCAGTCCGTTGCCGACGATCTCGACGGGATATCCGCGTTTTTCGAGCAGGCCCCGGACCAGCCTCTGGTTAATCTCGTTGTCTTCCACCACCAGTATACGTAGACATCTATGCCGCTCGCGTAAGACGTGCCGTGTCAGGGGGCCATTGGAGGCCGTTTCATAGAGCGGGCTCATGAGGGCCTGAACGGTTTCGATCAGGTCCGGCTCTCCGACTGGTTTGGTCAGGTATCCGTCGATCCCGGCTTCACGGCATCGCGAAGCATCGCCGCGCTGGCCGGACGAAGTGATCAGCAGAATCCTCGGGGAGGCGGCGTCGAGGTCTTTCCGGACCCGTTCGGCGAAGTCGAACCCTTCGGGTCCGGGCTTGTCCTGGTCGATGACCAACAGGTCGTAGGGCTGTTGTTTGAGGTCCTCGAAGGCTTTGTCCCGGGTTTCGGCCGACCCGGCGGTCATACCTTTTTCGATGAGGGTGGCTTCGAGGGACGCCCGATTGGCCGGATTATCCGCGAGGACCAATGCGAAGAGACCACGGAGATCGGGTCGTCGGACATCTTCCGGGTGGAGAGGCCCCGGTGCGGGCCTGCCGAAGACGGCCTTGAAATGGAAAACACTTCCGTGTCCGACCTGGGATTCGACCCAAAGGCGGCCGCCCATCAATTCAGCGAGTTGGGACGAGATGGATAGTCCCAGCCCGGTCCCTCCGTAACGCCGGCTCATGGATGTCTCGGCCTGGTTGAAGGGAGAAAAGATGAAATTCTGCTTTTCAGGAGGAATGCCGATGCCGGTATCGCGAACGGAGACATGCAGGACCACCGGGTCTTGGGGCTCGGATTCGAGGCGCACCTCGGTGACGATCTCGCCCCGTTCGGTGAACTTGACCGCATTGCTTAACAAGTTGAAAAGTATCTGTCTCAGGCGGCCCGGATCGCCTTCAAGGAACTCGGGGACATCGGGCTGCACGGAACAGGATATTTCAAGGCCTTTGTTCCGGGCCGAAATACCCATGGTGTTCATGGTTTCGTCCAGAGAATCCCGGAAGTTGAATGTGATGCGTTCGAGCTGCATCTTGCCGGCTTCGATTTTCGAGAAGTCCAGGATGTCATTGAGCAGAGACAACAGGGAGTTGGCCGAAATTTTCAGCATGCCCATGTATTCCCGCTTTTCGGGCTTCAGGTCGGCGCCCATGACCAGCTCGGCCATGCCGATGATGCCGTTCAGGGGGGTTCGGATGTCATGGCTCATATTGGCCAGGAAGACGCTTTTCGCCCGACTCGCTTCCTCGGCGGCCGCCTTGGCCAGGATCAGTTCCTCTTGCGTCTTCTTTCGTTCCTGTATTTCCCGCTGCAGGTCCAGGTTGGATTTCCGAAGTTCGGCGGTTCGCTGGGTAACGGCGATTTCCAGAGTCTGGCCGTGTTGTATGACCCGTTCATGCAACAGGGCGTTCTGAAGGCCGATGGATACGGTGTTGACCAGCGTAGCCAGAAAATCGGTCTTTTCGCTGAAATCCCGTTCCTGCAGGGAGGCCAGTCCAACCACGCCGATGACCTCGATGCCGCTGGCCATGGGGAGAGCGGCCAGGGAGTGAATGCCGTTGATATTGCACTCATCCCATGTGCAACGGGCGTCCTGATGGATGTTTTTACTGTAATGGGCCTGGTTCCGGCCGGCGGCCAATCCGCACAGGCACTGGCCGACCTGATGTTCGGCCAGTTCAGCGATCCTGACCTCGGTATTGATCCGACGGCCCTTGGGCCGGAGTTTTTCCCCCTCCTTTAAAAAGATGAAGGCCATATCCGGAGACACGGAGGTCATTATCTGGTCCAGGGCCGACTGGACGACGTGTTCGACTGACAGATTGGAACCGACCCGGCGTCCCAATTTATTCAGGGCGGTCAGTTCATTGACCCGCTCTTGGATTTCCTGCTCGGCCTGCTTCTCTGCCGTGATGTTCTGGGCAGTCCCCATCACGCCGATGACATGTCGGTGGTGGTCCAGGAGCGGCTCCATCATAAACCGGACGTCGACCTTCGATCCCTCCGGCCTGAGGAACCGGCACTCCGTCTGGCCCTGCCCGCTCATTTTCAGCGATTCCCGTAACGAAGCTTCGACCCGGTCCCGATCCTCGGGTGCGACGGCTTCGATGAAAGTCGAATAAGGTACGCCGGACGGTTGGGGGTTCAGTCCCAGGAGACGAAACATTCCGTCCGAGCAGGCCAGCCGGTCAGAAGCGACCAGCCATTCCCAGTTGCCCAGGCCGGCGATCCGCTGCGCCTCGGCCAGGCTGGCTTCGCTTCTGAATAGCCGTTCCTGGGCCTTCCGGCGTTCATCGATTTCGATCTCGCATTCGGCGACCTTTTTTTCCAGGGAGTCGGCCTTGCGGTCCAGTTCCTCCTTGAACATGAAGGTCCGGATGACGTTGGATACGACGCGGCTGAGCAGAATGAGATCGCGCCTGACCACGGAGCCGAGGGCGCCGGGCGAATGGAAGGAGATGTTGAGCACGCCGAAACAGCGGTCGCCGTATGAGAGGGGCATGGCGGCCAGGGCCGGGGGCAGGGATGGGTCCTGTGCCGCGGGCGAATTTTCCGGGGCGTTTTCGTTCCAGAAAATGGGCCTGTTTTCCTGGCAGGCGCGACCGGCCATGCCTTCTCCCAGCTTGAACGTCAGCCCCTTGTTATAGGGGCCGTGCGCGTCGCCGACCAGGTCCGCCGGCCCATAGGCGGCCATCAGGCGCAAGAAGTCCATGTCGGGGCCCAGGAGCAGGAGGGAGCAGGCCCTGAGGTCGTCGAGGAGCAAGACCAACACGTCCAGGATTTCATCCAGCGCCCCGGACAGGTTGTCCAAAAGGACCGGCACCTCGCTCAGGCGGGCAACGGCGGACAACATGCGGATGGTCGATTCCAGCCGGAGGCCCATCCTTTCCAGCGCCTCGGCGGACGGCTGGGAGAAGGCCCGGGCGGACGAGGTTTTTATTTCATCGGCGGTCATTTACGTGGATGTCACCATCTGCCGCCATTGGTCGATCAGGGACGGCAGTTGCCCCCGGGCCTTCCGGGCCGCTTCCAGGAGTTGGTCCTGGTTGAGCCGGGTTTCTTCAAGGGCGGGCAATTCTTCGGCCGGCGGGCTTTCCTGGACCAAACCGTAGCCCAAGGCCTTGACTATGCGATCGGCCAGGAAGACGATGCAGGAGGTTCGATAATACGGATCGGAGGGGCGGGGCGCGTGATGATCCCTGATGGTGGTCGAGTGCACTTCGGGCAGGTCCCAACGCTTGGCCAGCCAGTAGCCGATCACGGGGTGGCGCAGGCCGAGTTGTCCTTCGGCCTTGAAGTAGGGCGTGCCTTTCCCGGTCAGTTCCAACAGCCTCGCCAGTTCGTCCGGGAGTTGGGTGGCCAGAACCAGCTTGCCCAGGTCATGCATCAGGCCGGCGACCATGACCTCCGCCGGAACGGGCTCTCGGACCACAACGGCCAGTTCCCTGGCCATCCACGAGACGGCCAGGCAATGGGTCCACAAGTCCAGACCGTCGAAACCGGCAGGCGCCTTTTTCACGTCGAAGACTTCGGCCAGGCCGGCTCCTATGGCCAGGAGGTTTAGTTCGTCAAAACCGATGACCACCACGGCCCGGTCGATGGTCGTCACTTTCCGGGACAGACTGTAGTACGCTGAATTTGCGAGGCTGAGGACCTTGGAAGCCAGAGCGACGTCGTTTTCGATAATTTTTCCCAACCGTCCGGCGCTGGTTCGTTCGTCGCCCAAGGCATCCATGAGCTGCCAGACGATCTGGGGCATGGCCGCGAGGCGCTTGATCTTAAAAATGCGTCGCCGCAGGTCCGCGGAGTCTGTTTCCATTCGTTCCTCTATTTGCCGCCCTGGTCGCCCGGTTATGTCACCACAAGAAGGAATCATACGGCCGGAGTGAGGCGCGGGATCGCGCCTCAAACGGATATTGACTTGCGACAACCCGCGCCTGGCCCCGAACGGCCATGCGGATAAATATATCCAGGCCGGCATGTGATTGCAAGGCGCCCGGGATTGCTCAAATCGACCTGACGGTACACAATTGGTAAGATGACACTCAGGAGCTCGAAATTACGGGAACGGGTCGGTGTTGATTTCCGTTTTCAATCCGGGCCTGACTGTCGAGGTGAGTAATATATCAAATCCCGCTCGATGAACCGGCGCCCAGGGGCGCAATGGCCGCCCGGTCGACATCCGGCGGACTAAAAGGCGGTTTATGTCCGAGAAATCCGTAAAGCGCACGGAACGTGTTCTGGTCGTCGAGGACGAAGTCATCATCGGCCAGGACTTGAAGTCCCGTATCCAGGAAATGGGATACCAGGTCCGCGGACCCGTGGCCACGGCCGAAGAGGCTGTGGAGTCCGTTCGGCGGGAGCTTCCGGACCTCGTGCTCATGGACGTCATTCTGGCCGGAGCCATGGACGGAATCGAGGCGGCCGAGACGATTCGATCGATCGCCGAGATACCGATCGTCTTCGTGACGGCCTATGCGGATGAAGAGCGAATCGACCGGGCCAAGCTGACCCTGCCTTTCGGCTACCTGATCAAGCCCTTCTCCGACCGGGACCTGAAGGCGACCGTGGAGATGGCCTTATACAAAGGCAAGATCGACGCGGGGAAAAGGCGGGCCGAGGAGGCCCGGAAACTGAACGAGGCACGCCTCGAGGTGCTCTATGCCCTGAGCCGGATGGGCCGGGCGTCCCAAGGGGAGATTTGCGATTTTGCCTTGGAGCAGGGCGTGGCCCTGACCAAGAGCCGGTACGGGTATCTAAGTTTCCTCAATGATGAACGGGGCGAACTGGACCTGTGCTCCTGGTCTGGAAGCGTCAGGGAACTCTGCGACCTTCATGGCCGGACCATGGCCTACAACATTGAAGGGGCCGGGCTCTGGGCTGAGGCGTTTCGCCGGGGGCAGCCGGTCGTGACCAACGATTACGACGCCTCCGACCCGGGCAAGAACGGCCTGCCTTCCGGGCATATCCCGTTGAAACGCCACATGAGCGTGCCGGTTTTCGACGATGGCCGCATCGTGGCCGTTGCCGGGGTGGCTGACAAGGAAGAACCCTACGACGAAACCGACATCCGGCAGTTGCGGCTTCTCATGGAAGGGATGTGGCAACTGATCCAGCGCCGGAAATCGGAAGATGCGGCCAGGAAATTCGAGTTCACAGCCAATGCTTCCCGGGACTTCATGACCCTGATCAACCGGGACTATGTTTACGAGGCGGCCAATCGGGCCTACCGGGCGACGATTCGCAACGGCCACCGGGACATCGTAGGCAAGTCCGTGGCCGAGGTCTGGGGGCGGGAGCTGTTCGAGACCGTGATCCAGGCCTACCTGGACGAGTGTTTCAGCGGCAAGGTGGTGCGCTACGAGAGCTGGTTCGAATTCCACGGTCTGGGCCGCGGCTATTATGACGTGACCTACTATCCCTATTTCGACGAAACCGGGCGGGTGACCCATGCCGCCGTGGTCACCCATGAAACCACGGCCTACAAGCGGGCCGAGGAGGCGATCCAGCGGGCCAAGAACACGCTGGACTCGATCGTTCGGACCATCCCGGACATCGTCTACCGCCTGGACGAGAATGGCCATATCACCTTCATCAGCGAAGCGATCAGGGCGTATGGGTACCAGACGGAGGCCCTGATCGGCCGGGACATCCTGGAACTGGTCGATCCGGAAATGAGGGAGAACGCCCGTTTCCACCTCAAGGAAAGAAGGACCCGGGACCGGAGAACCCGTTCCATGGAATTGAAACTGCTGACGCAGGACCGGGGCGAGCGGTATTTCGAGGCCCGTTACGAACCGCTCGATGGAGATCGGTACTTCGACCTGGCGGCCGAAGGGCTATACGGCTCGAAATCGACGGACTCGGCCGACTTCATGGGGACCCAGGGCATCGCCCGGGACATAACGGATCGCAAAATCGCCGAAAGAGAGTTGGAGGGATATCGCCGCCGTCTGGAAGAGATGGTGGCCGAACGGACCCACGAACTTCTCGAAACCAACGAAAGCCTGCAACGGGAAATCGGGGAACGGCGGTCCATGGCCGAGGCGCTCGGGGCGAACGAAAAAAAGTATCGTCTTTTGGCGGAGAACGCCCGGGACATCATTTTCCGCATGGGGCTTCCCGAGGGAGACTTCGAGTACATCAGCCCGGCCGCCGAGGCCCTGACCGGGTACGCACCCGAAGCGTTCTATGAGGACCCGGGCCTGCTCCAGAAGATACTCCACCCGGACTGGAACGATTTCTTTGAATCATTCTGGCGGAGCGCCTTGGCCGGCGATTCGGTGCCCGAGTTCGAGTTCCAGATCGTGTGCCGGTCCGGCGAGACTCGATGGATGCATCAGCGCAATGTTTTGATCCAGGACGAGGCCGGCCGTCCGGTGGCGCTGGAAGGGATCGTGACCGACCTGACTGAGCGCAAACAGGTGGAAGACAACCTTCGGAAGAGCGAGTCCTTCAATCGGAGCATCATCCAGAGCAGCCGGGACTGCATCAAGGTGCTGGACCTGGAGGGCAGCCTGACCTTCATGAGCCAGAGCGGCCAGGACATGTTGGAGATTCGGGACATCAGGCCGTTTTTGGGAATGGCCTACGAGTCGTTCTGGGACAAGGACCGGGACGCGGCCCGCCGGTCGCTGGAAGAGGCCCTGGCCGGCAGGCCCTCGGGCTTTCGGGGATACCGGCCCACGGAATCGGGCCGTCCGAGGTGGTGGGACGTGGTCATCACGCCCATTCGGGACGATCGGGGCGAGGTCGAAGGGCTGCTGGCGGTTTCGCGGGACATTACGGACCGCCGTCGGGTGGAAGAGGCGCTTCGGAAGTCGGAACGCGATCTGCGGACGTTGATCGAACAGGCGCCGGTCGGCATATTGACCATCGACACGGAAGGCATTGTGACGGACGCCAATCCAAAGAGCGTCGAACTGATGGGTTCTCCCAGCCGGGAGGAGACGATCGGTCTGAACGTGCTGACCCTGCCGCCTCTGGTCGAGTCCGGGCTCAGCCGCTACTTTCGCAACGTGCTGGAGACGGGCCAGCCCGAGGACATTCAGGCCCAGTACACCTCCATCTGGGGCAAGACCTCCCACTTTCGGGCCCGCCTGGTGCCGCTGTTCGACCTGGAAGGCCGACAGGTGGGCGCCATCCAGATTTTGGAGGATATCACCCGGCAGAAGGAAGCCGAAGCGGAACGACGCAAGCTGTTCCAGGCCGTTGAGGACAGTCCCAGTTCCGTGGTCGTGACGGACCTGGACGGAACGATCGAATACGTGAATCCGAAATTTTCCGAAACGACCGGGTACAGTCGGCAGGAGGCGTTGGGGCAGAACCCCCGGATTCTGAAGTCCGGGGCCCAGGACCCGGAGGTGTACCGCCGGCTGTGGGAGACGATATCGTCGGGCGGCGAGTGGCATGGCGAGTTCCTCAATCGAAAGAAGAACGGCGAGGTTTTCTGGGAATTCGCCTCGATTTCACCGGTCAAGAACGAGGATGGACAGGTCACGCACTACGTCGCGGTCAAGGAGGATATTACCGAACGGAAAAGGACGGAAGAGGAGCTTCGGCTGGCCAAGGAGGCGGCCGAAACGGCCAGTCGGGCCAAGACGGACTTTCTGGCCAACATGAGCCACGAAATCCGAACACCCATGAACGCCATCCTGGGCATGATCGATCTGACCCTTCAAGGGTATCTGGATGAGGAACAGCGGGACAATCTGGCCACAGCCAAGAGCTCGGCCAAGCATCTCCTGCATATTATCAATGACATACTGGACCTGTCCAAGATCGAGGCCGGAAAGGTGGAACTCGATCGTGTGGACTTCGAGTTGGATTCGCTGGCCCGTTCCGTTCTGACCACCTTTGAAATCCAGGCCGCCAACAAGGGCCTCGCCCTGCAACTGGACTTGGCCGGGAACCTGCCCGTTCACATCAAGGGTGATCCGATCCGTCTCAGGCAGATTCTGGTCAACCTGATCGGAAACGCGGTCAAGTTCACGGACGGGGGGGGAGTATATATCGAGATCGAGCCCGAACCGGATTCGCCCCCGGACCGGGGGACGGAGGCCGGAGTACGCTTGAGATTTTCGGTGCGGGACACCGGGATCGGCATTCCGGAGGAAAAACGAGGGACGGTTTTCGATACCTTCAGTCAGGCCGAGGCGGGCATTACGAAGAAGTACGGAGGAACCGGCCTGGGACTGGCCATTTGCAAGCAACTGGTCGGGATGATGGGTGGACGCATCTGGATCGAGAGCGGCGGGGATCGAGGAAGCCGCTTTATTTTCACCGCGGTGTTCGAACCGGGCGATCAAAGCCAGGATGGTTTTAAAGACAGGGACGTCCGGGCGGACGCGACGGTTCGACCGTTGAAGATTCTGTTGGCCGAGGACAATCCGGTCAACGCCAAGGTGGCCACCCGGTTCCTGGCCCGGCTGGGACACGCCACGGTGGTCGCCGAGGATGGGCAGGCGGTTCTGGAAGCCCTTTCCCTGGACTGGTTCGACCTGGTGTTGATGGACGTGGAAATGCCCGAAATGGACGGTATCGAGGCGACCCGGAGAATCCGGGCGGGGGAAACGGGTGAAGCCAACCGTAACGTGCCCATCGTGGCCATGACCGCCCACGCCCTGGCAGAGTTCAGGGAACGATGCGAAGAGGCGGGCATGAACGACTATATCACCAAACCGGTGGACTTTTTACGTCTGGGGGAGGTCATCCAGCGGAACGTGCCCCGGGAGCCGGAAGGTGCCGGCCGTGACGAAACCGCGTCATCGGAGTCCGAAATGATCGAACTGGATGAGCGGGCCGTGTTGGACCGGATCGGAGGCGACGAGGAACTGCTTCTCGAACTTTACGCCGTATTCCTCGACGACGCGCCGGACAAGATAGGGCGCCTGGAGCTGGCCCTGGACGAGGGACGCTTGAAAGATGTCGAACGCCTGGCCCACGGCTTGAAAAACACCTGCGGCACCTTGGGAGCGGAGCGGGGCTTTCGGATCGGGAGCCAGCTCGAACAGGCCGCCGCGGAGGAACGACGGGAAGAAGTCGAGTGGCTCGGCCGTCGGTTTCTGAGGGAGGTGGAGAAACTGGCCTCCCTGATCAAGACCCGCTTGCCGGATAATGAAAAATAAAATCGGGACTGCCGGCCGGAACGCGGATAAAAAATGGCGCGGGAAGACCGGCGGTCCGGCCGGCTTCCCGCGCTGCTGGGCGTCTGACCCGGAGGAAGGCTAACGGTTCCCGCCGCCCCCCCGCCCCGCCCCGCTTTTGTTCATCCTGCCCTGTCCCGACCCGGCCGGGGAAGCCTGGCCCTGGTCGTTGATCATGCCTCGTTCGCCGGGGGCGTTGAGAATCTCGGACAACTCGTCCGCCGTGATGTACTGGGCCTGGTAGGTCAGGCCCCGGGCCTGAATCTGGCCATTGAAGGCCCGGAGGTGATTCCTCGACCCCTTGGTCAGGTTCTGATACACGGTCCGGATGTCCTGATTGTCGGTCTTCTTGATGTTTTCCTGAAGGTCCCGGATATCCAGGTCCTCGATGGTGGCCCCCACATGGAGGGCCGCGGCTTCGGATTGTCGGCCGCTTTGGACCAGTTTCAGGTAAAGCGCCTTGAGATCGGCATCCTTGAACTCGCCCCGCTCCGCGCCGGCCGTGGGGTCGGGGAGTTCGTATTTGGTCAGCAGGGCGCGGATGGCGTTCATGTGCTGTTGTTCGCTTTGGGCGATGTTGCTGAAAGCCGGGATTTTCCATTGGTCGTACAAGACCAGGTAAACGTCCCGGGCCAGCTTTTCTTCCTCGATCATGAACCGCATGCCCTGTTTTTCCTCGTCATTCAGACTTTGAAAAGGAAGACTGGACACGACCGCCTCGATATTGCCGGCCGGCCTCGTCTGCCCGACCGCGGGTGCCGCGCCCGGCCAGGCGAGACCGACGGCCAAAACCATCATCACGACCCAGATGCTCGAAGTATCAATCCGATATTTCATGGCTCGACTCCTTTGCCTTTGTTTTTCAGCCGCCTGGCTGGGTGGCCGGAATCAACCTCCGGCGTTTTGTTTTCAGTTAATCATAGGGCAATAAGAATGCCAACGGCCCCGGCCGCTAGTTTTTGTCATGTATTTTAGCCGGTTCTGTGCTTCCGCTGTGTTCAGGTCCTGCGCGGTATCCGTGTAATTCTTTGACGGCGAAAAGACAGATGCCAAAAAATCAGACGGCTACCGGACAGGCGCGTCAAACCCCCTGCCAGGAAATTTTATCCAGTCCGAGGCCGCTGTCAAGCCCGATCCGTTGCCCAGGGGATCATGGCCGGGTTTGCCTGTCGGCCAGCCGGAACAGAATCGTGGTTTCGACCCAGGCTTGGACCACCTGTCCGTTTCGCCGGGCGGGTTGGAAGCGCCATTCCGGCAATGCGTCCATAACGGCTTGATCAAAGAGGCCGGGCGGGTCGGAACGGAGTATCCGGGGGGATCTAACCAGGCCCTGTTCATCGACCCGGAAACGGACCCGGACCCGGCCTTCAATGCCTCGCCTTCTGGCCAGGGGGGGGAAGACCGGTTCGACGCGCTTGATTGGTCCGGGCGGGGTGATCGTGTGGGAAAGGCGGTCGCCCGGGCCGCACCCGGCCGGGCTGCCCGGTCCCGGCCCGGCCTCGATCCCCTGGCCGGTGGCCGGCCCGGAATCATGGCCCGGGGTGGCTCTGGCCGTCGAGGCGGCATCGGAGGATATTCCGGGCGGCGGCCCGATAGACTGCTTGGCGGTCCGCCTGAGTCGGCCAGGCATTTTTTTCTTGATAACCGGCCGGAGTTTGACGGGGGGTGTCGAGGGGCGGGGCCGGACACGAGGCGGATCATCCGGCCCGTCCGCGACCGGGATGACCGGCGCCGTGGGACTTTGGAGGAAATCCCCGGCCGAACCGGCGGGTATACGGTCAGGGCTCCGCTCCCCGGGCAGGACGACCAGACGGACCCGACAGACCGATCCGATTGCGGGGACCTTCGAGACGGACGGCATCGGTCCGGAGGCCGTAAAGCACAGCAACAGGGCGTGCAGACCGATACTGGCCGCGATGGGCCAGGACCAACGGGACGGGGCGGAACCGATGGGATTCATGAGCGTGTCGGAAAAAACCACCCGGGCCGAAGCCGGCCCGGGTGGTCGTTCAGGCTAAAGTTGCGAGATGAAGCAGCCGCCACCTCCACCTCCACCTCCGCCGCCGCCTCCGCCGGCGGCCGCTCCGCCGGCGGCCGCGGCCGTAGCCGGTCCGCCGGGATCACTGATGACTCCGGGAGTCGGGTCGTCGTCTCCAAGTCCGTTGTCGGTAATGGTAATGACCGCGGATTTACGATCATCCGAGTAGGTTACCTGGCTGGAAAAGTCGATCCAGCCGCTGGTGGTGCTGAACTTCCACCAGCCGCACCCGGAACTGACCGGCCCGTCGAAATAGACCGTGATCCGGGTGGTGAATCCGGCCGTTCCGGTGACGTTGAAACTGAGCAGGCCGAAGGGCATGGAGGCCGGCCGGTTGGTCTGATCGGCTATGGTCGCCGGATCGACCGCGTCCAGGGCGACCAGGCTGCCGGCGCCGCTGACTTCAACGGCCACATTGTTGCCGGTGGACGTGGGCAGCGGTACGGCCGTGGGCGGCGCGTCGGGTACGGTGATGCCGTTGTCCTTGACCATGATCCGGGCGTCGGCCGTGGTTTCAGTGCCGCTCTGACTGGTTGCGGTCACACGAAAGGCCAGCTCCGCACCGGGGGCGTCCACGGCCGGAGCGACGAAGGTCGGCCGGGCGGCCGTGGTCGAGGAAAGGACCACCGCGGTCCCGCCGGTCTGGGTCCATTGGTAGGTGACCCGTTCAGCGGCACGAGCCGGATACGGGTAGGTCGAGGCCCCGAGGGTCACGGTCCGGCCTTCGGCGACCACTTGGTCCAAGCCGGCCATGGACCAGCGGCCCAGGTCGTCCAGGCAGAAATAGGCCGGTGTGTTCATGCCCCAGTCGCCGGTATCGGAAGACGACAGAGAGAACTCGAGGCCGTAAACCGCGCCTAGAGCGCTCAAGTCCACCCAGGTCCAGTCCGAGACAATGTAGTCCCGGGAGTTGTCGGCTGAGCGGTAGTCGGCCAGGTAGAAATCCACGGAAGCCCCGGTCCGATTGTAATCGGCGTCAAGCCCGTACACGGTGAGCAGGAACCAGTCCGGGTCGTCGCCCGTGGCCCCGCCGAACTTCTTGGAAAACGAATCGCCGTTTTTCAAGGCGTCATAAGCATAGGCGTTGTTGGTCAAATACATGCCGGTCAGCCTGCGGGCCCGCCCCTGGGCCGGCTTGGAGAAGCGGACCTGAGGCAGGACGCCCCAGAGATCGACGTAACAGACCGCGTAGTTGGACGAGCCGCCGGCCCCGCCGCCCTGGCCGGCCCCGCTGCAGGCCGTGTACTGGCCGCTTGTTCCGGTCGTGGCCGTGTCGGTCCGGTTGGAGTAGGCAAAGCCGTTCCAGGCCGCCCAGGCGGTATTGTAACTGTTGATGAACCAGGCGTCGTCCGAGGTGAAACCGCCCGATTCATCCGATCCGTTCCAGAAGGACGCCGCGGACAGGGCCAGGTTTTCAAAGCCGGCGGCCGGCGCGCCGTTGAGGTGGTCGAAGGCGAAATAGGCCGGCGTGTTCATGCCCCAGTCACCGGTGTCGGAAGATGACAGGGTGAACTCCAGGCCATAGACCGCTCCCAGCCCGGACAGGTCCAGCCATGACCAGTCCTCGAGCATGAAGTCCTTGGAGTTGTCGGCAAAGCGATAGTCGGCCAGGTAGAAGTCCAGGGAGGCGCCGGTCCGGTTGTAGTCGGCGTCCAGCCCGTGGACGGTCAGCTTGAACCAGTCCGCGTCGTTTCCGGAATCCCCGCCGAACTTTTTGGAAAAAGCGTCGCCGTTTTTCAGCGAATCCCGGGCATAGGCGTTGTTGGTCACGTACATGCCGCTGATGGTCTGCTGCCGGTTGCCCGAGACATGGCCGAAGCGGACCTGGGGCGCGCTGCTCCAGGCGCTATAATAGCAGACGCCGTAGTTCGAGGAACCCCGGGCGCCCCCGCCGGCTCCGGCCCGGCTGTAGGCTGTGTACTGGCCGTCCGTTCCGGTCGAGGCGGTGTCCGTACGGTTGGAATACGAAAAACCGTCCCAGGAACCCCAGGTCACGTCGTAGTTGTTGGAGAAACGGGCGTCGCCGCTGACAAAGAACCCGGTTTCGTCCGAACCGTTCCAGTACGACTCGCTGTTCAGGGCCAAGTCGTCCATGTCGCCGGGCGACATGCCCAGGGCCGGGATGGAGAGCATAAAAATCGAACACAGAATCATGCCCATGATTCGCCGGCAGATGGATGATTTCAGAATTGCAGTCATGATCCGCTCCTTTATTTGAGATTCTCGTTCCAGGACAAGGACGCGCCTCCGCCGGCCGCGTCCACAAAGCAGCCCCCACCGCCCGGACCGCCGATTTCCCCGACGCCGGCTTCCCCGCTGGATGTCGGCGCGTCTCCGGTGGTGGTCGGCGCCGGTTTGGGGATGCCGGACAGGACGGCCACGGCGTTCAGGTCCAGGCCCGCGCTCTGGTAGGTGGGATAGGGGTCGTGAATCGGTCGACCGTCCGTGTCCTGGCAGGACCCGTCACCGACGATGTCGATGAAACGGACCCGGGTGATGGACGTCAGGTCGACCCGGTTGGCGATGACTTCGGGTTTGCCGGCCAGGTCCGACAGATCGAAGGGCGTGCCGTATCCCAGGCGATACTTGCCGGCCAACCCGTCGACGTCGGTCGGGTCCACCGCTCCGAATCCGTTGACCGGCAGGGCCGTGAGTGAAACGGAATCGAAGCGGACGAAGTTCACGCCGTCCGAGGAGACCTCGACGTATGCCAGTTCCAGGAATGTGTCCCGGAAACCGTTTTCGAAAACCGCGAAGTCCCAGCCGGTCCGGTCGGAAATGGGCGTGTTGAAGGTCATGGTGAGCCGACCCCCGCGACCGAGACAGACCACGTCGTACACGGTGCCGTCCGGCGGCCCCACGGCCTTGTCCGGCGTCTGCCAGACTGCGTCCGCTTCGGGACCGGGAACGTAATCCTCCCAGCCGGAGGCCCAGGCCACGATGGCCTGATGGTCGGAAGGCACGGCCGTCGAGCCGGTCTCTCCGGCCGCGGGCGGATAGGGCCCGGCCGAGGACTCGGCGGCCGACAGCAGGCACAGAACCATCATCAAGGCTATGGCGCGTTTCAATTGTTCCTCCTATAAAAAAAGCGGAGCCTAAGCGAGACTAAAAGGACCAGGACAGACCCGCGTACAGGTTGCGGGCCGGCATGGGGTAATAGGTCTCGCTGTACCCGGCCGTGGAATACCATTCGTCGAACAGATTGTTGATCCCGAGGAAGGCCTTGAGCCGGCCGCGCTCCCAGGTCAACTTGCAGTCGAAGACCTTGTATCCGGGCAGCTTGTCATAGAGGTTGTTGTCCGGGTCGTTGCCGTCGTACCGGGACCCGATCCAGCTGCCCGTCAGGGCCAGCAGCCAGGATTCGGAAAAACGCCATTCCAGGCCCAGACTGGTCTTGTACCGGGGGACCAGAGGCACCCGGGTCCGCTTTTTCTCGAAGCGCGCCTCCAACCAGGTCAGATTGCCCCAGACGTAGAGCGAGTCGGCCGGATACCATTTGAAGTCCGTTTCGACGCCCTGGCGCATGGTGGCTTCCTCGTAGTTGCGATTGACGACCTGGCCGGTCCGCGGGTCTTCGCCGTAGTAGATTTCGTCCGTAATCCGGGTCTGGAACAGGGAGGCGGACAGCTCGGCCCGGCCGCCGATCCGCTTGCGAGCCCCCAACTCGATGTGGGCCCCGGTCTGGGGGCGGAGGTCGTCGTCGGCCAGCGCGAACTCATCGACGTTGGGTGAGCGGAAGCTGGTGGCATAGGAAGCGAAGAGGGTCGTGTCCGGGAAAGGCGTCCAGGTCAGACCCAAATCCCAGGCGCTGTGGCGCCATGCCCGGAGTCTCCGGTTTCCATTGACCCACCGTTGATAGACGCCGAAGGTTTTTCTGGCATCGGAACGGAATACCCCGTCAAAGGCGCCCGAACGGAAGCCGGCCGACAGGTCGAGCCGGTCGGTAAGCCGCCATTTGTTGGTCAGGAAAAACCCCTCGTTTTCGACCAGGCCGTTTTCGCGCTGGTTGGCGGCCCGTTCGGTCCGGACGTACTGGGCTTCGCGGAAATCGTAGCCGAACTGGAAACGGTGTTCCCTGCCGGCGAGGCGGTAGGTCTTGACATAGTCAAGGGACCAGGAGTCGGAGCGCTCTTCGATCAGGCTGAGCTGGTTCTCCTTGGGCAGCAGGGAACTATAGCCCATCAAATAGGTGTTGTCGCGGCGGCGGTACCCGGCTTTGAGGCTCAGTTCTCCCCAGGCGCCCATATCCAGGTCCAGACCGCCCAGCCAGCGGCGTTCCTCGGTTTCGCCCTCGTCATCGGGACGGCTGGTTTTTGCCCGGCGGTCCTCCTGACCCGCTTCCGATTTAGAGACCGGTCCGGGCAGGCCGTATTCGTCCGAATGGTCGGCGACGTTCAGTGAGAGGGTTACCCGGGGCATTAGGTCCAGCCCGAGGCGGAGGCTGGCATCTCGTTTCGTCAGAAAGCCGTTGTCCCGAAAGCCTTGGGATTCATAGTGCTGGGCATCGGCCAGGAAATGGAAGCCGCCCTTCCGGCCGCCGAGGCGAGCCCTGGAGTCGAAGGCGCCATAGCTGCCGAAGGAGGCCAAGACCCGCCCCTCGAATTTTTCAGGCGGCTTTTTGGTAATGATATTGATCACCCCGCCCACGGCGCCGTCGCCATAAACCACGGAACCGGCGCCCCGGACGATTTCGATCCGCTCGATCCGGTCGAGGGGAATCGAGGACAGGTCGGCCCCGGCCATGTCGGCGGGGTTGAGGCGAAAGCCGTCGACCATGACCACGACATTGCTGACCGAGGTGTCGCCCATGCCCCGCAGGTCCAG
>Ga0180009_10001575_pt1 | contig 27771 bp, 33 predicted proteins | sample OS_PC_MetaG_FD_123537 | JGI IMG/M metagenome (GOLD analysis project Ga0180009, IMG submission 123537) | Groundwater microbial communities from the Aspo Hard Rock Laboratory (HRL) deep subsurface site, Sweden - OS_PC_MetaG | ecosystem: Environmental > Aquatic > Deep subsurface > Groundwater... | reverse complement strand
ATAAATTATATAGTTTTGCAAGGTTTTTTATCATGTGATTTATCCTGTGTATTGTTCTTCTCCTTCTGGCCCGTCATTGTTTCGATTTTCATTTCCGCTTCTTTTTTCCGCAATTCTTTTATACAACGGTTAGTTGTTCTTCTTCCATGATCATAACTATTTCGGGGATGCCTGGTTCTGGCAAGACCACTGTCGCGAGGATGCTCTCTGAGCGGCTCAATCTGAATCATTACTACATGGGCGCGATAAGGAGGAAGATCGCTGAGGAGAGGGGCATCACCCTGAATGAGCTGAACAGGCTTGGCGAGAAGGATCCTGAGTCTGACAAGGTTGTTGATGACCAGCTCATCAAGCTAGGCAAGACAGAGGACAACTTCATCGCAGAGGGCAGGACTGCTGCGCATTTCATTCCCAACAGCATCAAGCTTTTCATCGCAGTCGACCTTGAGGAGGGCGCGAGGCGCATCATGAATGAGGTGGGTGATAAAGGCAACAGGAGGAATGAGGAGGTAGCAGGCAATGTCAAGGACATGGCAAAGCTGCTGAAGGCGCGCATCGCCTCGGACAAGGTCAGGTACAAGAGATACTATGACATAGACATCTTTGACCCTGAGCTCTATGACCTGTGGATAGACACCACTGACATGACTCCTGAGCAGGTAGTTTCCCAGATACTCGCATTCATAGATGAGTGCCAGTGCGCCTGAAACTGCTCTGTCCCAAGACTTGCTCTTGCGCAGCCACAACCGCCTAGCGAGCTGTGGACTGAACAGCAGAGAATGCCGCAGTTGGGCACCTTCAAGCTGTGCTTGAAGGTCAGCGCCTACGGGGAAAGCGCAATAAGAAGCGGTTCAAGAATTGGTGCGAGCGCGGTTGTGGCTGTGCGAATGTGACTCTGAACAGAGCAGCCTGAAACCTGAAACCAAAACTTTAAATATACTCCGTCAATCCTTACCCTTGTCCTTCTACGATTTATAAATCGAGGTAGAGGGAGGTAAAATGGCTGAAAAGGTTAATAAAGGCGATTTTGTCGAATTGGATTACGTAGGTCTGCTTAAAGAGCCCAATGTAGTTTTTGACACTAATATCGCGGCTGTAGCAAAAAAAGAAGGGTTATTTGACCCTAAAATGACCTACGGACCTGTCTCTATTTGTATAGGCCAGGGCCAGATATTGCAGGGCCTTGACGCAAGCCTTGAGGGGCTTGAGATAGGCAAGGAAGCTGAGCTGCTGCTCCCTCCAGAGCGTGCCTTCGGCAGGAAGGACGGCAAGCTGATGAAGCTCGTACCCACGTCAGCGTTCAAGAAGCAGAACATCAACCCGGTCGTGGGTCTTCAGATAAACATTGACGGCATGGTCGGCACTGTGCGCACAGTCACCGGCGGCAGGACAGTGGTGGATTTCAACCATCCTTTCGCAGGCAAGGAGATCATCTACAAGGTCACGATAAAGCGCAAGCTGACTGATGACAAGGAGAAGGTGATGGCCCTTGTCGAGCTCGCACTCAACCAGAAGAGGGATGCGATAGGCATCGACGTCAAGGAGGGCAAGGCGACCATCTCCATCAAGAAGGAGTTGCCTGAAGAGCTGCTCAACATGCTTAAGGAGAGGATAACCAAGCTCATGCCTTCGATAAAGTCCGTCGAGTTCAGGACAGAGAAGCCCGAGGGAAAGACAGATGCAAAGAAGAAGGAGCAGCCTGCCAAGACTGCAAAGCCTGCAGAGAAGCAGGAGCATAAGGATGCTTAAAAGCCTTGAAAAAAGCTTTATATAGCTGGTTACTTTTTGATTGTCAAACAGGAAGTCGAGAAAGAGGTGCTGATGAGACGCCTGTCAGGTGTTTCAATTGAGTGAGGTGGACATGTTGGACAGCTTTATTCGGGAGGCAACCCAGAGGATCGAGCAGCAGGAGGTCGTTGCGAAACCTGTTCATGCGGAGCAGGAGCACGCGCACGTCCCCCAGTCTAGGGCATCAAAATCGCACGCGCCGTCCATTATGGACGAGGTCGACGCAGAGCTTGCCGCGCTTCTCGTGAAGCAGATGGCGAGGATAAAGGTCGTCGGCGTAGGCGGCGCAGGCAACAACACGATCAATAGGATAACAGAGATCGGCGTCAAGGGCGCTGAGATAATCGCGGTCAATACAGATGCGCAGGACCTGCTCTATGCCAACGCGAAGAAGAAGATACTCATCGGCAGGGAGATAACAGGAGGTCTTGGCGCTGGCTCGCAGCCTAAGATCGGCGAGGAGGCTGCCAAGGAGAACGAAGCTGACCTGAGGCGTGTGCTCCAGGAGTCTGACCTGGTCTTCGTGACCTGCGGGCTTGGCGGAGGGACAGGCACCGGTGCCGCTCCGGTCATAGCTGATGTCGGCAAGAAGGTGGGTGCGCTTGTCGTCGGTGTCGTCACGCTTCCATTCGCGATGGAGGGCCAGAGGCGTTACGAGAACGCTGTCGTAGGCCTTGAGAAGCTTGAGAACATCGTCGATACGCTCATAGTCATACCGAATGACAAGCTCCTTGAGCTTGCTCCTGACCTTCCGCTCCAGACAGCGTTCAAGGTCGTGGATGAAATACTCGCTAATGCCGTTAAGGGCATCGCAGAGCTGATAACCAAGGCAGGCCTTGTGAACCTGGACTTTGCGGACATCCGCACTGTCATGGGCAAGGGCGGTGTCGCTCTAATCGGCGTGGGAGAGTCCGACTCTGAGAACCGCGCTGTCGAGGCTGTCGAGAAGGCGATAAACAACCCGTTGCTGGATGTGGACATCAGCGGCGCTAATGGCGCGCTGATAAACATCTGCGGCGGGCCTGACATGACGCTCGAGGAGGCCAGGAAGATCGTGGAGACGATCTCTGACAAGCTTGACCCTGACGCGAAGGTGATCTGGGGCGCGCAGATATCAGAGGACCTCCATGACACTATAAGGATCCTGCTCATAGTGACCGGCGTGCGGTCGACGCAGATATTCGGTCCTGAGAGGAAGGTCTCTGACAAGAAGAGGCGCGAGATGGAGACTGAGCTCGGCATCGAGTTCATCGACTGAGCGGTCGGCGGATAATCAAACATCAAGAGGGAATCAATATGGATGTCGCATCATGGCCTGGAAGGATAAAGATATATTTGCTGGAATGCAGGCGAGTGCTTAAGATAACCAAGAAGCCTACTACTGAGGAGTTCAAGACCATCGTGAAGGTGTCAGGTCTGGGCATACTTCTTATCGGTTTCGTGGGCTTCCTCATAGTGATGGTCAAGGAGCTGCTTTTGTAAAAAAGAGGTAAGGGTAGTTGAAAATGGGCGATGAGATTCAGGAAAAACCAGAAGAGATGGTAGAAGAGAAGATGGAAGAGAAGACTGAAGATAACATGGAAGATACTATTGCTGGTGCTGCAGGAGAGACTGTTGTCAATGATTCTGACAATGGTTCAGGGGATGATTCTGATGACGGGGCCTACGTGAGTGAGGCTTCAGGTCAGGTCGTCGAGAAGCCGTCTGATTACTACAGCGATGAAAAGGAGCCTGCGAAGAAGGCCAAGCCTAAGAGAGAGAAGAAAGAGAAGAGAGAGAAGAGAGAGAAGAGAGAGAAGAAAGAGAAGAAGCCTGAGGAAGAGGAAGGCAAGGAAGAGGATAAGCCTGCCGCAGAGGAGAAGAAGTCAGGCCCTAAGATATTCGCTCTCCGCACGACAGCCAACAGGGAAGACCAGGTCATGGATTTCGTGACCAGCAATGTGGTGAAGAAAGGGGTTGAGGTCTTCTCAGTCATAAGGCCCCACGGCATGAGGGGTTACATATTCCTGGAGGCCAGGTCCAAGCTCGACGCAGAGCAGGCGGTCCACGGCATACCTTACGCAAGGGGGATACTTCCTAAGGAGATCGACTACAGCGAGATGGAGCACATGATCGAGCCGGTCAAGCGCGAGCTCAGCATAAGGAAGAACGACATCGTCGAGATCATATCCGGCCCGTTCAAGCGCGAGACAGCGAAGATAACAAGGATCGACGAGCAGAAGGAGGAAGTCGTTGTCGAGCTCGTCGAGGCCGCAGTCCCGATCCCCATAACCTTGAAGATAGACGCTGTCAAGGTCATCAGGAGAGACACTGAGGACTGAATCTTTTTCATGTTTTTTCATTGGCGACAATAGCAAAACAAGAACAGAACCGGTTGCCCGTTTGTACGAGCAGCAGATTTACACGGTCAAGTCATGTCCGCGAACAGAAATGCGGAAGGTGATGCGGCTCGTGTGGCTGAGCGAGCGTAGCGAGCGAATGCCGCACTCGCGTGCCAGCTGAGCGTGCAGCTGCGGGAATCCAACACAGGTCTGCCTGTGGGAGATGATGGAAATGGGAAAGGAATCAGTTGATGTGTTGATTGAGGGCGGCAAGGCGACTGCTGCTCCGCCGTTGGGTCCTGCTTTGGGCCCTCTGGGAGTGAATATAGGCAAGGTCGTCGCTGACATAAACAAGAAGACCGAGTCTTTCAAGGGCATGCAGGTGCCTGTCAAGGTCACTGTCGACAGTTCTACCAAGGAGTATGAGATAACAGTCGGTACTCCGCCTGCTTCTGCGCTCATAAAGAAAGAGGCAGGGATAGAGAAGGGTGCGGCGAACCCGAAGACAGAGAAGGTCGCTGACCTGAGTGTAGAGCAGATCATCAAGATTGCTAAGATGAAGGAGGATGCCCTGCTCGGCAAGAACCTGAAGCAGAAGGTCAAGGAGGTCATAGGGACCTGCCAGGCGATGGGCGTGCTTGTGGAAGGCATGATTGCGCACGACGCCATCAATGCGGTGAACGAAGGCAAGTTTGACGCGGAGATCAAGGCAGAGAAGACCGAGCTCACTGTTGAGGAGAAGAAGAAGCTCGATGAGGAGAGGAAGAAGCTCCAGGAAGAGCTCAAGGTAAGGAAGGATGAGTTCATGACAAAGGCCAAGAACATCCTCGCGAGCCTGGAAGGCAAGCCTTCTTCCGAGAAGCGTAAGAAGCTCGAGGAGGCAGAGATCCCTGCGCCTATCATACAGGAGTTGGTGCCTGCCGAGAAGGAAGAGAAGGGAAAGAAATAATTTTTTAATCTCTTTTTTTATCCTTTTTCTTGTTTTTTATCTCTTCAGCAGCGCCGCCGTGAATATGTGCAGGCGCTTTGGATTAATACTCTCTTCCGGCAGGGGGATGTCCTGTTTCCGAATCGAAGATTCGGTAACAATTCGTAAATCCACAGGATTTTCGAATCTTACGGGGATGCCGGACCAGCGCAATAACAGCAGACGCCGAGCCTCACGCGGCGCTGTGAAATCAAAAGCTGAACAAGCGTATTTTTTCACGTTTCATGTTTTCTTATAACCATTTGCGAAAGGGTAAAATTCGTCACCCCGCGGTTTTATATATCGCGCGCCCGTATTTTCCCTCATGGCGCACCGTCTGAAGGCGATATACATTGCGAAGGAATTGCCTATATCCAAGCTAAAGAGGGCGCTGGACTTCAGCGAGGTCTCCTTGACAAGGGAGACAGCGGTCTACCGCCTGGACGGGACTGTGCTGTACGCTTATTCTTTCGGTTCGATAGTCTTGGTCGACTGCCCTGCTGACAGGGAGAATGAGGTGTTCGCCAAGCTTGCCGCAGCAGGGATGATGCTGAAGGAGAGGCCGTTGACAGAGGAGTACTCTGTCATCGAGGACCCGAAGGCGAGGAATTTTGCGGTCAGCAGTTCCTGCGTCGCTGTCAGGAAGCTGGAGCAGGGCATGATGAAGGTCGTCGCGAGGGTGCTTGCGCAGTCTGTGGCCCTTGAGAGTTATGAGGAGGAGTTTGACCGGATTGAGGAGAGGTTCACTGAGCTCAACCAGGAGCTCGAGAGGCGGGGCAGGATAGGCCTGTCGAGCAGGGAAGTGATGAGGATGATCGCGAGGAACAACACTGTTGTCAAGGAGATAGTCTCTGGCATCGGCGTGCTTGACAAGCCCGAGTCTGCCTGGGACAGCCAGCTGATCGACGCGCTCCACGATAAGCTCTCTGACGAGTTCGAGCTCCAGGAGAGGTTCCAGAACCTGGACTCCAAGATAGATTTTGTCCAGGAGAACTACAAGGTCTTCCTCGAGAGCCTGAGGAGCAGGTACGAGGCCAAGCTCGAGTGGATCATAATAATCCTTATCGCTCTTGAGATAATCCTGTTTGTCTATGATCTTTTTCCCTTCGGTGGCTAGAAACAGTCAGTAGTCGAAGTCGTCCACTTCAGAGTCTTCCAGGTCGTCGTCCTCGTCCTCTTCTTCGTTCTCGTCGTATTCCTCTTCTTCGGACAAGGTTTCGTCGTCTTCAAGCTTCTGGTTTTCCCATTTGAACTCTGCCATGGACTCCCTCAGTATGCGTACTTGTGCTCAGAGATGAAGTCTGCCCCGCATTCCGGGCAGTACTCTGCATCCTCCTCTATCTCAGAACCGCAGATGTTGCATTCCTTTAGCGGAATCTTGGGCTTTTTATCACCCGCCATTTTCGCTCATTCTTAGGGTATCTGCATATTTAAATCTTTCTTGGGCATTTTTTCCAGGTTTATAAATGTGTTTCCTGCCATATGGTTGGTGCGAAAATGTGCAGCGCCTCTGTTGCGAGCACCCTTTGCCAGATCATTGCGCGAGGCGGGGGATGTCCCTTACGGGGTGCCGAGCAATCGTCAGATTGGTCGTGGTGCGAGCCGGCGCTGCCGAGCGAAGCGAGAATTTCGCACCAACCTCTCCTGCCAGAAATCGTTCTCAGGATAAGGGCGGATTCACTCCTCTTTGCTCATCCTCTGCCATCGCTCGTGCTTTATGCCAAGCTTGTCAAGCATCTCGACTATCCTCTGCTTCTCTGCGCCGAGGCCTTTCCAGTCCAGCACCGCCATCTCGAACCTTTCGCCGTTCTTCTCGGCAGCCTGCTTGAGGAGTCTCTCGTCGAGCTGGTTGAGCAGGTGCTTCGGGCATATGTGCCCTGCTGCGTATTCTGTGTTGAGCATGATCTTGGTAGCGACCTGGTTGTAGTGCCCGCCGCCCAGGACGATGACGCTCTTGGATTTCTTCGCCGGGTTCATGACGATGTAGTTGACGACCTTTGCTATGACCTCTCCGGCGTCTTCCCTTTTCCATTCCTCTTCGCTGCTGCCGATCTCTATGAACATGCATGGCTTCTCAAGGTAAGGCCCGTGGTGCGTGCATTCCTGGATTATCTCGAACTCATCTCCTGCGTATGTGTTCGCTATCTTGTTGATGGCTTCTTTCATCACAGCTGGCAGCGCTGTGCAGAGCTTCCGGTCCTTGCCTCCTGTCTCTGCCTTTTCCCAGTTGCCCGGCACATGCACTGAGAATGACTTCTGCCCGGATGCTGCCTTGTGCCGCGTCGCGAAGATTATCCAGTCACCCTCGACTTCGGTGTCTATGCCTTCAGAATGTATTGTCTCAGAATCAATGGTGTACAGCTTGATGCCTTCTTTCATGTGCACAGGGTGACCGTGGAATGTCTCTGTGGTCTCCCTGAACCCGTGCAGCCCTGTGAGGATGCCCTTTATGTTCATCCCTGCGATATCCTTTGTGGATACTATGATTGAGGGTTTCATATCCCTGCCCAATTCTCATGTCTTTAAATGGTTTACGCTGTTGGAACAGCAAAACTTATAAATAAGTAAATTAATAAGCATAAAAATAAGTAACTATAAAAAGAAACATTAATAAATAAGTATATATTAAAGTATGAAAATAAGTATAGATTTTCCGCGGGGATCCAACATGGTCACATTGAGACGCAAGATATACAGGCGCGGTTCGAGCTTCGAGACCACAGTACCTATGCCGCTCCTGTTCGCGCTCGATCTTTCTAAGAGGCATGACATCCTGTTCAATTTCGACCAGCAGAGCAACCGTTGGTACGTTGAGTTCGAAGAGGCTGGGGAACCAAAAGAGGCAAAGGAAAAAGAGGCGGCAAAAAAAGGGGTCGGCAAAAAAAGAGGTGTGCGATGATGCAGCTTATCTTCCACGGTGGGGCGAGAGAAGTGGGCCGGAGTTGTATAGAGATAGCGACAGGCAGCAGGCGGCTCTTGCTCGACTGTGGATTGAAGCTGACAGAGCAGGACTCTGAGTACCCGATAGGTTTCAGCTTCGTGAATGACATCGACGCGGTCTTCATAAGCCATGCCCATCTCGACCATACTGGTGCGCTCCCGCTTCTTGATCACAAGGGCATGGATTGCCCGATCTTCGCGACAAAGTCGACCAAGGCCATCACGCGGATACTGCTCAAGGACGCGTTCAAGATAGGCAGGATAAACCACCAGCACCTCGGCTATGAGGAACTGGACATAAGGGAGGTCCTGTCCTGCATGAGCCGCGTCAAGGTGGACACCAAGGGTAATTTGGACGGCATCTCATACGAGTATTTCGACGCAGGCCACATACCTGGCTCTGCATCGGTGTTCCTCAATGTCGACGGCACCACATTCCTCTACACAGGGGACATCAACAACTCAGAGACGCGCCTGCAACATGCTGCCGAGACAGGTTTCCCTGAGGTGGACGTGCTGATCTGCGAATCGACATACGGTGACAGGGAGCATCCTGACAGGATGAAGACAGAGGAGGAGTTCCTTGACAGTGTCGAGGCCGCGCTGAAGGCCGGCGGGTCTGTCATGGTCCCTGTGTTCGCTGTCGGGAGATCGCAGGAGATTCTCATGGTCCTCGCGAGGAGGAAGTTCACAGCCCCTATATACCTGGACGGCATGAGCATAGAAGTCACGAACCTGGTCCTAGACAACCCTGATGAGATAAAGGACGCGAAGTCACTGTCTGCGGCCCTCAAGAGGGTGAAGCTGGTGAAGAGTAACGCTGACCGGATGGGCGCAATAAGGAAGCAGTCCATCATAGTCACGACATCAGGCATGCTGACCGGCGGGCCCATAATGCACTACATGAAGTATCTAACCAACGACCCGAAGAATGCCATACTGCTGACAGGCTACCAGGCAGAGTACACGAACGGCAGGCTCCTGCTCGAGAAGGGGCAGGTCTTCATCGACGGCGTGAAGAAGAATGTCAAGTGTAAGGTGAGGCAGTTCGACTTTTCCGCCCATGCGGGAATGTCCCAGCTCAAGGCGCTCGTTAGGGCTGTTAAGCCGAAGAAGGTGTTTTTTGTCCATGGTGAAGAGCCTTCGGTGCTGAAGATGCACGAATGGGCTGAGGCCCTGGGCATGGAGTCTTATGCTCCGGGATTGGGTGACGTGATAGATGTCTGACAGTAAGACTGCTGTTGTGTCAAAAAAGGTGATATGATTGAAACTGAAACTGCATGATGCGATCGGGAGCCTCGATTATACAGACCTTGTGGACCTTCATGAGGACCTGAAGGAAGGAGGCCACAGCCTCCGGAGCATGGTCGAGAAGAAGATAGTGGATAAGGAGAAGGAGCAGGGCAAGCAATGCTGTGTCTGCAATTCAGAGATCGATGTCCACTCGACGAACAATTTCACATTGCTGCTCGGCCCAGAAGGACTTCGCCGCAAGGCATGCTTCTGCGCCATAGACTGCATGAAGTATTTCATCGACGGGCTGGAGAAGCGGAAAGAGGCGCTGAAGAAGAAGGCTGCCTGGCAGGAAGACGGGGGCGGGATGAAAGATGCGTAGGATGATGATGCTCCTGGTCCTTGCGCTTGTCGCGCCTGCTTTTTTCGTGGCAGGCTGCTCCATAACAGGGAGGACTGCTGAGGTCATGGATGAGGAGATAGTCGGGTGCTCGCTCAACACAAGGATAGGTTTCCTGGAGATGAATGGTGATGCTCAGGCGTGCTACAGGGATACAGGCATATATTTCGTGATCGAGAATCTCGGGAGCAACAGGATATCTGGCCTGAGCGTGAGGCTCGAGTCAGACTATGACCTGACCATGGTCATCAAGGGCTCGGCAGTCCCTGGTGAGACTGTCCAGCAGAGCCTGAACTTCGGAAGCCAGGCGCTCACTGGTGTGAGGTCATTGACTGTCTACCCTCTTGTTGGTAGCGCCGAGGAGAAGAGCATCTGCCAGGGCGCAGGCATAACAGTCGCGCTTGAGAGGTGCTGATTCGGAGGCTGCGGTGAAAATGTAGCCACCGCCTTTTGCGAGGCCCAACGCTGAAAGAAGCGAGGGCGTCGCGGGGGATGCCTCCGAGCGGAGTGAGCGAGGCACCAAAGCGCCTGCCGCTTTGAGTGCCCCCTGCGGGGAGGCAGCCCACTCAGTAAATGGTTGCTGGCCGAGCCTGGCGGTGCTCGCGAGCGGAGCGAACGCGAGCCTTCCACCGCAGTGGAATTGGCCGACGAGCGAAGCGAGGAGATTTTCACCGGAGCCTGACTCAGGGGAATGATTTATAAATGAGGAGGTATTGGACGCCCTTAAGGGTGTGTTTGGCAATACGTTTTTTGTGAAGGTGATTTCATGGTAAAAAGAGGTGAAGTTAAAGTCAGTGCCAGTCATGGGCTCGGACCGAAGAAGGCCGATAAAAAGGCCGGAAAGAAGGCCGCAAATAAGGCCAAGCTGAAGAAGCAGGCCAGGCGCAAGGTTTCTGTCTCTGCTGCCATCACAAGGGATGAGGCTGCTGAGGTCAAGGCTGCCGCGAGGGTCCTTGAGAGGGAGGAGCGTGTCATAAAGAAGGAGGTCCGCTTCATACTGAGCCCTGAGGAGTTCCATGTGGTGACTTTCGTCTCCTCTTTGATAATTCTCTCGTTCCTGTTCGCATCGATGAGCCTTGTGTTCTATGCAGTGCTGACCATCGCCGCTCTGCTCTTCGCCCATTTCCTGAAGGAGCATCACAGGCCTCATGATGTTCTCACGATACTGGGTGTGTTCTTCCTCCCGCTTGCGGTGACGCTGGCCGCTTTCAGGGACTGGCTTGTATTGCTCCTGCTGGCGATCTATGTCATCTCGGCGATATCGACTGTCATAATCTATTACCATCACAAGAAGGCTCACGCCCTGCTGAAGATAATGTGGCAGGTCACCTACTCCCGCGTCGTCGCAGTGACTCTTGCGCTCCTGCTGGCGTGCATCCTGCCATTGTTGGTATTCCCTGACGCGTTCCTCAGCGTCTTCGAGCTGATATTCCTGTTTGTGATGCCGGTGGCGTTCCTGTTCTTCTTCGCGTCGAAGTTCCTGTACATATATTTCTTCGACCGCGTGCACATCCGCTCTGACTTCCTCAGGAGCCTGCGGCACACTGTGATATATACCCTTGTCTTTGTGGTTCTGCTCATGTGCGTGTATTCGTTGTTTGCGGTCGGCTTCTACAACTCAAGGGCTGAGTTTCACAAGGGATACCTCGACAAGGCGCTCATCGACGTCTCGAACATCGAGAAGGTCGTGGCCAGGAACCCTGAGATACAGCGGCTGATGGTCACGGATGACCTGCTTGCGCTTGCCGCTGACCTGCGTGGGGATATATCTGTCGAGAAGAGCATGGCAGATGAGAGGACAATATCATTTGCAGACATACTTGACGACTCTTACTTCATCACTACAAGCGACGCAGTCTTGAATACTATCCGGTTCACTGTCTTGAATTTCGAGCTTCTTGAGTTGAAGTCAGATATTGTCGACTGGACTGGCAATCTGACAGAGACTGCAAATAAGAACATGACTTTCCCTGACGGCAGCAGCACTCTTGAGGAGTACACCGCAGACCTTAATGCCTATGTTGAGGAGGGGTTTGTCGACTTCTCGCAGAACCCTGACGTGATTGACCTGGTCGCGAAGCTGAACGACCCTTCAGCCACTTATTCATATTTCGAGGGGGAGGGTTTCTTCTATTGGTTCGCGAAGAACGTGCGCCTTGATTTTGTCTATGATTCCGGGTCGATATTCGGCAGGCAGATGTCCATAGTGATCAGGCACTCAGAGCCTTTCAGGCAGATGGCGCGCCTATACATCAACATCATCATATTCACGAACAACGAGCGAGCGTCCCCGTCAAGCATCAGGCGCCTATACATGGACAGGGAGTCTGACCTTCTTCCGGTGAGCAGCGCGGTGAGGTACAGCATCATCAAGGATGATATGGACAAACGCGCTGATAGTTTGAGAAGAGCCGGCAAGATAAGATTTGAGGTCGATTGAGGACATGGCAAGAAAAAAACCCAATAAGGCTGCAACTGCCGGTGCAAAGGCTGAGAAAAGGTCTGTTTCAAGGTCCAGGCTTGACGATGAACTGAAGAATGTAGAGGCAGAGATAGGCAGGTACAAGAGGGATGTCGAGCTGCCTCCCCCGGATATAGTCCCTGTTCCGGTGGTCTCTGCAGAGAAGGTTGAGGAGAAGATAAAGGAAGAGGTGCGGGTCTTCGAGAAGGAGGCTTTCTTCAGCAGTGGGAGGCTGAAGGGTGTGGGTCACATAGGCTTCTATTTCATCTCTTCGCTCATCTGCTTCGCAGTGCTTGCCTTCCTTTTCGGGAGCTGGGAGAGCTTTGTGTTCTATCTCGCTTTCGGGATATTCCTGTGGTGGTGGTCCCACCAATTCCATCTCTCCAGGTCTGGGGTCCTGAAGCCGTTCATCTCGCTTGGTGCACTTGTCATCCTGCTCTACATCTCGCACTGGTTCTTCAACGAGCTTCTCAGCCTTCTGATGGCTGTGCTCTACGCGCTCTCGTTTGTCATAGCAGGGGTGCTGTATTTCTATCACTTCAAGAGGGAGCTCTCAGAGGAGATACATAGGTCATTCCCCCATACGTTCCTTGTCATGTTCTACACTCATGTGATTGCGTTCACAGTGGCTTCGGTGGTCGCTTTCCTTCTGCCGAAGATATTCCTGTCTGACTCATTTGTCAGTGTCACCTACCTGATATTGACGTGGTTGCTGCCTGTCCTTCTTGTGTATTTCTTCCTGACCAAGTTCCTCTACCTGAGTTTCTTCGACAGGGGGCACGCGGGCAGGGACATCAGGAAAGGGCTTGTCCACGCGCTGATCTATTCTGCGGCCTTCATCGCGCTCATCGTCCTCGCCTACCTGCTGACTGCGATGCAGTTCTCTGTGATGGAGAGGGCAGGCTATGATGAGTCTTTCAGCGACGTCTTCACAGTGCTGCAGAACATCAAGCCAGAGATAGACAAGACCCAGTTTGATTATGGGGATGTGGAGATGGTCAAGTTACCTGTCTCGCAGCAGATCATCGGCATGGCTGATGCGTTGAACAGGAACGCGACCGAGGTCAGGGCCTCCCTGGAAAGGTCTGCTTTCTCTGCAGGGGACTACTTCTCTGACTATTATTTTACGGTCTTGTCCAGGAACAGGATGTCACTGGCCAGCATTTCGGTGGCAGCATCAGATATGGATGATGTCAAGTCAGACCTGCTGAGGGAGTATTCCCGGCTGAAGAGGATGGAGGCTGCAGGAGAGTTCGACGACGGAACGACCGGCCTGGAGCAGCATTATCATGTGCTCTCTGATTATGTCGCCAACGCTAGGGCTTCCTACAGCAGACCTGCTGAGTTCATCAGCCTGAGGAAGAGGATTGCTGAATATCCAGGATCTTATTCAGGGCTTCTGGCCGACGGCGAACTGATCGGCTTCAACCTTGTGTACGACACTGACATGTCTGTCTTCCTGGCAGGGAAGTCCTGTTTCAGCAGGGGATTCTACGACATGATATACCACACCAGGCTGTTCAGGGACATCATGCTGATGTCGTCCGAGACCATCATGTTCCAGGTTGAGGAGTTCATGGACCCACAGCCGGTAAGCGCTTTGTACGCTGCGGCCCCTGACGAGCCTTTGCAGAGCAAGGTGCTCAGGTACAGGATAATCAAGTCGAATGTCGACGCTACGCTTTCATTGTCTGCTGGCGCGCTGCCTGCTGATTTATTGGGGTTGTGAGGAATATGGAGCACTACAGGGCCAGTGTCAAAGAGCTGTTCAGCGAGCTGAGCACTTCTGATGATGGTATCTCTTCAGAGGAGGCCGCCCGCCGCATCCAGAAGTACGGCAGGAACGAGATAGAGGAGGTGCCTCCGGAGCCCTGGTGGAAGCTGCTTCTTGGTCAGTTCAATTCTCCTGTAATATGGATACTCATTGCTGCGGTCGTCGTCTCCTTTTTCATCGGTGAGGCTGTCGATGCCATTGTCATAGCGGTTATACTCGTGCTGAATGCCGGGCTGGGTTTTTTCCAGGAGTTCAAGGCAGAGAAGGCTATAGAGGCGCTGAAGAAGATGGCCAGCCTGAAGGCCTTGGTCATACGTGACGGCAAGCAGCAGAAGATCGACGCCACAGAGTTGGTCCCTGGGGATATGATAATACTCGAGACTGGTGAGAAGATCCCTGCTGACTCTCGGCTTTTTGAGGCGAGCAATCTTGAGACCCAGGAGGCTGCGCTCACAGGCGAGTCCACTCCTGTATCTAAAGAGGTTGTGGACATCGAAAAGGATGCAGGCATCGGCGACAGGCATAACATGGTCTTCTCCAGCACGATAATAGTGAGGGGGCATGGCAAGGCTCTTGTCTGTGACACGGGCATGAGGACAGAGATAGGGAAGATTGCGCACATGATACAGACCACTGAGACTGAGATGACCCCTCTGCAGAAGCAGTTGGCGAAGCTGGGCAAGTGGTTGGGCATCCTGACCATTGTCATTTGCGGCATTGTTTTCCTCACAGGGATATTCATGCATGAAGGCAAGGTGCTTGAGCTCTTCTTCGCTGCTGTTGCGCTGGCTGTGGCTGCGATTCCTGAAGGACTCCCGGCAGTGGTCACAATATCATTGTCTATGGGTGTGCGGCGTATGGTTAAGCGCAACGCGCTTGTGCGCCACCTTCCGAGCGTCGAGACCCTCGGCTGCACCACAGTCATATGCTCTGACAAGACAGGCACACTTACCCATAATGAGATGACTGTGAAGCACGTTTTCATGAACGGCAAGGACGCGACAGTTGATGGTTCAGGTTATAGGCCTGAGGGTAAGTTCTCTGTGGACCCGAAGGAGCTTGACATGCTGCTGAAGATAGGTGTGCTCAACAATGACGCCAAGCTGGACAGGGACGAGTGGAGCGTGATGGGCGACCCTACTGAAGGCTGCCTGATAACCTCTGCGCTGAAGGCAGGCATAGATAAGACCGAGCTTGATAAGAATTTTCCCAGGATAGATGAGATACCTTTCGATTCTGAGCGCAAGCGCATGACCACTGTGCATGAGATCAGCGGGAAGCGTTTTGCCTATGTCAAGGGAGCTCCTGACCTTCTTCTCGGCCAGTGCGATAAGCTGTGGGTCAATGGTAAGATAGTCAAGCTCACCCCGAAAGACAAGAAGAATATCATCGCCAGGAACGAGGATTATGCAAAGAATGCGTTGAGGGTGCTCGGTTTTGCTTTCAAGGAGCTGAAGAAGTCAGAGAAGAAGGAGACTTGGGAGAAGAACCTTGTTTTCGTCGGGCTTCAGGCCATGATTGACCCGCCGAGGGATGAGGTCAAGGATTCTATCGCCAAGTGCAAGGCTGCAGGGATCAAGGTGGTGATGGTCACTGGTGACCTGAAGACCACTGCTGAGGCAATTGCCAAAGAGTTGGGCATTGAGGGCAAGTCCCTGACTGGCGCAGACCTTGAGAAGATGAGCGATGAGGAGCTTGCCAAGATAGTCAATGATGTGTCAATCTACGCAAGGGTCAATCCTGCCCATAAGATGAAGATAGTGACTGCTCTGAAGAGCAGGGGGCATGTTGTCGCGATGACTGGTGATGGAGTGAATGACGCTCCTGCGATAAAGAAGGCTGATATCGGCATCGCTATGGGCATCACAGGCACTGATGTCGCAAAGGAAGCGAGCGAGATGATACTTACTGATGATAATTTCACGTCTATAGTCAATGCTGTCGAGGAGGGCCGCGGTATATATGATAATATACGCAAGTTCGTGAACTATCTGCTCTCGTGCAATGTCGGTGAAGTTTTGGTGATATTTATCGGCTCATTGTTGGGCTGGCCTCTCCCCTTGATTGCGGTGCAGCTATTATGGGTGAATCTGGTGACGGATGGGCTGCCTGCTGTTGCTTTGGGCATAGATCCTGTGGCTGACGATGCCATGAAGCGTCCGCCGAGGAAGCTCTCCGAAAGGATAATGTCCAAAGGGATGTCGCTGAACATATTCACCATGGGCATTCTCATAACATTGTCTACGCTGTTGATGTACTACATCGGCCTCCAGCACAGTGTTGAGCTTGGCAGGACCATGGCTTTCATGACATTGGTGCTCCTCGAGATAGTCAGGCTTCAGATGATAAGGTCATCTTACCATACCGGCCTGTTCTCCAACAAGTGGTTATTGGGTGCAGTGGTCCTCTCGTTGGGCCTGCAGCTGCTTGTCGTCTATACTCCTTTGAGCGCGTTTTTCAGGACAGTGCCTCTCGGCCTGCATGAGTGGCTCTGGATGGGTGGAGCTCTTGCAGTGGTGTCTGTATTGGGGACGATATCCACGTGGCTGATCAAGCAGGTCACGCAGGAGTTTTACTGAGGTTTGTTGAGGTGATATGATGGTCCTTGAGCCTGTCTTCAGTTTCTTCCAGGCTCACCCTTTCTTCTTCCATAGCCTGATCGCCGCGTTCAGCCTCGTGATAATCGGCAAGGCATCCGACATCGCGGTGTTCGGCATCTCTGATTACGCCAAACGCCTCGGCCTGTCAGATTATATAGTGGGCATCCTTGTAGTCTCTCTCGCCTCTTCTGTGCCTGAGCTGGTCTCTTCGATCAACGGCGCTCTTATAGGGGAAGGTGGCATCATCTTCGGCACTATCCTCGGCTCGAACATAGTCGAGCTGACCATCGTGCTGGGCAGCGTGGCTATTGTCGGCAGGAAGCTTGCGCTTGGTTGCAAGGTTCTTGATGACACCAAGGCAGATATATTCATACTGCTTATGCTGCCTTTCATCTTGATAACTGACGGCAGGATATCGAGGGTCGACGGCGCTGTGCTTGTCTTCGCTTTCATCCTTTACGTGTTCATCCTGTGGAACAAGGAGGGCGAGCTCGGCAGGATAAAGAAGTCCATCCCGTTCAAGGTACTCTGGCGTGACACGTTCCTTTTCCTGGGATGCCTGGTCGCGATAATGCTGGCCTCGCGCTGGCTGGTGCATTCTTCTATATCTATAGCGAATGATATAGGCGTCTCGCCTTTCATCGTGGCTCTTGTTGTGATAGGCATCGGCTCTTCTGTGTCTGACGCCAGCATAGGGATACGTGCTGCTATCAGGGGGCACCAGGATGTGGGCATCGGCAATGTGCTCGGCAGCAACGTGGTCAAGGTGACATTGTTCTTGGGTGTGCTTGCGCTTGTCAGGCCGATAGAGTTCCCTTTCAGCAGCCTTTGGATAATACTGATATTCACTGTGGTTGCCACAGGACTTACTCTTTACTTCATGTCGAAGAAGATTATGTTCTGGTGGCATGGCATTGTCATGCTTCTGCTCTACGCGACCTTCCTGGGCGTGCAGTGGCTGCTGGGATGATGTGGTCTGTCCTCCCTGTTACAAAAGCATTTCTAAACCTTTATAAACAACCTTCTTACCTTCTGTTTCATGCAGAAGGAGTTTTTTGACGAGATCATCGAAGCGATAAAGCATGAGCCGCACTCTAAGATGGATGTCTCTAGGCTGAAGCTCAAGCTCTGCGAGAGGTATAAGATACGCCAGCCTCCGACTGACATCGAGATACTCCTCAATGCTGAAGAGAAAGACCTGCCTCTGCTGAAGAAGACCCTTCTTACCAAGCCTACCCGTTCCATCAGTGGTGTGGCTGTCGTCGCGATAATGTGCAGGCCGCACAAGTGCCCTCATGGTAAGTGCAGTGTCTGTCCTGGCGGGCCTGCTTCGCATTTCGGTGATGTGCCTCAGTCTTACACAGGAAGGGAGCCTGCGACTATGCGCGCTTTGCGCCATAACTTTGACCCTTACCTCCAGGTCTTCAACAGGCTTGAGCAGTATGTTGTCGCTGGACACATACCTGATAAGGTCGAGCTGATAATCATGGGAGGCACTTTTCCCAGCACCAGCAAGAGTTACCAGAAGAGCTTTGTGAAATACGCCCTCAAGGCCATGAATGATTTCTCCGGGCTCTTCTTTGCCGACCACGAACTCAGGCTTGCGGAATTCAAGACATTTTTTGAGCTCCCCGGAGGGGTGGGTGATGAAAAAAGGATTGATTCTATAATGAAGAGACTCCTGAAGCTAAAAAACAAGACAAAATCATCCCTTGAGAAGGAGCAGGCACGGAACGAGACTTCTAAGATAAAGTGCGTCGGCATGACTGTCGAGACAAGGCCTGACTACGGCCGCCTGAAGCAGGGCAACTTCGCTCTTTCTCTGGGCGCTACCCGCGTCGAGCTTGGTATAGAGTCTGTCTTTGATGACATCCTCGTGAACATAGAGCGGGGGCATGATGTCGCTGAGTCTAAAAGGTCGATACAGGAGCTGAAAGACATAGGTTTCAAGCTGAACTTCCATTATATGCTGGGCTTGCCTGGCTCTTCTCCGCAGAGAGATATTGATGGCCTGAACCGGCTTTTCTCAGACCCTGATTTCCAGCCCGACATGCTGAAGATATACCCTTGCATGGTCTTGAAAGGCACAAAGCTCTACGACCTGTGGAAAGCAGGGAGTTATTCTCCTTTGACCACTGACCAGGCAGCCAGGATAATCTGTGAGTTCAAGAGGGTTGTGCCTAAGTATGTCAGGATAATGCGCATCCAGCGTGACATACCTACAAAACAGACTGAAGCGGGTGTGGACCGGACGAACCTGCGCCAGTATGTGGATCAGCTGTGCAGGGCAAAGCGCATAAGGTGCAGGTGCATACGCTGCAGGGAGGTCGGCCGTGCTGAGAAGCTCGGCAAGGTGGGCATTACTGTCATGAAATACCCTGCGAGCGGCGGCACTGAGTTCTTCATCGCTGCAGAAGACACTAAGAATGATGTTCTCGTCGGATTCACCCGCCTCAGGTTCCCGGGCAGTCAGCTGCGGAAGGAGATCACGAAGAAGTCAGCGCTCCTCAGGGAGCTCCATGTTTACGGCCAGACTGCTGCTGTCGGCGAGAAGACTGCCACAGGCGCAGAGGCCAAGTCCCAGCACAGGGGATACGGCAGGCAGCTAGTCAGGAAGGCAGAGCAGATAGCTAAACAGCACGGCTACAACAAGATGATAATCATCTCAGGCATCGGTGTGAGAGAGTATTACAGGAAGTTCGGCTATAAGAAGGAAGGTCCGTACATGGTCAAGCGTATTTAGTCTTGTGATATCTCATCATGTGCTTCCTGAATTCGCTGTCTGTGTTCCTGAAGTCAAGCGCAAGAGCATAGAACCGTCTGTCGCATTCTCTCTTGTGCTGTTGAATCCTTCCTTTAAATTCTTTCATCTCGCCTATAAAGCTTACCATGACTGCTATCAGTGCAAATACTCCTGTGATTGTGATGCTGACTATGACAAGTATCACTTCTTCAATTGTAGGGCTGTGGTTGGTCAGTTTAAGGATGATCCAATAGATTGCAAGGATTGACAGTCCCCACATCAGTAGTTTGCTGGTTATTATTGCCCAGTCAATAACATCTTTGTTCATAGTGACACCTTTATTAGCAGGAGTATTGTCAATATTGTGAGTATCCCGAATACTGCTAAGGTGATAGGTTCAGGACCAGTCATGAACTCCTTGAACTTATAGTACGCATCCATGAGAATCAATAAGTTTTTCCGCTTAATAAAACTTTCCCGCAAAAAACCGAAAACCACGACGACAGAGTCGGAATATTTCCGAATAAAATAAATACTTCCTCGACTATGTAGGGGTTATGCCAGACATCGACTCCAAATTCATGCAGATCAAGCAGGCCTACGCAGAGCTGGAGGCAACTCTCAAGGGATCAGGCAAGGGTCTGGTCTACCGCACAGAGAAAGGCATCTACGGGACCACTAATCTTGACAACATATTCAGGTTCTTCAGGGAGATCGGGCTCCAGAACTACAGGCATTTCCTTGACCTTGGCTGCGGTGACTGCCGCGTTGTCCTGGTCGCGAGTCTTTTCACGGATGCGACAGGCATTGAGTTCAACAGCGAGCTTGTCAGTCACGGCCAGGAGATAAAGGACAGGCTCAACATTATGTGTGAGCTCATTGTCGGTGACTATCTTGATCACGACCTGACCAAGTATGATATCATCTTCATGAACCCTGACCATGAGTTCGGGGAGCTGGACGCGAAGCTGAAGGCAGAGCTGCGTGGCCCGCTTTTCATCTACAACGAGATATTCGCCCCGAATACGCTTAAGAAGGGGAAGAAGTTCTGGGCAGGCCAGATACCCATAGTTAAATACACTAATGATTAAGTTTAAATAATTCTGCAGATTATTTCGTGGTATGATAATAGTCAAGATACCTTTCTATGAGGGAGGGGATGTGTCGCCTGAAGGGGCTGATGCTGTCGCTGACCAGGCAGAGGGCTTTGCCCTGAACGAGTCAGGCCTGACTCCGCGCATCTTCCAGGGCAACATATCCTTGAAGGGCCAGGATGTCGATGGCCTGTGCAGTTCTGTCGCTGATGCTGTGGCAAGGCAGCCTTTCGGTGACAGGCTCTGCCTTGTGGGCGGTGACCATTCTGTGACCTATGCTGGCTTCAAGGCTTTTGCTGCGAAGAACAGCGGCGCGGGAATTGTTGTCCTGAGCTCTTTCCCTGGCTGCGAGGCAGGTGGTGATTCTGCTGTCCACAGGAGCTTTGTGAAGAGGATACTTCGTGAGGGCATTGTATCTGCTGACAGGGTTGTGCTTTTCGGGTTGAGGGAGTGGACAGGTGATGAGAAGCAGTTCATCGAGTCTTCGAAGGTCAGGTCTTTCTCGATGAGGCAGATAGAGATGAACAGCCTGTCTGATGTCGCTGACGGCCTGACTGAGCTGCTGAACAGCTGGCAGTCGATATATCTTTCTGTGGGGATTGATGTCGCTGACCCGTCTTGCGCCCCTGGTGTTGATGATACCAGCCCTGGCGGGCTTTCTGCGAGGCAGCTTCTTTACCTGGTCCAGCGCCTGAGGCTGATGCGTAACCTGAAGATGATTGATGTCATCGGTGTCGATGCCGGCAAGGATATCAACTGCATGACTTCAAGGCTTGCCGCGAAGATCATTGTAGAATTGTCCTGATACTATACGTTTTCTTGGTGTATTTCTGGTGTACTTCAGAGGTGTTTTACGCAGTTCACGAGATGGACTTGATGGTTGCCTTCTGTGTCTAGCTCTACGATGCTCACTGCAGTATTCTTTGTTTCGAGGTTGTTCTTTCTCACTTTGATGCCAAGTATACTATGTAGCACGCTGTATATGACTCCGCCATGCGTGACCCATAAGACTTTGTCGTTGGCGTGTTCTCTGAGCATCCTTTCCAGGAATCGCTTGACTCTGCGGGTCTTCTGAGCTCCTGACTCTCCTCCTTTAGGTTTCCACGTGCCGAATCTTATGTTGTGTCTTTTCAGGTGGGCATCGATCTCCTGGTGGGCCCTGCCTTCGAAAACCCCGAAGCCTCTCTCGCGCAACTCTTTCGCGTAACGAACCCGTGTCTTAGGGTGGTGCTTACGTATCTCCTTAAGGGTGTCTTTGCATCGTAGAAGGTCGCTTGAATAGATGATATCGAAATCTTCTTTCCTGAACCTGCGCGCGAGCCGCTTTGCTTGTGCTATGCCTTTTTTTGTCAGGTGACCAGGTGTCTGGCCCTGCATTATCTCGTCGATGTTCTCTTGCGTCTCCCCATGCCTGGCCATGATGAGCCGCATCTATTTCACCACTGCCTTGAATGCTGCTATCGCCACTTCTATCTGTCTCTTGTCCGGCTCCTTTGTGGTTATCTTCTGCAGTCCTAGTCCTGGCCAGACAAGGATGTTGAGCAGTGTGCTCTTCGGGAACTTTGCTCCCAGCTTGAGCAGCTCATAGCTTATCCCTGCTATCACAGGTAGCAGCAGTATCCTTCCTGCGAGCTTCATCCAGAAGCTGTCGCTCACTATGAAAGAGAATATGATTATGCTTGTGACCAGTACTATCAGCAGGAATGTCGTGCCGCATCTCCTGTGGAGCGTGGTGTACTTTTTGACATTGGCCACTGTGAGCTTCTTGCCGTCCTCGTAGCAGTTGACTGTCTTGTGCTCTGCTCCGTGGTACTCGAACAGCCTGCGCACGTCTTTTAGGAGCGATATCGCGAGGATGTAGATGATGAATATGACAACCCTTATCACGCCGTCGATGAGGTTGAACAGCACACCCTTTGTCTGGGTTACCTTCGTCAGGTAGAGGGGCAGGAACACGAAGAGGCCTACTGCGACCGCTATTGCGATGATTGTGGTTATCGCGAACTCTGTCTTTGTTATCTTTGTCTCTTTCTCGCCGAGCGACTCGTTCGCGGAGTAGTTGAGCGCCTCTATGCCCATCACGAGCATCTCTACCAGGTTGACTACGCCCCTGAAGAACGGCCATCCGAGGAACTTTATCCTTTTTGATATGAGTGTCTTCTTCTCTTTCTTGATCGATATCTTCTTGTCAGGCCTCCTGACTGCTATCGCTATTTTATCATCATTCTTCATGAGAACGCCTTCGATGACAGCCTGTCCCCCGATGTGCAGCTTCTTGGCCATTGTAAAAAGCGATACCGCCTTATTATATATAGTTAACCCTTCAGAGCCTCAGCTCTCCATCTATCTCTTTTGCTATGTCTTCGAGGTCATCGCAGGTCCGCATTATGTCCTTTCGCAGCTCTTGTATGAGTAACTGCAGCCTGTCCACGCGTAAGAAGTATCTTTTGCTTTCATGGATTACTATGCCTGCTTCCATGAGCCTGTTGATGTGGTGCACGACTGTCCCGCGGGTCAGCCCTAGCCGATAGGCAAGCTCGTCAGAAGATATCGGCTGTTTCCTTTTGGCTGCCTTCAGAAGTTCTATGAACACCCTGAAGCAGCTCTTGTCCTTGTCTCTGAGGTTGAACAGCCCCAGTGAGTTGCCCAGGAATTGGAGGTCGTCATTGACATTCTTCTCTGTAGGTCTTCGGATCTTTACTATTGTTATCTTCTGGTGTATGAATGCCAATTACCCACCCAAATTTTGCTCTTGTTGATATGTTGTTGTTCTGATATATAAACTTTTTCCAAAACATTTATATATTAGTAGAGTTTACATGGTTTCTGTTGATTTAAGCTCGACCAAAATGGGGGGTATGACTATGTCTAAAGACCCTAAAGAACCAAAGAAAAGCGACAAAAAAGAAGAGAAAGCCGACAAGGCTGACAATAAAGGATCTCAGATTGAAGAGCTCACAAATGACCTCAAGCGCGTCCAGGCTGATTTCGAGAACTACAAGAAGCGCGTTGAGCGCGACAACTCAAAGCTTTGTGAATACTCTAAGGCAGACATCATAAAGAAACTGCTTTCAGTGCTTGACTCTTTTGAGATGGCCCTCAAGAACACCGACAATCATGAGGAGTTCGTCAAGGGCGTTGAGCTGATCTACTCACAATTATACACCTTGCTGAATGAGGAGGGCCTGCAGCACATAGAGACTGTGGGAAAGAGGTTTGACCCTTACCTCCACGAGGTGCTTCTCTCTGAGAAGTCTGACAAGGAGGATGACATGATACTTGAGGAGCTCCAGAAGGGGTACATGCTGAAGGACAAGGTATTGCGCCACAGCAAGGTGAAGGTGGCGAAGAAATGATGGTGCACGCAGCAGCACTGCCGCGCCTGCGTCGGTCGGTAAGTGATGCGGAAACCGGCTTTGTGTCAGTTGACTTTGAAGTCGGCGTGAGCCTGTATCGTCAGGATATGCAGATGTTTGCCGGCACGCGCACCAGCCGCGCAGTGCTGCTGGGTTGAGGATAAGATGAGGATAACAAAAGACACATCACTTGAGGGAGTGAAAAAGATAGGTGAGAAGTGCGGCAGGTGCGGCAGGTGCTGCTCTTACGGCTCAGGTTTCATGCTCGAGTCAGAAGTCCCGCGCATCTCCGCGTTCCTGAATATCACCAAAGAGAAGTTCGTGAAGGATCTCCTCGAGGAGACAGAGATATTCCACACCAAGATATTCAAGATAAGGCCGTTCAAGAAGGAGGGCAGGCCTTACGGCCCGTGCATGTTCCTGGACAAGAACCTTTGTCGCATACATGCGGTCAAGCCGCTGCACTGCAGCATCGGCAACTGCGGGGAGCACGGCGATGACCTGCACGTGTGGTTCATGGTCAACTATTGCCTGAACATCTACGACCCAGAATCCGTCCGCCAGTACGCGTCGTATCTTAAGACCGGCGGGCGCATGATTCCGGGTGCGGAGATGGAGAGGCTGTTCCCTGACAAGGATGTGCTCAAGAAGATATTGAGTTATGAGAGATTCAAATGATATTTGGAGGATGATTTCGATGGAACAGAAGAACCTTAACGTATCAGTGAATGAGGGCGACGCATTTTTCTGCCATGAGCTCTCTGTGAACTATAACCCTTTGCAGTTCTTGCTTGATTTCAAGTGCATAACGCCGAGGGTGGACGTGCGCTCGAAGCAAGGGCCTGTGATAAACATAAAGCATAATGTCATCATGCTGGACCCTTATCATACCAAGCAGATGCTTGAGCTGCTCACCAGGGTCGTGTCTGACTATGAGAATGATTTCGGCAAGATAGTGAAGCCCAAGTCTGTCGAGAAGATGGAGAAGAAGATAAAGACCAAGGAGAGCGGTGACAAGAAGACCATCGCCGCCCCGACGTATTTCGGTTAGGAGGGTGAAGATGGATCACTGCCAGAATGATTTCAGGCGTTCAAGGTCTGCCCTGAACGAGTATTTCCTCGATGCGGGGAAGATACTGCGCTACCTGATAGGCAATGATGAGAAGCTTGATACGCTCATCATCTGCAACCCGTACAGGCAGCGCTTCGTGACGACAGACCAGGAGGTCTATCACGCCCTGGGCAGCGTCAAGGAGTACGACACGTTCAGGCTCAACAGGCTTTCCAAGCTTTTCGAGGCGGTCTCTGTCCGCACTGTCGCGAGGAAGCAGCTCCTCACAGATGACACCGTCGACAAGCTCAGGGCAGATGCATTGAGGGAATAAGATGAAAGAGATTGAAGTGAAGATACTGGAGATAGATACTAAGGTTATCCTTACAAAGATAAAAAGTATGGGTGCTACCTTTGTGGAGAAAGGTCTGGTCAGTCTCAAAGCGTATGACTTCCCTGATGACCGACTCGTCAAGAAGGGCCAGTTCATAAGGGTCCGCAAGATTGCGGGTCGTGTGGAACTGGTATTCAAGGATCCTCAGAAGGGAGACCGTATCAAGTATTGCGAAGAGACACAGGTGACTGTCAGTGACTTTGACACTACTTGCGCACTGTTCGAGAAGATTGGCATGAAGAAGTTCGCTGAGATGGAGAAGTACCGTGCCACATATAAGGTCGGCGAATTCAGGATAGAGTTCGACAAGTATGCAGGCATACCTTGGTTTGTTGAAGTGGAAGCGCCTTCAGAAGAGGCATTGGTTGATTTTGTGCAGAAGCTTGGATTTGACCTTGATGACAAGGAGACGGTTGTCGCAAAGCTAATCAAAGATGTTTACGGAGAGCATATTCACTCTGTCAATTTCAAGGAGAAAGGCGAATTACCAGACTATGACAGTCTGTTTGAATAATAAAAACTAACAATACAATACACAACTAGGAGGGTAAATAAAATGTCAAAGATAATCGGAATCGATCTGGGCACGTCTAATTCAGCTGCAGCTTTCCTGGAGGCAGGCAGGCCTAAGATAATCCCTTCTGCAGAGGGTGCTACGCAGTACGGCAAGGCTTTTCCCAGCGTCGTGGCCTTCACCAAGGACCACCAGATGCTTGTTGGCGAGCCTGCGAGGCGTCAGGCAGTGTCCAATCCTGAGCGCACCATCACTGCTGCGAAGAGGAAGATGGGCACCAGCTTCAAGTACAAGATGAACAGCAAGGAGTACACTCCGCAGCAGATATCTGCGTTCATCCTGCAGAAGATAAAGAAGGACGCTGAAGAGTTCCTCGGCGAGAAGGTCGAGAAGGCAGTCATCACTGTTCCTGCCTATTTCGACGACAACCAGCGCCAGGCCACCAAGGACGCAGGAACGATCGCTGGTCTGGAGGTTGTCCGTATAATAAACGAGCCGACAGCAGCTTCTCTTGCGTATGGCCTTGACAAGTCTGACCAGGAGCACAAGATCCTTGTGTTTGATTTCGGCGGCGGAACCCTTGACGTTACGATAATGGAGTTCGGTGAGGGTGTCTTCGAGGTGAAGTCAACATCAGGTGATACACAGCTCGGCGGCACTGACATGGACCAGATCATAGTCGACTGGCTCGTGTCGGAGTTCAGGAAGTCTGAGGGCATTGACCTGGGCAAGGACCCCACCGCAGTGCAGCGTCTCCGTGAGGCTGCTGAGAAGGCGAAGATAGAGCTCTCGACGACGCTCGAAAGCGACATCAACCTGCCTTTCCTCAGCGCGACTGACAAGGGGCCTAAGCACATGGTCATGAAGCTGACACGCTCGAAGCTTGAGCAGCTCATCATGCATATCATAGAGAAGTGCAGGCACCCGATGGAGCAGGCGTTGTCTGATGCCAAGCTCAAGCCCAAGGAGGTGGACAAGATAATCCTTGTCGGCGGGCCTACAAGGATGCCGATAGTCAGGAAGTTTGTCCAGGATTTCATCGGCAAGCAGGTGGAGCGAGGAGTTGACCCTATGGAGTGCGTCGCCATGGGCGCTGCGATCCAGGGCGGTGTGCTCGCAGGTGAGGTCAAGGATGTGCTTCTGCTCGACGTGACCCCGCTCAGTCTAGGCATTGAGACTCTTGGAGGCATCTTCACTAAGCTGATCGACAGGAATACCACTATCCCGACCAAGAAGTCGCAGATATTCTCTACTGCGTCTGACAATCAGCCCGCGGTCACCATCAGGGTGTTCCAGGGTGAGAGGCCGATGGCTGTCGACAACAAGCTGCTCGGGAATTTCGACCTTGTCGGCATACCTCCTGCACCGAGGGGCGTGCCTCAGGTAGAGGTCACGTTTGACATCGACGCCAACGGAATACTTAACGTGTCTGCGAAGGACATCGGCACTGGCAAGCAGCAGGCGATGACGATAACCGCGCCGAACAAGCTGAATGACACTGATGTCGAGAAGATGAGGAAGGAGGCCGAGGCCCACGCAGAGGATGACAAGAAGCGCAGGGAGGATGCTGAGACAATCAACAAGGCAGACACTCTTGTCTACACTGCTGAGAAGACCCTCAAGGACATGGAGGGTAAGGTATCCGAGGACAATCTTAAGCCCATAACTGCTGAGATCGCTGAGCTGAAGAAGCTTCTTGAGCCTGAGCAGAAGGATGTCGAGACCATAAGGAAGAAGCTTGATGAGCTCGAGAGGCTTGTGCAGGCTGCTGCGACTGAGATGTACCAGAAGGCCCAGCAGGAGTATGCGAAGACGCACCCTCAGGGTGGAGCCAAGCAGTCCAATCAGTCGCCGCCTGGCGGAGAGTCCGAGGAAGAGGGGCCCCCGCCGAAGAAAGGGAAGAAGGAGAAAGTGGTCGATGCAGACTACGAGGTAGAGGGTGACGCTCCCAAGAAGTCCGGCAGGAAGAAGGAGAAGAAATGATTTTTTCAGCAGCGCCGCCGTGAATATGCGGGTGCTGTCAAGTTAAGTGTCATGCCGCCTAGTGAGCTGAGTGCAAAATAGGCGCTAAATGTCGCAGTTCAGCAGAAATAGGCAGCGAGAGAATCGCAGCGAGCGCGGCATGACACACTTCT
>Ga0180009_10001574_pt1 | contig 27771 bp, 24 predicted proteins | sample OS_PC_MetaG_FD_123537 | JGI IMG/M metagenome (GOLD analysis project Ga0180009, IMG submission 123537) | Groundwater microbial communities from the Aspo Hard Rock Laboratory (HRL) deep subsurface site, Sweden - OS_PC_MetaG | ecosystem: Environmental > Aquatic > Deep subsurface > Groundwater... | reverse complement strand
TACGCGGGAATGACGTGAGATACGCGGGAATGACGTGAGATACGCGGGGATGACGTGAGATACGAGAGCATGACAAGAAAACGTCCCTATAATTTTTCATCATCGCCCCTATAATCCCTGCCTTTCAAAATTGCAGTGGAAAAAGCATGAATCAAACCGCTCCTCTTGCTATCGATGTCCATGGATTGTGTAAATCGTTTGGTAAAAAAGAAGTCGTACACAATCTTGCTTTGCAAGTAAGAACAGGAGAAATCTTTGGCTTTCTTGGCCCCAATGGCAGTGGAAAAACCACGACGATTCGTATGCTCTGCGGTCTTTTGAAACCCTCTGCGGGTTCAGGCACTTGTTTAGGCTACGACATCATCAACGAATCGCTCATCATCAAAACGCACGTCGGCTATATGACACAACGGTTTAGTCTCTACGAAGATTTATCCATCCGTGAAAATCTAGAATTTATCGCTCGCGTTTATAAATTGAAAAATCGAACTCAACGCATTAATGAGTCTTTAGATCGTCTCAAAATCAGCAAAGAACGCGCCCATCAATTAGCCGGCCAATTGTCAGGCGGTTGGAAACAACGCCTTGCTTTAGCGGCCGCCATGTTGCACGAACCTCAATTGCTTTTGCTGGATGAACCCACTGCGGGAGTGGATCCAGAAGCGCGCCGTTCCTTTTGGGAAGAAATCCATAATTTATCGACTCAAGGCATCACGACTTTAGTAAGCACGCATTACATGGATGAAGCAGAACGTTGTCATAGGTTGGCTTATATTGCGTTTGGGCATCTCTTAACGACGGGCTCTATTCCTGATGTGATTAAGGATGCAGGGTTACATTTATGGATTGTGAAAGGTGATGATCTACATACGTTAGCCGAAAAACTGCGCCTGGATCCTGCAATTACTCACGTCACAGCATTTGGACAAACGTTGCATGTCGTTGGCACCGATGCAGCTATGCTAGAACAAGCAATTCAGCCTTATCAAAATAATCATTACCAATGGAAACAAGCACCCGCAGAATTGGAAGACGTCTTCATTCATTTGGTTTCGACTGCGAAGAACAATCATGGATAGAACAGGCTTAGACCGCGTCATTCCTAGCTTCGGCGAGAATCCAGGCCATCGTCATTCCCGCGAAAGCTAAGAATCCAGGCCATCGTCATTCCCGCGAAAGCTAAGAATCCAGAAAAATATATTAAATCTGGATCCCCGCCTGCGCGGGGATGACGACAAAGAAGCAGCAGAACAAGCGAAGCTCAAATCTGGATCCCCGCTTTCGCGGGGATGACGATGAAATCGCGGGGATGACGATGAAATCGCGGGGATGACGATGAAATCGCGGGGATGACGATGAAATCGCGGGGATGACGATGAAATCGCGGGGATGACGATGAAATCGCGGGGATGACCTTTGGCGCCTGCGCGGGGATGACGACGAAAACAAAAGGACATATGTATGACATTGAATTTCTCTTTTCAACGACTCTGGGCTGTGATCATTAAAGAATTTATTCAGATGAAACGCGATCACATCACCCTCGCAATGATCATAATCATCCCCCTGATGCAGTTGCTCTTGTTTGGCTATGCCATCAACAGCAATCCAAAAAATTTGCCCACTGCCCTCATTAAAGGCGACCAAAGCTCTTTCACCCGCACACTCATTCAGAGCATGAAAAACACGGAATATTTTAAATTTCTTGACCAACCCGTGACGGAAAAAGAAGCCAATTACTTGATGTCTATCGGCAAAATTCAATTTGCAGTCAACATTCCTCCTGGGTTTTCCAGAAAACTCATACGACATGAAATTCCTGACATTTTAATCACCACAGATGCCACAGATCCCGTCGCTGCAAGCAACGCCATCACTGCCGTCAATGCTTTATCGTCTCGTCTATTCAATCGCGATTTTCAAGGCAGCCTCTCTTACCTCGTCCCTGACCCTCAAGCATTCAACTTACGTTTACACATCAAATACAATCCTGAACTCATTACGCAATACAACATTGTTCCCGGTTTGATGGGCGTCATTCTGACGATGACCATGATCATTATCACTGCACTAGCCATCACCCGCGAATACGAACGCGGCACGATGGAAAGCTTGTTGGCAACGCCTGTGCGCCCTTTAGAAGTGATGCTTGGAAAAGTCATTCCGTACATCATCGTTGGATACATTCAAGCGACTCTCATCATAGCAGCTGCATACTTTCTCTTTCATATCCCCATCGAAGGAAGCTTAATGCTGCTGTTCTTTTTGGCACTCCCCTTCATCGCCGCAAATTTGTCTATCGGCGTCACATTCTCAACCATTGCCAAAAATCAATTACAAGCCACACAAATGTCGTTCTTCTTTTTCTTACCTTCTATTTTGTTGTCCGGCTTCATGTTCCCCTTTTATGGCATGCCAAAATGGGCGCAAGACATTGGCAACATCTTGCCATTGACTTATTTCTTAAGAATCACCCGAGGCATCATTTTGAAAGGCACTGATTTCATACACACTTGGCCAAACGTCTGGCCCATTATTATTTTTATGGTATTTGCATTAATGCTCGGTCTAAAACGTTATCGACAAACTTTGGATTAATTACGATGAAGAAATGGTTCCTACTATTCATTCTCATGTGTTCAACCGCTCAAGCACAAAACAATCTTTATCAAGTGAATATCATTGTCTTTCGACATATCACAAATGAAGCGCTCACCTCTGAACAGTGGCCAAATCAGTTGATCACACCGGATTTGAGAAACGCTTTAGATTTAAAACCTTTAGATCAAACCATATTAAATGATGAACAAAACTTGTTTGGAGTCGATCGTTATCAAGCATTACCGGACAATCAAATAGGGCTTAAAAAAGAGATTTATCGCTTATCGCGCCATTCTGATTATCAAATTCTGTTAAAGACCTCCTGGGTCCAACCGATCACATCGATACGTTATGCACGCTGGGTGCATGTCCACGGAGGACAAACGTACGATGCAACGGGACAAGCAATAGAGGCTGATCCAGACAATGCGCTCATAGCGCCATATTGGGAAATCGACGGAAAAATAAGGATTGGGCAACAGCATTATTACGAAATAGACGCGCAACTGACACTCACAGAGCCGTTGGCATCTCTTGGACTAGACAATAATGGAAGCACTGACAATGCATTAACGTCCTTCCCCTTAAAAGCCCACCAACGCACTCGCCTAAACGAAATAAACTACTTAGACCATCCCCTCTTCGGAACCCTCATTCAGATAATCCCTTATAAAGAGAAGTGATGCGTTATTTCGTCATTTCAGCGCAGACTAAAAATCCATTTTTATAGACATAGACCTGATTTTTCTACCTTCCTCCCCCCCTTTAAAAGGAAGTATTGATTCTTCACATGCAATCAATATCTCTGCTAACTCTTCTGGCTTCGTCACCATACAACTGTGACCTGTTTCAATTTCTCTGTATTGCATCCCTAAACGTTCTACTAATTGAAGACGCTTAGAATCATCAACTGTTTTCTTCTTGCAATTAATAAACACCTTTGGAATCCGATCGAATGCCTGTTGATCAATAGATACTTTGTCATAAAACGGTTGTAAGGGTTGTGGGCGATATCTTGGCATAAACAAATCAATATCTTCTTCTAATTCCAGTCCCAAACGCTGTGGTGATGGAACAGCAATATATTTACCACCGTAGTTGCTCACTACCGTTCTATTCTGATAATCCTGCCGTCTGTCTTCTCCCGCCATATCAATAAACGACTTTCTATCTTCTGGAATGACTGCGTCTAGATACACCAACATTAATAATCGATCAGAGATGCGACTCAAGGCGCCAGAAAGAATCATGCCGGCGTAACTATGCCCAACCAAAACAACGTCATGTAAATCTTCGTCTTCAATCAAGCCACAAATGTCATCAATGTAGTCACTCAAATGGACCTCATCATAGTTCGCCTCAGAAGTACCGCTCATACCCGTTAACGTCGGGGTATATACAAGGTGCCCTTTTTTTTCTAAAAGCACTCTTACACGATCCCAAACCCAACCGCCTTGATAAGCACCATGCACTAAAACGAACGTGGACATTGTTTTACCTCTTAAAATTTATTCCGCTAAAACAATCACCATCGTAAGTGATTGGAAAAATATTTACGATCCAAGTCTAATCGTGACAAAGGAAAGACCATAAATAAAAAACCACATATCTAAACCAGCAAACAGTGTTTGCGATTTGTGGCAAAAAACGCAAACTAACGTTTCAATTTGACATATTAAAAATTCAATGAAAAAACAAATCTTCATTCTTCTTTTGCTGTTTTTTAGCACGCAAGCGCTGGCCTATCGTTTGCCCCAATTGGGAGATATTTCTGAGCATTCTTTTTCTGCATATGAAGAGCACAAATTGGGGCAAGAGTATTTCCGAACGTTACAACATTATCTAAAGATCGATCGAGATCCGATCGTGAATGCTTATATCCAAGAGATCGGACATCGCCTTGCGAGCAATAGTCCAGATCCTCATCGTCGGTATACTTTTTTTGTGGTGGATGATTCTTCTATCAACGCGTTTGCGGGACCGGACGGCTACATCGGCATTAACAGCGGCCTGCTCTTGAAAACACAATCAGACAGCGAATTAGCCGCTGTTCTGTCACATGAAATTGCACATGTCGCGCAACATCACATTGCCAGAAGCATTGCAAATCAAAAACAGATGGGACTTTCATCGTTAGGCGCGGTCTTAGCCGCTGCAGCGATCGGCATGATCAATCCAACAGCAGGAATCGGTATATTAGCAGGTGCAAATGCGGGCAGTTACCAGCACTTTCTGACTTACTCTCGCGCATTCGAACAGGAAGCAGATCGCATTGCTGTACAGATCATGGCAAAAGCCGGTTACGACCCGTGCAGCATGCCGGTGTTTTTGAAACGCATCGAACGCGATGAGCAATTGAATGAAATTGACATCGCTCATTTTTTACAAAGCCACCCGAGTACGGAATCACGATTAGCCGATGCGGACAATCGATGCGTAAAAGGAATCATTCAAACGTCGCCATCTGCTAATTTTGAAATTGCGCAAGCGCGCTTATTAAGCAAGCAAACTCAAGATGTCATGCAGTTCAAAATGCAATGCTCCAAACGGAAAGACCTTCGAAATTGCTATGCCTATGCACTGACATTGGCAAACCAGAAACATTATTCTCAAGCGATTGCGCACATGCATTCTTTGATCAAAGAACACCCTTCTGAAATAGCACTAACGATGAGTCTCGCCGACATGTATGCGCAGGCAGGAAAACAAAAACAAGCAATTCGAATTTTGGAACAGAACTACCGATACAACCCGGATGATTTATCTCTCCTCTACCAATATGCGCAGACCTTGTTGCTAGATAAACAATACAAACGCGCGCGTACTCTTTTAGAGGAACAAACGATTAATTTTCCAAACAACAAATCGCTGTTGATTTTGTTATCGACAGCGCAAGGAAAAAGTGGTCAGTTGGTGACTGCATACAGAACCAGAGCAAAGGTCTTTTTATTAAATCATCAATACAATCACGCGAGAGAACAGCTCGAAATGGCAAAGAAATTAACGCGAGATGCCACTATGCGCGTACAGATCAAAGCACAAATAAAAGAGATTTCCCGTAAGATAAAAAAATAATGTCGTCATTCCCGCGAAAGCTTTTTCGTCGTCATTCCCGCGAAAGCTTTTTCGTCGTCATTCCCGCGAAGGCTTTTTCGTCGTCATTCCCGCGAAAGCTTTTTCGTCGTCATTCCCGCGAAGGCGGGAATCCAGGAAATTTAAATCTGGATTCCCGCCTTCGCGGGAATGACGATGAAATCGCGGGAATGACGATGAAATCGATGAAATCAAACAAAGTACTTTCAAGAGTAAGAATTTATGAAATTAAAGACATCCATATTACTTCTCTTTGCATTACTCACTGCACTCTTATCTGGTTGCGCACCCCCTCCTCCTAATCACGTCGAAAGCATTTGCAGCATCTTTAAGCAATACCCGACTTGGTATTGGGATGCTCAGAAAACACAGAAAAAATGGGGCATTCCAATTCCTGTTTTAATGGCAGTGATCTATCAAGAATCTCGGTTTAACGCGACTGCAAAACCGCCGCGACAAAAACTATTGTGGATCATTCCATGGACACGACCGACAAGCGCATACGGGTACTCGCAAGCGATTGATCAAACGTGGAAACACTATAAAAGAGATACAGGAAAAACGTTTGCCAGCCGCGATGCCTTTGGCGCGGCTGCAGACTTTATCGGGTGGTATGCTAATCAAGCGCATAGACGTGCAGGCATCTCAAAAGCAAATGCTTATCAAGTGTATTTGGCCTATCACGAAGGTATTGGCGGATACATGCGCGGAACTTATCGCAACAAACAATGGTTAATTCACGTTGCGAACAAAGTGGCCGTGCGCGAATGGATCTACAAAAAACAACTATTGCTGTGTCAATCAAGTTTACCCAAGGAACCTTGGTGGAGAGTTTGGTAACTATTTTAGTAAGGAGGCTGACGATGAATCACAGAAAAATTTATACCCGTCTAGGCGATGACGGATCAACGAAACTGCAATCTGGAGAACGTGTATCAAAAGATTTTGTCATGATCGAGCTCTACGGTGACTTAGACGAGCTCAATAGCGCCATAGGGGTAGTACTGGCTTCTACTATTCCAGAGAACGCTCGACACGTTCTTATGCGTATTCAAAACGAACTGTTCCAGGTGGGCGCTTGTATCGGTCAACCAAACAACTGTGTTATCGATAAAACACATATCACTGCTATGGAAAAAGACATCGATACAATCAATGCAAAAATACCTCCTTTAATGCAGTTCATTACTCCAACAGACAGTCCAACTGCCGCGCAATGCCATCTAGCACGAGCCGTCTGCCGCCGAGCAGAACGCAGTCTAGTGAAATATCATCGCGAGATACCGGTCAATAAACACCTGCTGCAATACATGAATCGCCTGTCCGATCTATTATTCGTGATCTCTCGCTATATCGATCATGCCTAGGGGATTAGTTTCTTCCGTCATTTTTAGCTTCTTGCTGGAATCCAGAAAACATATAAATTCTGGATCCTTAGCTTTCGCGGGGATGACAGTGGAAGAACTTCAATATTGGATGTGTTTTGAGGTTCTTGGGAATGGAATAACATCGCGAATATTCGGTATACCGGTCACATAATTCACGAGACGCTCAAGACCTATACCAAAACCAGAATGAGGAACAGTTCCATAACGACGAAGATCTAAATACCAATCGTAAAGCGCTTTATCCATGTGTAATTCATCCATGCGTGCTTCTAAAACTTCCAATCTTTCTTCACGTTGACTACCCCCCACAATCTCTCCAATGCCTGGCACCAAAATATCCATTGCGGCCACTGTTTTGCCATCATCGTTTTGTCGCATGTAAAAACTTTTTATCTCTTTCGGATAATTCAAAACAACAACTGGTCCATCAACTAATTCTTCAGCTAAATAACGTTCATGCTCTGATTGCAGATCCATCCCCCATTCCACTGGAAACTCGAATTTCTTATTCGCCTTCTGCAAATCTTCTATAGCCGCTGAATATTCCATGTGGACAAACTTATTGTTCACTATTTTCTCTAAACGACGCATGCACTCTTTGTCTACACGCTGTTCAAAAAAGGACATATCGTCACTGCGTTCCTCTAAGACGGAACGACAAACAAAACGCAACAAATGTTCTGCTAAAAACGCGTTGTCGAATAAATCTGCAAACGCGATCTCTGGCTCAACCATCCACAACTCTGCTAAATGCCTCGTTGTGTTTGAATTTTCTGCTCGAAATGCAGGACCAAACGTATAAACCTTCGATAAAGCACAACAATAAGCTTCTAATTGAAGCTGCCCTGAAACTGTTAAGAAAGTTTCTCGGCCAAAAAAATCTTCTTCAAAATTAATTTGCCCCTCCGATGTGCGAGGAAGATTCACCAAGTCCAACGTGCTCACACGAAACATCTCACCAGCCCCTTCACAATCGTTCGACGTAATAAGCGGCGTATGGATCCAACAAAATCCGTGCTCACTCATGTAACGGTGAATGGCTTGAGAAATACAATTTCTGACACGTATAGCAGCACCGATCACATTCGTTCGCGCGCGCAAATGCAGATGCTCTCTGAGATACTCCATCGAGTGGTGCTTAGGAGAGATAGGATATGTGTCTGGATTCTCAACCCATCCCAACACGTCAATAGAATCCGCATGCAATTCATAGGCTTGCTCTTTCCCAGGGGAAGCTTGCAATGTGCCATGAATAGCCAACGAACAACCCGCCGTTAATCGCAACACATCTTCGTGATAATTAGGTAAATTTTGAGGAGCCACGACCTGAATCGGATGGAAACAAGAACCATCATTCACATTTAAAAAAGAAATCCCTGCTTTTGAATCACGACGCGTACGCAACCAACCGTACACGGTGACAGGTGTTTCATAAGGTACTTCGCCTGAGAGCAAAGTATCGATGGAATAAATTTGATAGGACGTTTCACTCATGGTCTTTTCTCTCCAATTAAAGGGGCACGGATACTAGCATCAAGAAAATTTAAAAGGGATAGAACTAGGCTTTGAGTTCAGAGCTGTCTCATTAAAACTGCTATCATTCCCGCGAAAGCTAAGGATCCAGACTTTATATTTTTCTGGATTCTAAGCTTTCGCGGGAATGACGATGAAGTGGATTCTAAGCCTACGCGGGAATGACGATGAAGGGGCGTGTTCTCGAATGCGTTTTGTGGCACCAAAGTGCAACATTCAGAACGAACGCTCAGGAATTTTTAATGCGTCTAAAAAATATAGGCAGCAGCGTCATATAAATGTAAAGAGTGCTGAACGAAAATAATTTTGGTTTTAGTCCACTCATCGCCTTCTCAACGATTTCAAGCGTTTGTAACTTTTTCTCTGTGTCTGTTTGAGAAAAGAAATCATTGGCGAACAACACCCTTCTATACAGCCCAATCCGACTGATGGCTTGTTCACAACGTAAACGGTGATACAGCGCGATACGCTTCCATAATGAGAGCTTAGATTGCTCAATGAATTGTCTTGTCCTCTCAAGTCGCACGAAATTTTTCTGCAAAGTCTCTTTGACTCCGTGAAATCGCAATTGAAGATAGTTCTCTACTAAACTTTGCTCCTCTAATGCATTCAACGGTAAGCCCCAATCCAGTTGACGCAGCAAAGTCATTAAACGATAACTGTGCGTCTTCCCGCTCATCTTCGGCCACGCAATACCGATATGAATCGCGGATAAAGCATTAAACCATTCGGATCGGATCCATTGGATTTTCTGTTCCATGGATTGAACCTGCCAATGATCAAACGTTCGCGACTCAATTGGCTTCCACTTCAACAAAATCGGTGAGAAATAAGGCAAGACTTCGTTCACACAATATAAAACTCGAAGCTGCTTTACGTTATCTGCTACCACCACATTTTCATCTGCATCAAAAGCAGGGACTGGAACACCCCCAATGACAGGCTCACAAAAGAACAGTCGCAAGCGCAACCCGTGCGTTTCAGGATGAGCATACAAAGCATGGGACAAGCGCTGCGCGCTCACAGCGCCCCGACTCCAACCCTGAATAACAATTTCAGCATCTTTATCCAACTCGTTGTTTTTTATTAGATTCAACACCTCATCGAATGCGAGCTGTTTATTGACCGTCATTCCCCCTCGACCTTCTCCAGAATAAAAAGCAAAAGGAAATAACAAGAGACTCAAGAACGACCAACGATATCCATGCAGTCGTTTTTTTAAAATCGCAGCAGGACCGGGAATAAATAGGACGCGAATATTTTGTTGTTCAAGTGTCTGAACAATCTCCCACCCAAAACTTTGTCGCGCAGTAAACCCAGACCCGCCAAAAAAAATCACAAAACGATCTTTTCGAAAGCGCGAGTCATGTGAAGTGAGATATTCAATATTCGCCATAAGTTATTGAAATTAGTTGCTTAATTTTTTATTTAAGAAGCGAGTGAACAACTTCTTCCATATGCATCGAAAAATGAGAGCCTTTGGCTAACACACTCATGTTTTTTTGTAAGCGTGGTTTCAAATATTCGACGAGAGCTGCTTTAGAAGGAAAAAAGAGAGCCCCTTCTCCGAACGCTTCAACCGCTTCTTTCGTTAACTCTCCAACAGCATATAAATAATCAATACCTGCCTCTTTCGCATAACGCCCCATTTCTTGATGCAATTGACGTTCTGTATCGCCCAACTCTTTCATATCCCCTAAAGCCAAAATTTTGACTCCGGGCCTTCTTGCCAACACATCAATAGCCGCGGCTAATGAAGCAGGATTTGCGTTGTAAGAATCATCCAAAATACACGCACCTTCCTTAGAAAAATGAAGTTGCAAGCGTTGTAACTCCGGCTTCACCGCTTCTAAACCGGCCCGAATGGTTTTTAAATCAAGGCCGATGCTTGAACACGCCGCTGCTGCACCTAAAGCATTCATCACATTGTGTTTTCCTAACAAAGACAACCGAATGGAAACAGATTGCCCGTCTATACACAGCACAAACCGCGAACTGTCTTCTAAAAGTTGTATTTGTTCAGCGCGCACTGCCGCTATCGCGTTTATTCCAAAAGTCACTTGATGAAAAGTACTCGCTTGATGACGCCAATAATCATAAAAAGGACTGTCTGCATTCAACACAGCAGTACCACCCTCTTGTAATCCTTCAAAAATTTCTGCTTTCGCTTTAGCCACACCCGCAACGGTTCCCACCCCCGCTAAATGAGATGGAAATGCGTTGAGCACCATCGCCACTTGTGGTTGCACGATGTGAGTTAATGCAGAGATTTCTCCAAAATGATCCATGCCCATCTCTAAGACGGCATAACGATGTGATTGATTTAAGTGACACAGATTGAGAGGCAAACTGATTTGATTATTCCAAGTACCAGGTGTCGCAAGCACTTTGTCCGATTCATCGCCACAAGCCTTTTGCAAAATCATGGCAATCATATTTTTGGTCGTCGTCTTACCGTTGCTCCCTGTCAAACCAATCACCGGAATATCAAATTGTTCGCGCCAATACATTGCAATCTTTCCTAATGCCAACACAACATCCGGAACAACAAAACAAGGGATGGACGCTTTTACTGGACGACTGACTAATGCCGCGCTCGCACCTTTTTCAAAAGCTTTTTCTATGTATTCATGTCCATCAACTCGCTGGCCTTTAATGGCAACAAACAAATTACCCAAAGCAATTTCACGACTATCAATATTGATCCCTTGGATAACTCCTGACTCTGTAATGTGCGTATTTAAAATCGTATTCAACGCATCAAAAGATAATTCAACCATGTTGCTACCTAATAAAGGAAAAGAATTGAAACACCACAACAGCCACTGTCACTAATGTTGGAATTAGCAACATTAACCTGCCGCCACACACTCTATAATTCGAAGGGATATAGGTGTAGTACCGGCCTCTCCAGACCATCAAAGCCGGTAAGAAAACAAACAACAACGTACTAAAAAAACCAGAGTATTCAAGCAACTTTTCAAACCGTCCTGGAAAATACGTTGCAAATAGAAACGGAGGCATAAAAGCTAATACCGGCACCACAATCTGTGAAGTAATGCTTTTACGAGTAAACATGGCATCCGCCAAAAAATCATATATTGCTAATCCAAACCCTAAGGCAGAAGTGGAAATGGCAAAGAAAGAAAACAAGCGAAAACCAATACTAAATCCAGGCTGATTTAATAGATGCGATAAGACACGAGCCAATACGGGAGCCGTTGCGTGATACTCTGCTAATACATTCAAGCCTAGTTTCCCTTGCATCGGGATAATGCCTAAAACAACGGCTTCCCAAACCAAATACATCACTAATGGAATCAAACCGCCTAGAAAAATAGTAATGCGTAACGCTTTGATATTGCCGCCTAGATAATCGCGCAAAGAAGGAATGATGACGTGGTAACTAAATGCCGCGATGCCTAAAGACATGACGTACCAAATCTGCCAATGGTAAGGATGCTCGAACATCCGCACATTCACGTGATGAGTAATACTCGACACTAAGACGATGAAGATCCCTAACATAAATATGATGAGAAAACGATTCAGGGGTTCTACGGCTTTAGCCCCCGCTTGAATAAATACCATAAATAAAACAGCAGTAAAAAGCACAACACTCCAATACGGCAAATGCAGGTGAAAAGTGTTTCTGAAAAACTCGGACAAAATGCCGCCTAATCCTTCGAAATAAACAGTCATTAATGCATACAACAAGATGAGATAGGCAAACCATACGATAATCTGCATCGGTAAACTTAATGTTTTGCGCAGCATGGTTGTGAGGTTCGTATGCAACGGCATCCAGAGGCTGACTTCCAACATAAAATAAGCAGACAAAGTCATTACAAACCAACAGCCGAATAACAAAACAACGGACGATTGAAATCCATAAGCACCCGTATAAATAGGTAAAACCAACATACCTGCACCGACAGATACACCGGTAATTAACAAGACACCCCCAATAATTTTGTGCCACATCCGCTTATTCATTCGTGTTGCTAAAAAAGAAAGGCGTGCAGTGTAAGAAAATTTTTATAAAACCGCACGCGTGTAGAAGTGAAGTATTAACCGACCGCTTTTATAAATTTTTAACGACGACACAATTTCTTCCTTGATTCTTTGCTTCGTAGAGAGCCATATCTGAAGCATTTAATAACATCAAAGGATCTATACTAGAGTTAGCTTGTGTAGAAGAAACCCCCAAACTGATGGTGACAATACCCCCTAAATTTTTCGATTGAACGTTCGTCATTTTCAAATCAATAATGCTTTGACGCAAATGTTCGGCAATTTTCCGCGCCGCTTCAGAATCTAAGTTTGGCAACAGCACCACAAACTCTTCTCCACCATAACGGTAAATTTTTGCTGATTCTTGTTTTAAATTGTCATTCAAAGTTTTCGCTAAAGCTTCCAAGCAAACATCACCCGCTTGATGACCGTAGCTATCGTTATAAAACTTAAAATGATCAATATCGATCATGATTAATGAAATTAATTTATTTTTCGATGCGCGATGACTTAAAGTGTCCCAGGTTTCATCTAAGTCTTGATTAAAAGCTCGTCGGTTAGAAATTTTAGTTAACCCATCCGTATACGATAACTGATAAAGCTTTTCGTTTGCTTGAGCTAATTTCTCCGTCGTTCTTATTAATTTCGCTCTCATCTCTGCAATTCTTTGCATTGCCAAAATTTTTGCAGCTAAAGTTATTTCGCTAAATGGCTTTGTTAAATAATCATCCCCCCCGGATTGAATCCCCTCTTCAATATGCTGATCATCAAACATGGCGCTGAGAAAAATAATAGGAATCCATTCATCTGGATCACTCACTTTTCTTATTTCTCTTGCACAATCGAAGCCATTCATTTCTTCAGACATTACAACATCTAAAATCACCAAATCTGGCTTTTCTTTTAGAAACAAATCAGCAACCTGTTTGGGGTCATAAGTTGAAACAACTGTATGGCCTAGTTTTTCTAAAGAAGCTTTTAACAAAAAAGTAAAAGTTTTTGAGTCATCTGCAGTTAAAATTTTCATCGTTTTCCTTTTTACAACAACTTTAATAACATTTCAGAAACTTCATTTAGTGGAGTGATTTTTTGAACCGCCCTGATTTTTATCGCCGACTCCACCATCGATGACATAACACAGTCTTTAATGTCCTCTACGAAAGTAAAGCAATGATGATCATACATATCTAATAGCCCTTGAGAGCCATCATTTCCCATGCCAGTTAACAAGCCTCCGATAGCTGCCCCTGGACAGGTATTGGCTACCGAACCAAACAGAAAATCAATCGATGGTCTGGGTTCTTCATGTAATCCACTTTTTTCTAATTTAATCGACAAATTTCCTGAATATCTGAGAATCTTCATCTGGCAGTCGGCTGGAGCGATGTATACCGTGCTTGGTTTTAATACAGCACGATCCGAAGCAATCTGAATTTTTAGCAAACTAAATTTTTGCATCCATTCGGCGAAAGCATCAATGAAACCACTCATCATGTGTTGCACTAATAAAATAGGTAAAGGAAAGTTTTCAGGCAAACTCGATAAAATAGTTTGCAACGCTAATGGACCACCAATCGAAGCGCCAAGAACGACCACTTCATATTTTTTTTCTTTTTTAAAAACGTATTCTTTAGGCGCTTTAAGCGACAAATTCATTTGGTTAAATTTAATTTTAGTTTCAACGTTAACAACCTTTGCTAACCCACGTATGAGAGTAATTAATTCTTTTTTAAACTCATTAAAATGAGAATCGGTAATATTAGTTGGCTTGCCAAGAATTGCTAAAGCGCCTTTTTCTATAGCACGAAAAGAAATTTTCAACTTTGGGTCATCGACTAACGCACTAAATATCAGAATAGGGACGGCTCTTTCTTGAAGAATGATGCATGTTGCTTCAAGCCCATCCATGATTGGCATGTTGACATCCATAATAATGATATCTGGCCGAAGTAAACGCGCGAGCTGAACAGCTTCCAATCCGTTGTTGGCATGGCCAACAATTTCAAAATCCACTTCTTTAGTAAGAATCAATTTTAAAAATAGAGCGATTGTTGGTGAATCATCGACCGTTAATATTCTAACCATAGGCAACTTTTTTAAGTTAATAAGAGTTGTTCTATAACATCGATTAACATTTTATTTTCAAACTGGCTCTTAACAATATAAGCATCAGCGCCTGCTTCAACGCCTTTCTTTCGATCGGAATCATTCGCCAAGCTAGTGACTATAACAACAGGAATAGTATTTAAATGATCCTCGTTTTTTATTTTTTTCGTTAACTCAAAACCATCCATAATAGGCATAAGAACATCGGTAACAATTAAATCAAAATGCTCTTTTTGTAAGATATCCCAAGCTTCTTTACCATTAATAGCGCTGACAACTTCAAATTGCTGCGTCATCAAAATATTGGTTAATAATGTTCGTGTCGTTAGAGAGTCATCAACTACTAAAATTCGTGAAGCAATTTTTGCATGATCGTTAGAAGGATTTAAGTTCGATTTTTTTCGCATGTGCGTCGCTAAATTAATTAGATCAGAATGATTCAAAACCAATAAAACTTCGCCGCGACCTGTTAGGGTTGCCCCACTAATGTTTGGAATCGTATCTAGAGGTGGCAATAAAGATTTGATAACTATTTCTCGTTCGGAGATCACTTCATCAATGATAAAACCAACAGCAGGCTTCCCTTTGGATTCAAGAATAATCACTGTTAAATAAGGAAATCCATTAGACGCATGTTTTGTTAATTGTAACAAAGCTCCTAAATCGTAAAGAGCGATAGGACGATTATCTAACACAATCACATCCTCGCCTTCGATAATATTAATGTTTGTCTTGTCTACCTGCAGAATGCGCTTCACCAACATGGTAGGAATCACAAATATCTGATTCCCCGTTCTTATTAATAAGCCATTATCTGTTACTAAAGTGAGCGGTAAACTTAAGATAATCGTTGTGCCTTTATTAACCTTAGTATCAATACTAATATCGCCTTTAGCACGCTGTACATTAGTACGCACCACATCTAAACCAACACCTCTTCCAGAAATGTCCGTAATCATTTTCTTTGTTGAAAAGCCAGAAATAAAAATAAGGTCGATTAATTCATCATTTGTTCGATGAGCAATTTCTTCGTCGGTTAGTATTTTCTTCTGTTTGGCTACAGCGATCACACGATCAAGATCAATGCCAGAGCCATCATCTGTAATCGACAATAAAACTCTGCCCCCTTCATTGACGAGCCTAATTGTGATTTTTCCGGCAGGAGACTTCCCCAATTTAATACGCTCTTCTGGCGTCTCTATGCCATGATCAACAGCGTTACGCAGCAGATGAATAATAGGGTCTTTGATCAGCACCAGAATAGCGCGATCGATCTCAATTTCCCCGCCAAAAATTTCAAGCTCCACTTCTTTATTAAATAGTTTTGCTAACTCACGCACCGCACGCATCAACGGTTGCAAAATAATGGAAGCAGGAATTAAGCGTAGAACTTGAATATTGCTTCTAAGCGAGTTTGCTACAAAACCTAACTTGTTGTTGTTCGCTCGCAAAGATTGGTGAATTCTATTTGTGTATTTGTTTGCGGCATTAGTAAATTTAAGTCCTGTTTCAGCAAATCGGCTGATTTGTTTTACAAAGTCATCTGTCGAAGTCTTATTACAAAACAACAAAAGCTGCTTCCACGTCATATCGACCTCATTAAGCAGGCTTCTAATTTTCGGCAAATTTGCGTAATAAAGATCTTCTGCTTCTAATTTAGATGCTTGTAATTCATCGACAAACGCAGAAATGCTTTCAATTTTTTCAACAGGAACTTTGACTGATTCTGAAATATTAATGTTTGTTTTTATGGTTTCAATTTCAGCTTCTGCAAACTCAATTTTTCCCTTAGCTTCAGTTTTTTTTGCTTCTGTTCGATCTTCTTCCTTTCTTTCAACGGTTCCTTGTTTTGCTTCGGGGGGCTTTTCTATAAGGTTTTCCAATTTAGCCAAAATAGCGGAATTATCGTATTCTTTTTGATTTAGAAAAGCGTCCATAGCAATACGCATCTCATCAAGAACAGATAAAGCAACATCAATAGTATCACTCGTTGGCTTAATGTTTTTTTCGTGCAACTTACTGAACAAATCTTCCAGCTTATGTGCCATTTTACTGATTGTTTCTATATTAAGACTTCGAGCAGACCCCTTAATATTATGAGCGGAACGAAAGATGGCATGTAAAATCTTTTCTTGTTCTTGAGACGACGGCTGTTTTTCTAATGCCAGCAATCCGTCAGTAATATTTTGCAATAATTCGACTAACTCTTCTTGGAAAGTACTCATTAATTCCTGCAATACCTTCGGATCTAAATCCATAATTTAATCATTCCTCTTTCGAAAAACTTTGATTCGTACTCTCATTCATATCTATATCGTTGTGCTTATCAAAAACTTTATATTGCGCGATGATTTGTTCAAACTGATGAGACTGCTTTAACATGTTTTTAGCTGTTGTGTGGAGTTTTTCAGAGGCTGATGCGGTTTGGCGCGTAACCTGTTCCATTTGTTGCATAACATTGCTTATTTCACTGACGCTAATATTTTGTTCACTATTTGCGGTAGCAACTTGCTGAATCAATGTAGCGGTTCTTGCAACCATAGGAACAATTTTATTGATGACTTCGCCCGCTTGGATAGCAACTTCTACGCTAGAAGTAGAAAGATCTTTAATCTCTTTAGCTGCAGAACTACTACGTGCGGCAAGTTCTCTAACTTCCTCAGCAACAATTGTAAATCCTTTTCCATGCTCCCCTGCTCGAGCGGCTTCAATGGAAGCATTTAATGCTAATAAATTAATTTTTTGAGCAATACCTTCAATACTCGATATCTTTTCCGCAACTTGTTTCATCGCTTCAACAGTTTGTTCAACAATTTCTCCACCTTTTTTAGCTTCAGTTGCTGCTTGATTTGCGATTTCTTCGGTTTCTTTTGCATTGTTAACATTTGCTTTAATAGTCGTTGCTATCTCTTCAATGGAAGCTGCAATTTCTTTGATAGATGCTGCTGACTCTGTAGCCGCTTGAGAAAGATCGGTTGAAGTCGTAGCAGTAATTTCACTACCCGTATTAATTTCTTCGGACATATGCCTGAAATCTATAAAACGAAGATTTAACTTATTCACCATAGAATAAAGTGATTGAAACAGTAATCCGAATTCGTCATTTCGATCAATAGTTTTTGCTTCGCTAAAGTTGCCTTCTGAGACTTTATTCATAATGGATACACAATCCTGCAATGGCCTCACAAAATGAGAAGAAATAAGAATACTTATAAAAATAATGACCACAGCTAAAACAAAACCAAACAATAAAATAATGGATAAAAACCTATAGATAGGCCTCATTAAAACAGTTTTTTTAATAGTGTTAACCAAAGTTAAATGTAAAGAATCAATATTGACGTTTGAATATGAAGCCAATACATCGTTATCTATGAAATTTTTAAGGCCCCCTATTTCATAAATCTCATGTGCCCCTATGAATTGAGTTAGTTTTTGCAACGTTTTTTTCTTAACAGGAATGCCGGACGGAATAGTTGTTAAAATTTCATTGTTTTTTCCTAATAAAAACATCTCTCCAAAATTTTGCACGAACGAGCTTTTTAAGCCTCTAGCAATCAAACTTTTCAAATCAATCTCGCTTACTAATACATACTGTACTTTTTTATCGATGACCAAAGGACTAGCAATAAATGCCACAAATTCCCCTTGTTTAGAAACCATGGGTTCAAAATTTGAAAGCAAGGTTGCATTTGTTTGTTTTACTGCATAAAAGAGCTTCTTGAGGGCTAAGGAATTATTTTTATTGTTTGCGACAGATCCATTTTGATGAGCTGTTGAATATCTATAAACCATCTTTCTATTTGCATCAAAAAGTATCAAATCTTTGTACTGATAATTTTCCAAAAAAACTTTAAAAATATTTGGATAATGCTGCAGAACCATTTGGAAGTCTTTGTGATAATCAAATTCACTACTCAAAGTATGCGCCAGAGCACTCGTGTTTTTTTTAGCTTCTCTAAGATAGCCTTCCAAGTGAATGTAATTGGTTTGGCTGGTTGAAATCAAATGACCGCTAATTTCATCTTGCAAAAATTTATAAAAAAATGCGGCGGTATAAATTGCTGAAAACAAAAAAGGTATAAGTGTTATTGCTAAAAAGATAATTAGCAGTTTAGTTTTTATAGAAAAATCACCATATCTCATTGCGCTCTCTCCTGAGTAATATGTTTAATCCTTTTAGCAATGTCTTGAATCAAAGGAAGTGTGTTTAATAAAACAACCTCCCCCTGAAAAATACCATGGATATAATCCAGATTGGTTATATTTGCGGATTCAATAGAAGGCATTAGTTCGTCAGGGGAATAAGGATCGCTACTAATAATAGCATCGACCAATATTCCGACTTTCATATTGGCATCGCCAACAATAATCACCCACGATTCCAACTTGTCAAAAAACGGAAAAATATTGAAAAAGGATTTCAAATCTAGAATCGTGAAAATTTCGCTTCTTAAATTAATAACGCCAGCCACAAATTCAGGCATTAACGGAATAGGAACTATTTCCGTTGGGTTAACAATCTCATATATATCTTCATACGCAACGCCATACTGTTCATCGGTGCCCAAATGAAAGCGAATAAAATAGCCACTTTTACTGCTGATTTCATGCTGTTTTTCGGCATACATCTTTGCTCTTTCTTTAAGTACGTTTTGGTCAGCTGAGTTGCTCATAAATCAATATCTCATGATGCAATATGTTAACGAATTGTGAAAAAGTTAGCTTACTCATGTAATGAATGCGTTGATTAGCATCTCTTTTTTCTGCGTTCCGAAGAGCAATACGCAAATTGTTAAGCCCCTTCTCTATTTTGCCTTGCCTTATAAGAAGAAGCCCTAATCGATATTGCGCTTCAACAAATTGCGCATCTAAAAATAGAGCTTGCCTTAATGCTTTTTCAGCTTCTGAATCATTATTTAGATCAAACAAAATTAACGCTTTTAACAAATAAGCATGGGGATCCAATTGACTCAATTCAATACTTCTTTGACAAAATTCAATAGCTTCAGCAGCTTTCCCCAAATTAGCTAAAGCCATTGCTTGAAATTGTAATAACAAAGATTTGTTACTTAATTGGCTACCGAATTCTTTCAAATAATCCAATGTTGCCTGCCATTCTTTTTGCGTTAATAGTGCTGCCACTTCTTTTATTATCGTTTGATCAGATTTTAATGTTGAGAAGGCAGATGAAACCCTCTTTTTTTGTTCTTTAGTTTCTTTGTTAACAGTTATTTCGCGTCTACGATAACAAGTGACGCTATTAACTTGTTCTGCCACAAAATTATTTTCTAGCGTTGCTATGTATTCTGCTGAGCCTAATAGTAAGCCACCGTTCGGAACGAGACATTTTTCAAAGTGGCCTAAAACATCATTTACTAACGTTTTATCAAAATAGATAAACACGTTACGACAAATAATGAGATCCAAATTAGTTATCTGAGTCAAAATGCTGGGATAGTTGTTTTGAGTTAAATTGTGATAAAAAAACTTCACCATATTTTTAACAACAGGTAACAACAAGTAATGGTCATTTTGTTTTATGAAATAACGATCGATAATCGATTTTTTCGTCGCATGCAAAGACCATTGATTGTAAGTTCCGCGTATTGCGTTAGCTAACATCTTCGGATTGATATCCGTACCTAATAAATGAACATCCCAAGCATATTTATCAGACAGCAGTTCATTTAAAAGAATAGCTATCGTATAGATTTCCTGCCCACTGGCGCATCCCGCACTCCAAATTCGTAAGATTTTTTGCTGATCTTTACGTTTTTTTTCAATAATTTCCGGAAGGAAAAAATCTTTTAAAAAACCTGTCTGTGCTTGATCGCGAAAAAAATAACTTTCACCAACGGTTAACGCATTCACTAAATGTTCGAATTCCGGCGTCATTTCATTACTTTTTTCTAACGCTTTTAGACAAGCGTCATAACTTGAATAATTGAAAGAATCACAGATTTCTTTAAAAACGATTCGCAAACTAGAAAGATTAGGATCTACAACTATACCTACTCGTTCACGAATGAGCTCACTTAGTTTATTAAGTTGCTCTAAATTGTTATTCGGAAGATTGTTTTTCACTATTTTGATCTTTTGAACTAACGTGAGTAATTATTTTTGCGATATTTAATACTAATAATTCTTCTTGTTTTGTAATGATCGCGCCTTCTAAAAAGGTTGAGAAATCATGCTGGCATAATTCCTGCGCTTGAATCGATTCTCTTCTTATTGTTTCCAGCCCTACTATTTCATCGACAATCAACCCAAGGTCATGTTGACCGTCATTACACAAAATGATTTTACAATTTAAATCATATTGATCTTTGTTTGAAATATTTAAATAAGTAGCTAAATCAATAACAGGAATTTCTTGGCCATGAAAATTCATCAATCCTTTGAAATAAATTGGAGTTCCAGGAACTGTCTGCAAAAAAACCAAATCAACAAGCTGTTTAATATAAGAAATATCGATACAAAATCGATAATCGGAAATAGCGAAATGCAGTACCGTTAACTTTGTTTTCTCGGTATTAGGCAGTGTTTCTGAGTTCAAATCCATTTGAATAATCCTAATCTTGCAAATACAGCTATATGGCTAACTGAAAGCCAGTCAAATTAACACTTTATTTATAGAGAGCAACTCTCAACGAACACTCTGTTGATAAATTGACGCCTATTTAGATCAAACTTACAATCAAACCTTAATCAAAGGAACTTGACTAGGAGGTCAAACATGACATTAAAAATGGTAACCGCTTTAGTAAAAGGGAAGAATTCTTCTAAAGTTGGTCAAGAAGTGGCTCGTGAAGCAAAAAGAAAATTAGCCACCCCCCCCGCCTTTGCATTGTTATATACCTCTACTCAATATGATTTAAAGGAATTACTAAAAGCCATTCGTGAAGAATTGGGCAATATTCCCTTAATTGGCTGCACCACTGGCGGTGAAATCACGAACCAACAAATTGCCAAACAATCAGTAGCCTTAGCTCTTTTTTCGCAATCTGATCATTTTCAATTTCACGTAGCCATGGATATTGGGCTACATGACGATCCAACAGGTTGTATACAAAGAATAGTAGATCAACTTCCAAAACAACCTGAAAACTTTCCGTATCGATCAGCCATTTTATTACATGATGGACTTGCTGGCCGTGGTGAAGAGGCGGTTTTATCAGCAGCTACCATTCTTGGACCTGAGATTAGTTTTGCGGGAGGTTCTGCCGGCGACGACCTAGCATTTAAAGAAACGTTTGTATTTTGTAATGACAAAATAACTAAAGATTCTGCGGCGATTTGCATCATTGACTCTAAATCTCCTGCAGCCGTTTCAGTTCAGCACGGTCACAAACCGTTGAAGTGCGGTTTTGTAGCCACAAAAGCGATAGAAAACGTGTTGTATGAAATAAATGGTAAGCCTGCTTGGAGTGTTTGGAAGGAAACAGTGCGCGAATCAGCCAAGGCATTAGGCATTGATGTTGATCAATTGAAAGACCATTCAAAAATAGGATCTTTATTGATTCGCTATGAATTAGGCCTTGATACGGGCAGTGGTTATAAGATCAGGGCTCCTTTATCAAAAAACGAGGATGATTCACTGAATTTTGGTTGTACGATTCTTGAAGGCGCAAAATTTTGCATCATGGAAAGCCCCAAGCAAGCGCAATTAGACTCGGCGGAAGAAGCAGCAAAAAAAGCGATTGCTCAAATGAAAGGAAGAGAAGTGGCCGCCGCCCTAGTTTTTGATTGCGTATGCCGAGCCATTATTTTGGGCGATGACTTTGCCAAAGCAATTACAATTATTCAAAAAACTATCGGAAAAGATGTGCCATTAATTGGATTTGAAACTTATGGAGAAATTTGCCGAATAAAAGGCAAAGGCAGCGGTTTTCATAACACAACTACTGTTATCATGTTATTACCAGCAGAATAAATACAAGGATTTAAATGGATTTTGATATGTCAGAGAAAATTAAGAAAGAGATTATCATTCAGAAAATAGCAGACATTATTGGAGTGGAAAAAGCATACGCAATATTTTATAAAGCTTTACAAGAGGGCAACCTTATAGAGCAAGCCCAATACACTAAAGAAGAAGTTTTAAAAATTACAGAAATGCTCAAAAAGAATGGTGGCATGATTGCCATCTCTGCCAGTTTGATTGCAGCAGAAATACATCTAAATACAATTTAGTTTTCCGCAAAAAGTACAAAAATAACCATTAGCACGAAATTTTCTCTATATTCTCTGCAATCAACTGTACTTTTCTCTCTCCTCGATATTCATTGATATCTACGCGATAGACCATGTGGATTTCTTCGCAGCCATAACAAGGCCATTCATCAATATCCACATAAAATGCTATGGCACACACCGTCTTAGAATCTTTTTCTAAGACTAATTTCAAATGTTTTCTTTTAATCAATTGCTGATCAATCACGCGAAATCGATCATCAAACAGAGGTTCTGGAAAGTCCATTCCCCAAGGACCTCCATCTTTCAACACTTGCACCAATTCACACGAAAGATCACCTAAAGAGATGGAGCCATCCGTCATCACCCTATCGTCTAAAGGTTCGCTACCCAAAACTTCTTGCACTGTCTTATTAAAAATATTTTCGAATATTGGATAGTTCTCTTGCTTTAAAGACAAACCGGCCGCCATTGCGTGTCCACCAAATTTCAACATCAAATCTGGACGTGCGACGGCGATTTTGTCTAAGACTTGTCGCAAATGCAGTGACTGTATAGACCGTCCGGACCCTTTCAGAATTCCTTCTCTTTCCTGTGCAAAAACAATCACAGGCCGATTAAAACGGTCTTTCAATTTAGAGGCCACCACACCCACAATGCCTTGATGCCACTTTTCATTCATCAAGCACAAACCGATCGGTAATTTTTTCTGACGATAAAAACCAAGATTTTGAATCGCTATCGTCGCCTCTTCTCTCATTTTCGCTTCAATCTCACGTCGCTCGATATTTAGCTTTTCAAGCTGCTGTGCTATCTCGCTCGCTTCTACTGCGGAATCAGTTAACAAACACGAAACACCCAAAGACATATAGTCCAAACGACCCGCAGCATTTAAACGAGGTGCTAACGCATACGCTAAATCAGATGAAACAAGTCGCTCCTGTTGCCTTTTTGACACGCTGCATAAAGCACTAATGCCCGGACAACATTTGCCGGCGCGTATTCGCATTAATCCTTGATGCACCATGATGCGATTATTTAAATCTAAAGAAACACAATCGGAAATAGTTCCCAAAGCAACCAGATCTAAGAGCTCTGCTAGTTGAGGTTCTTTGATTTGTTTCGCATCAAACCAGTTGGCTGTTCGTAATTTCGCTCGCAACGCCAACATGACATAAAACGCAACACCCACCCCTGCTAAATGTTTACTCGCAAATGCATCGCCCGGTTGGTTAGGATTTACAATGGCTTCTGCCGACGGCAACGTAGCCCCAGGTAAATGATGGTCGGTCACCACCACTTTAATTCCAATTGCATGAGCAGCATTAATGCCTGCATTGCTAGTGATTCCATTATCGACTGTCACAATGACTTGAGGTTTAAAATCCAGCATCAAATTCAAAATTTCAGGCGTCAATCCGTATCCATCATCAAATCGATTTGGAATTAAGAAATCCACGTGTTGCGCGCCAAAAGCACGTAACGCTTTAACGACTAAAGCCGTCGCGGTCGCGCCGTCCACATCGTAATCGCCCACAATCAATATGCGTTGGTTGTTTTGAAGTGCATCAAAAAGCACGTCGGTCGCTGTCTCAACCCCTAACAAATCGTGGTAAGGCAATAAGCCTTTCAAACTTCTTTCTAATTCTGCTGGAGATTGGATGCCGCGATGAAGATAGACTTTTTTTAAAACGGGATGGAGATTCAAAGCATCGAGCACATTATTTTCAGTCTCTGGAAAAGACGTGATGATTTTTTTCATATAGTTAACTGCAGGTGAACGCATGGATAAAACTCATTGGAGAATCTCACAGCAAAAATAGAATTACAATGAAACACCCTTTCCAAACTCCGTCATTTCTAGCTGCTTGCTGGAATCCAGACCCCCGTCATTCCCGCGTAGGCGGGAATCCAGATTTTACATCTCACGCGAGCGATTCTTTCTCTCAGTCATTCCCGCGTAGGCGGGAATCCAGAAAAATATATTAAATCTGGATCCTTAGCTTTCGCGGGGATGACAATCACACGCTTTCGTGGGGATGACGGTTGGTATGATACAAAAATCAATATTTATCTCCCCTTCCTGTATGATGCCGCGCTTTCATTCTTCTTAAGGAAATATCTATTATGTCAAATATTAAGATTATTATTCGACCCGAGAAAAGTGTTGCTGCAGCTATTCTTTTGGCTTTCTTTCTCGGTTCTTTTGGACTGCTTTACACAAGCTTTACTGCAGGGCTCATCCTCACCATCGTGGCCTTGGTTGGAGCATTAATCCCTCGTTACGGCATGATGATTTTTATGGCGTGCTGGATCGTTGGGCCTTTCATCGCGTCTTACAAAACTCATAAGTACAACAGGGTTGTATTTGAGCAATTGAACGATATGGAGACGCGATAAATGCTGGATCCTTAGCTTTTGCGGGGATGACGATAGGTAATATATGAGGACTTGATCAATGTTTGCATCGTTAAGTGAAAGATTTGATGGGATTGTCAAAAATCTAACGGGTCGTGGAAGGCTCACAGAAGAAAATATAAAAGAGACATTACGCGCTATACGCATTGCTTTACTTGAAGCCGACGTCGCATTACCGGTTGTTAAATCGTTCATCCAGCGTGTACAAGAAAAAGCGCTTGGAGAAAAAGTCTTAAACAGTCTGACACCAGGACAAGAACTGACAAAAATTGTTAAAGACGAATTGACATTAATTTTGGGTGAAGCAACTGCGGAACTCACGCTTTCTAAAATGCCCCCGACTGTCATTCTCGTCGCCGGTTTACAAGGTGCTGGAAAAACAACAACTGTTGTGAAATTAGCCCGATTCTTAAAAGAACAAGGAAAGAAAAAAGTATTGGTAACCAGCACAGACATCTACCGACCCGCAGCTATCGAACAATTAGCCACCTTAGCCAAGCAAACAGAGATCGAATATTTTCCAAGCTCAACGAATCAAGATCCTTTATCTATCGCTCAACACGCGATTCAAGAAGCAAGAAAATTATCGTGTGACATTGTCATTATTGATACGGCCGGCCGTTTGCATGTCGATAACGAAATGATGCAAGAAATCAAAAAGCTTCATGCAGGAGTTCAGCCAACGGAAACATTATTCGTCGTGGACAGCATGACGGGGCAAGACGCGGTGCATACTGCGAATGCCTTTAATGACGCCTTACCTCTCACCGGTGTTGTGCTTACAAAAACAGACGGCGATGCGCGCGGAGGCGCTGCATTGTCCGTATGGGAAACCATTCACAAGCCCATCAAATTTATTGGAACCGGTGAAAAAATCGATCAATTCGAAATCTTTCACCCAGAACGGATTGCCACACGTATTTTGGGGATGGGTGACATCGTTAGCCTCGTTGAAGACGTCCATCAAAAAATAGATCAAAAGAAAGCGGAAAAAGTCGCAAAAAAATTAAAAAGCGGTAAACGGTTTGACCTCGAGGATTTCTTAGAACAATTAGAACAGATGAATCACATGGGCGGCATTTCAAGCATCATTTCCAAACTTCCTGGACTTGGAAGCGTCCCAAAAGCACTCAAAGAGCAAGTGAACGACAAAATGTTTTTAAAAATGAAAGCGATTATTCAGTCTATGACCATCAAAGAACGACGTTTTCCAGACCTCATCAAAGGTTCTAGAAAACGTCGTATTGCGATGGGTTCAGGAACAGAAGTGCAAGAGGTTAATCGCTTACTCAAACAATTTGATCGCATGCAAAAAATGATGAAGAAGCTTAAAAAAGGCGGAATGATGAATGCCATGCGTCAACTTCAAGGATCTCTTCCACCTGGCGGTGACTTTAACCTTCCTTTTTAATCGGTAAATCGTATGCCTAAAGCCCTTTCACTTCTTTCCGGCGGTTTAGATTCTATCCTTGCGACACGTGTCGTATTGGAGCAAGGCATTCACGTCGAAGGGATCTTCTTCGATCACGGTTGTAACGCCATTCCTAAAGAAGAAAATACTATCTCCGCGGCAGAACTTGCTGCACAACAGTTAACTATTCCGTTGCATACAGTAAATATCATCGAAACATTTAAACCCATCTTGCTACACCCTAAACACGGTTACGGCGCACATTTCAATCCGTGTTTGGATTGCAAAATCTTTATGGTGAAAACTGCTTTAGAAAAAATGCACGAATGGGGATTTGATTTCTTAGTTACTGGTGAAGTAATTGGTCAACGTCCGATGTCACAAAGAAAACAAACATTGCCTATCGTTGTCAAAGAATCCGGCGCAGACGACCGTCTCTTAAGACCGCTCTGTGCAAAATTATTGCCCCCTACTCTGCCCGAAAGCATGGGATGGATAGAACGCGAAAAACTCTATGATTTCAGCGGTCGATCGCGTAAGCCACAAATTGCATTAGCCAAACAATTAGGACTAAAACACATCCCTCAACCGGCCGGCGGGTGTTTACTCACCGAAGAACATTTCAGCAACCGGTTACAAGATTTACTAGATCACCGTGAAACGAAAAATTACAACGCGGTGGATTTAACCTTATTGAAAGTCGGCAGGCATATTCGACTCAATGATCGCTGCAAGTTGATTGTTTCTCGCAATCAATGGGAAGGCGAAATACTAGCGCCCTATAAAACAAGTTTCGTTCATTTGTTTGTCTTAGATCACCCGGGACCAATCACATTGATTGAGGGAGAACCAACAAAACCCGATTTGATATCTGCCGCCCAAATCACAGCGCGATATTCAGATGCCAAGCAAGAACAGCAAGTAGCTGTAAAAATCGTGTATCCAAATCAAAGGCATGAACTGCTAGAAGTAATCACTGAAAAATCAGAGTAGAAAGATCGTCATTCCCAC
>Ga0180009_10001573_pt1 | contig 27775 bp, 29 predicted proteins | sample OS_PC_MetaG_FD_123537 | JGI IMG/M metagenome (GOLD analysis project Ga0180009, IMG submission 123537) | Groundwater microbial communities from the Aspo Hard Rock Laboratory (HRL) deep subsurface site, Sweden - OS_PC_MetaG | ecosystem: Environmental > Aquatic > Deep subsurface > Groundwater... | reverse complement strand
CGATCTCAAAAGAAAAATGTACGCTCTTGCTTTGAAAGCTACGAAGGAAAAGAACCCTTCTTTGCCTGTTGCGCAGCACAAAAAAATAGCCGAGCAGGTTGCATTAGGTGCAATAAAATATAATATGATTATGCAATCGCCTGAAAAGGTTATAGTTTTTGATTGGAACCAAGCATTGGATTTCCAGGGAAACAGCGCACCATACGTTCAGTATACGCATGCAAGGGCTTGCTCTATTTTAAAAAAGGCTAAAGTAAAAACAATTAAAGATTTTGATCCATCCCTTTTAGTAGACAAAAAGGAAATAAAACTCATAAAAACGATATCAGAATTTCCACAGGTCGTTGAAAACGCCGCAAAAGATTACAGACCTCATTATATTGCCAGCTATGTTCACAATCTCGCATCCATATTTAATGAATTCTATCAAACTCTACCGGTTTTAAAAGCAGACAAGAATACAGCGGCAGCAAGGCTAGCTTTGGTAAAAGCAACACAAATAACATTGAAGAACGCTTTGCAATTGCTTGGCATTGAAGCTCCTGAAAAGATGTAGCTATTTTTTAGTGTACTTCTTGAACCATTTCAGTATAGTCCAGCGAGAAACCTTAACATCATAACGATGTTTCATTTCATGCTGCACTTCAGAAAGAGACAGGCCTTTACCATAAAGGTTGACGCCTTTCATAATTGTATCCTTTTTGAATCGCATCCTAAGGAAATTGTCATTGGGTGTATACTTACGATTGCATTTTTTGCATAGTCTTAGATGTCTTTTTGTTGCTTCATTGTATCTGTAGCCACGCCATACTGTACGCGTGCTACTGCAGTAAGGACACTTGTCAATTTTGTCTACCATGTTAATATTTAACTAATAGGGATATAAATAACTTTTTATCCCTTATAATTGACAATTATAAAGGAACCGTCCGAATAAGTGCGATAACTTGTTGGACGGTTTAAGTAAACTCTAGTGAGTTTTTAACTCAACCATTGTTGAGCAAGTAAAAGAAACAATATGTATGGAGCAGGGTGTGCTCCAATATAAGAAAGAAGTCTTTTACCTCCCGAAGTTTATTTAATTCAATATTAATCCCCATTCCTTGATGAGGCATATGCTGATAAGACCTTGAAATAACTTTTAAATGTTTGCCACTTTGTTCACTCTTAATGCAGTTAATAGAACCCGACACTTGATAAACTAAGCTAATAGAACCCGACGTTTACTATGTAAATCATCGGACAGGTACCTCCTGAAAATAGGAATTAGTAAATTTATTCACATAAGAAGTACATAAATATTAATTGTTTTTAGAAAAACCAGCAGCCCTAGTCACAGACAGTTTCATAACTAAATGTACAATCGCCTAGCTAGGCGTAAGAATACTGCAAGCAGATTCCCTATGTTATTAGTTTTTGTTAGAAATGTCTATTTATTGACCAGGGCGCTGGAGTACCAATCAAAAACAGACATCATTGATTGATGTCCGAGCGAGGCCAAAAAAACCATTTCAATTTCCATTCCTAACAAATAGCTCTGTTTGTTAAGAAAAGAGATCAGAAACGGTAACTGATGTAATTTCCATATATATTGAGCATAAAATTCAAAATTAAAAAAAACCACCACCTTGACTTTTTATTTTAAGGAGGTGTTTAAAAAATCTCAAACATGTTTCAGTAAATTATATATCTCTACATATCTCATTTGCTTGTCAAGGTGGTGTCAATCCGAATCTGCAAAAAATAAGTAGCCGTTTCATCCAGAATGGAAAGCTTGTTTTTTCGAAACGGCTACACAAAAGTGTTACTCGATCCTCAGGTCGGTCGGGTAAATTGAATAAAACTGATGTGCCCCTGTGTGGAGCATTACGTTGTGAACGATGACGAATTGTTTCGCCGAGTGACTGTGCCTTAGACAGGCAATACACAACTGCATGATAAAAAACAAATACTACTTTATCAAAAGTTGTCTTTGTTGACCTTTCTCGATCATTTTAATTTCCATAGCTTATGCTAATGGAAATAATTTCGATATAGATATAGAATAGCATGAAACTAACCCATTGAAACGGGTAACATAACTAAACATGATTATTATTTGTTTGATCAATTATTTAAAAGTTGTTTGTTTTTAAGAATTTTGGATTTATTTCACGTCAAACTCTACCTTATCAAATTTGCAGTTCTCTTGGAAGTCTCCGATTGTTGCTACAAAAATTGCCAGACCTGGCTTTCTCAAAGAACGTTTTGCAGCCTGTTGAATTATTATGTTTTTTAATGTTTCATTTGCACAGACAAAGTGCTTGTTTTCTTTTAATTTTTCATATATTTGATTTCTGTCTGTATAATCAATAAGAGCTACTGGCAGTATCTCATCATCTTTGTTTATCTCTAAGATATCTATCTTGCGAGTAGCCTTCCAACCTACAAGAGAAAACAACTCAAGCAATTCTGTTATATCCATCTCTACACTGCCTTCATATCTTTGAAATTTGCCGTGAAAAACCTTTTCTCCCCTATCTGTTAAAAAGTAATAATGAAGTTTGTTCTTGCCGCTTTTTCCTCTAGCTGTTTGAACAAGACCCATGTCTAACAGTGCACCAATCTTATCATTGAAAACAGTACCGGATACTCTAATAGCTTTGTATATCTGTGAAGCAAATACTCCATGGCCATTACCAACAACGTCTATAATCTTCCAACCATGATCATCTAATTTTTCTATAGGAACGTTTATTACAGTTTCTCCATCTTCCCAATGCTGGTTCTCCTTTTTAGGAGATTTCTTTTCAATTAGTTTCCTTTCGAATTCCTTTATTTCCTGAACAACATCATTTTCTTCTATTGGTTCAACAATTTCTTCTTTTATCGGTTTGACATCCTCTTTTTCCTTGATGCCGTTCAAATCTTCCATCATTTTTTGAGCTGTTTTTTGGAATTCTTTTGCAAGATCCTTTAATTTAGAATCATTAATTGTCTTCTTTGCAGGTTCTGCGTTCTCTATTGCTTCGTTTTTTCCAACAATATTATCTTCTTTTTCTTCAACATTATCTGCAGTTTCTTCTGCTGATTCATCTGCACTCTTTTCCTGAGGTTCGACCATTTTATCATATGTCTTCATGAATTCTGAAACCTTTTCATCTGAAATAACTGTTTTATCTATTTTTACTTCATCGAAACCCATTAAGAATGGTCTCGGGAATTCGAAGTTTCTGCACAACATAAAACCATGCCCTACAGGAATTCTTCTAAGGTAAACACCCTCTTCCTCATAGTCGAGCCCTAGCATGTGTGATGCATCCAAGATATCAGAAGAACCCTTTGTATCAAGACCCAAATTCATGTATATGTGCGTAGATGTGTTACCCAATGCCGGATAAGAAACCAATGATGGGTGCTGATCTGTATAAATTATACCAAGTCCCAGTTCTCTGATTTCTCTGAATATAAGATCCATCACAGTTTCTGAACCCATTTTGTTAGCCTTATCACGGTTCAGAACATGGTGCGCTTCCTCTAAAATTATTACTCCTCTTAATTTCTCTCTCTGATCACTAACCAAAAGCCAGTCTCTTAACCACTGCATTATAATTTCTATGAAAAATGTCTTGTCGCTGGTGTCTAAAGCATCTAGTTCTAAAATTGTAATTCTACCTTTCCTCAAAAAATCAGAAGGTTTTGTACCAACATCGCAATTGAATACATCTCCAATTTCCTTGAAACACAAAGATTCCAATGGTCTAATAGCTGTTGATACCCAGTTCTTTTCTCTCATCGGTAGCTTAAGATCTCCGTATTCCTCTATCCATCCTTTAATGTCTCTTAATCTTGGTTTTTCTTTTTCATCAAATACACCATCAAAAGACTTAAGAATTATGTGTCTACCACCACCCATTAACCAATAAGCGTGATCGAACACAGCTGCGAATTCCTTCATCCATTGTGTCATTGAAATGCCGTCAGGCGGTCTTAGTGGGTTGAATTTTAAAGGAGACGCGTTTCTACCAACAGTATAAATATCAATTTTATCCTTCAGTTTTGTTTTTAACAGATTTCTATAATTTCTTTTTGAGAAATCAAATATCAAAATCGGAATATCCTCTTTTGCTAATTCAAATACCATTTTATTCGCAAGATTTGTTTTACCATAACCTGAAGAACCGAATATACCCATGTGCATTAAAAGCCTTTCTTTTTCAAACTTGAATGGATACATCTTTTTCTTGCCATAAAGAACACTGCCAAGATTTAACTGGCCTTTAGCAACTGCTTCTTTTTCAGGCGGTTCCATAAGAATACTATCTCTAAGCTCGTTTTCAGTGAAAACAGCTGCCTTAGCTACATCAATAAGCCCGAAGATTCTTTCTCTTGTATCTTCATCCCCAAGCAAGTATGCTCTGCTGAGTCTTTCAGCTGTACTTCTACCTAGGATTGGAATAAGTTTCTTAACTTCGCTAGTAAATATTTTTTCTTTTGTTTCTATCATGTTAATCACCATCAATCTTCAAACTCGGAGTCATCTCTAGGATTTCCTAACCCGGCTTCCGGAAAAGCATCTAATAAATCGTTTTCAGAACTCCGTCTATAATGATATATTTTAAGATCATTACCTACTATCAAATATTTTCCTGTATACCTTTCATTTTCATCAACAACAAAACCGTTTTCGTATGGAATTTGTTTTGTTGATTCGTTTGGTTTTAAACTTAGTTTCATACTAATCTTCCTTCCCAGTATTTGATTTTATGTCTTTGAAAAGATCTGCAAGTTTTTGCTCATTTTGGAACTGTTCAAGCAATTCTTTCAGTTCTGTTCTCAGATCAAACATATCTCTCCACAATTGAATAACTTCTTTCCTTTTTTCCTTTCTTAAAACAGAAATATCCAGTTTTATGCTTCTTTGTTCGTCAATATTCATTGCTTTTCCAAGCATGCCATTTCTTTCTTTAATATCTTCGTTTATCTCGCTAATCATGTCATTATGAATATCAGTACGATCTTTCATCGTATTTTGAGTTTCCTCAACCCTTTCTTTCAAAAATTTAACTCTATCAAAAAGACTGCCAACTATTTGTGGGCTGATTATTCTAAGCTTCTCTATGTCTTCGTCCTCAAGACGAGGCATTGCTTGAACCCTTTTGACTATAACCTTTTCAACTCTTTCACGAGTTTCTTTGTCAATGTCATCCCAAGATGTGGCTGTATCCAAGAATTCATGTTTACGACCATCAAACTCAGTTTTATAGATGTCGTCTATCTCTTCTGCATCAAAGTAGCGTCTTTTTTCAATTTTAGCCATAACAATCACCTAAGCTCTAAACTCCACTATTTCTTTGTTTTTATAAACTTTTTCGGTGTTAGGATCAAACACAAAAACTACATTTGTTGGATAATTGAAAATATCACCTACAGGGTCACCTAATTTAATTTCTTTTCTTTCTTCTGAACCGTATGTTTCTCCAATAGGATTGCTGTAAATTGTTTCTTTCATGTTATCTCTCCAGACATTTTGTCTTGCGTTGCTGTATTTAAACAGTTTGTTACTATTTACTAGTGACAAAGGGTATATAAAGCTTTCGGTCCCTCACGAGGGGATTATAACGAAAGACAGCGTATTTCGTGTTCATATAGAGGTATTTTGTCTCACGCAAGACATCCATATTTTACGCGAGACAATGCTTTCTTGACGGGACAATATATAAGCTTTCTCTTTGTCAAAATTTGCTGTATGTATCCCTTTAAGGAGATAGAGAGAACAAAAAAACGGGATTAGGATTCCCATTTATTCATGTTATCTCCTTCCAATATTTACCATCTGAAATATGAAGAATTGGTATTATTACAATATAACATATTATTCCTCCTATCACGAGAATTATAAACCAAATAATGACAATTAAAGAAAAATGAAGGATACCAAAAAAACGTTCTATCATTTCTTTTATTGTTTTCATTACTCTTTCTCCTTAATCCAGAGTCTGGCCCTGTAAAAAAATTGATGAGGTGAAATAAAAAATTAAGGCTATTATAGCCAACATAAATTCTAAAAAATTCTTCATTGTATTCTCCGTTTCCTATGCCTAGTGTTGAAAATAGGCAAGTTTTGATAAGTAATAACACTCCCCGAAACCTTTTACCGCATGGAGAATAGCTATACTATATAATTAGTCTATAAATATTTAACGCTCTCTTTCTGCTTTGATGAACATAAACCTTATAAGGACACATGTCCATATATAAATATGGGAAAAACAAAGGCACCAAATAAGAAAATTGTGAAAAAAATAAAGAAAATTTTAGCTGATAATCCACAAGGGCTTTGGATAAGAGAAATTGCTAGAAGAAGTGGTATTAGTAAATCATGCATCCACGTATATTTGAATGAATATATGGACAATGATGTAAAAGAGATTGTCTCTATTCCGGGTCTAGTTAAATTGTATAAATTAAAAAAATGATATTATGGATAAAAAATCTATTAAATCAATAGTAACTTTTGATGAATTAGTTGATAAATTTCCCAGAATTAAACAGAAAAGTAAAAACTTGGCTGAAAAGCTTTTACCTTTATATCCGTCTCCAGAACTAGCTCAAATAGTAGCAGCTTTAATGACAGATGGGCATATTGATTGGTATACATCTGATGGTAGACCAAGAACAAGAAAAATAATTCTATATTCAAGCAATAAAGATGAATGTGATTGGTTTATTAAAACATGTAAAGATCTTTTCGGTTTGGAAGGTAAAACCATACCATATAAACCAAAATATGGTCAATATAAACTTCAACCCTACAAAGCTGTTATAAATAGTGCTGTAATTGCTAGAATCTTAATTTTGGCTGGTGTACCTGCAGGAGATAAAACAAAAATAGGTTATATTGTTCCAGAATGGGTTATAAGTGGTGATAATAAAATAAAAAAGAGTTTTTTAATGACATTATTTACTTTTGATGGCTGTAAACCATATAAAAGAAGAACTACATGGACTATAGAATATTCTACGGTAACTTCTCAAAAGACTTTGAATAGAACACTCTTGTTTTTCAAACAATTAAAACAATTATTGAAAGAGTTTCAAATCTATATGAATCATATACCAACTGAACATTTGAGAAACAATAAAAAAATAATGGTCATATCATCAATTTCTTCAAGAGAATCAATTGTAAATTTCTATAGATTTTTAGGTTATGATAATCCAGAAAAACAAAAAAGACTTGAAGAAGCTGTAAAATATATATCTGATATAGTAAGATTGGAAAATAAAGATACTTCTAAAATTTTAGAAAAATTCAAAAATATACACGGAACTGATAAAAAAACAATATATTTTATAAACAAAACATTAAACACTAATTACACTTATAGGCAATTTGAACATTTTAGAAGATGTGAAATAGAAGTTCCACTTAAATTGTTTGTTTTAGCAAGTAAAAACATAGATATGAAACCAAAACTTCTGGAATGGATGGATTTTTTAGTGAAAAAATTCAACGTTCCCTCTTCCCAAAAATAAATTCTTCCACCATATCTTTTGCTACATTATCAGGGTATTGTATCGGTGGGTGTTTCATCATGAATGCTGATATGCTTATTAACCTTCCACCAATTCCTCTATCTAATGCCAATTTTGTACATCTTATTGTATCAATCGCGCATCCTGCACTATTTGGCGAGTCTTCTACACTCAACTTTAAATCTATTTTAACTGGTGTTCCTCCGAATTTTTTTCCTTCCATTCTAATAAAACAAATCTTATTATCTTTCTGCCATGGAACATAATCGCTTGGTCCGATATGAATATTATCTGGATGAAGTGGTGTTGGCAACTGTGATTGAACAGAAGATGTTTTGCTTATCTTCTTGCTCTTCAATCTTTGTCTTTCTATCATATTTAGGAAATCACAATTTCCGCCAATATTTAATTGATATGTTTTATCAAGCTCCACACCCCTGTCAATGAAAAGTTTTGTAAGAGTTCTATGAACAATAGTCGCCCCTATTTGAGCCTTATAATCATCGCCAGTAATAGGCAGTCCCTTATCTTCAAACTTTTTTGCCCATGCATCATCTGAAGCAATGAATACAGGCATGCAATTGACAAAAGCGCAGCCAGCATCCAGTGCGCATTGAGCATAATATCTTACAGCTTCTTCAGAGCCTACAGGCAAGTAATTGACAAGAATTTCTGCGCCTGATTTTTTCAATTCACTGGTTATATCAACAGGATTTTTATCCGACACAACAAAGGTCTGGTGTTCAGGGAATTCCTTCATATGATCAGCAACACCATCAAGAACAGGCGCCATTTTAACTTCTACGCCCATGTTAGGAACATTTTTATGAAATATTATTGTATTGTTAGGCTTCTCGAATATAGCTTCAGAAAGATCCTTTCCAACCTTGCGTGCATCAACATCAAATGCAGCCACAGGCTTTATATGCGATATTTTATATCCGCCTATAACATTATGCATTAATCCAGGAACAACTTCATCATTAGAATTAACATCCTTGTAATAAAATAATCCTTGAATAAGCGAACTGCAACAATTTCCTACGCCTGCTATAGCAATTTTTATTTCTTTTTCCAAATTAAACACCATTGTTTTATATCTGTAAAATAATTGGTGCCGGAAGTTTAAATAGTTTACAGTTGTAAAACATTATATACGTATCCCTTTAAAGTGATATATATAAACAAAAAAGGAATCGGAAAACCGATCCCTGGAACTTCCTTGTTTTGTAAAATCCTAACTTCCAACGAGACCTTCTGCACGAGAAATCAAATCCTGATCGGATTGATTCTCTTCGGCCTCATTGTTTTGGGTTTTTTCTCGCGGAACTGACATATCCGCAATATCCCAGAACATCAAACCCATTAAACACAATGCCATAAAAAGCAAAGTGCTCACAGGATCAAGTTCCACGAAAATGCGAACTACAATTCCTGATGCCACGATGAAAAGAAACATAAACCTTCGTGGCATACTTCTCCAAAAATAGATCAGCACTAGATTAAATAGCGCTGCTCCTATTATTGAAGTTAAAAAAAAGAAACCCTCCTGGGAATCAAATAAAGAAATGATGTAATCAATCATGATCACACCTCCTTGATTTTGATCCCGGTTAGCCAAAAATATGGCGGGCATAAGCCACGCCATAAAAATCCCAAATTTAACACCAATCAAATCGTTTGAGTTCATCTGGGTTGATGATATTATTTTTCTTAATATCAAACACCAGATCACCCTTTATAACAATTTGATTGGATTCAACTTCGGATATCTCAGCTTTTAGGCCGACATTTTTGTCAAGTCTAATTAAAAGAATACTGAGATAATCCCTCACCCCTTTTTCAAAATCAATTTTGGAAGAATATTTACTTTCTCCCTTTAATTTAATGACGACTTTATTCGTGTCGCCATTAACTTCAATACAACTTTCACTCACTTTTGCTGTGAAACCCCTGTATTGAAGGCTAAACAATACAAGCAGTACTTCTACTTGTATGTCTATTAACACACCTCTTCTGCTTTCTGGTAAGTTATGAGAAAACGTGTGCATATTTCTATTTATTATGAATGTCATAGTTTCCACCTCCTGTGGAAGGTTTTTTAGAAGAAATAGTGTGGTGATACACTTCTCTAGCTTAAAGACTATCACTGTATGTGTGGAGCCCTTAAGCATCAGTACTTGAATCCTTTCAAGCACACAATATTTAATTTTTTGATAGCCCAGTAAACCTTTTATCGTTTAAAAAGCTAATTGTAACTATTATGTAGTAACAATGTATTTATAAAGGTTTGCTTTGTTTACTCTCACTATTTTTATTATACAAATATAAAGTATTATATAATAGTTCGATGACTTGCTATGTTTGCATATAGTCATCCTCATATAATTAAAATATAGGATAGGTAATTAGATAATGCCACTTAAGCGCTTGAAGTTACTTAATACCAGAGAATGTCTTTGGATCTACATATTACGAATACTGAAAGAAGGATCATCGCATGCTTACACTCTGCGGAAGGAGATAGAAAAAAGATTCAAATTCAAGCCAGGAACTATGACTGCATACAAGGTTTTGTATCTTTTGACTGCATCAGGATTTGTTACAAAAAAAGATGAAGGAAGAAAAAAGATTTATCATATAACAGAAAAAGGTGAAAAGGCCCTAAAAGAGGCGGCAGATTTTTATAAGAACTTGGTTAAACGCCTGTCTTAAAGCATTTAAATAAGTAGATGATAATTAAAGAGATAGTAAACGATGAACGGAGGGATGATATGGCAATAGCAAAATTTGAAATGCCTAAGGACCTTGTGAGTAAGGTTTATGAAGCAATAAGTGTTGCAAAAGCAAGCGGCAAGATAAGAAAGGGTGTAAATGAAACCACGAAAGCAATAGAACGCGGAATAGCTAAACTAGTTGTTATGGCAGAAGATGTTCAGCCAGAAGAAGTTTTAATGCATCTTCCTGTTCTATGCGAAGAAAAGCAGGTTCCATACGCTCTTGTACCTTCTAAAATGGAGTTAGGAAAAGCTGCAGGCATTGAAGTTCCAACGTCTTCAATAGCAGTTGTTGACGAAGGTGATGCAAAGAAGCTTGTTGCAGAAATTGATTCAAAGATTAAAGGATTAAAAAAATAAAGTAAGCAATAGAAAGGATTATTATGTCAACACCAGCCGAAATTACTGAGGTAATGGGAAGAATGGGAGTTAAAGGCGTAAGCAGAGTTAGATGTCGTGTTCTTGACGGTAAAGACAGAGGAAAGGTTTTGACAAGAAATGTTGTAGGGCCGATAAGAGTTGGCGATATTCTCGTATTAAAAGATACTGCAATGGATGCTGAAGGCAGATTCCAGAAGAGGTAGATATGACTAGATGTAATTTCTGTGGAAACGAATTGTTTGAGGGTAGAGGTAAGATGCTTGTAAAGAATGATGGAAAGATATTTTATTTCTGTTCATCTAAATGTGAAAACAACTGGAATCATGGCAAGCAAGGAAAGCATACGCGTTGGACAGAATTATATAGAAAAGAAACAGGGCGAGACAAAAAAACAAATAAATCTTAAAGTTTATCCAGAAACTCTTCTTCTGTGAAATGAAGTTTGCCTGGTATTAATATAACTGCTGGTGCTGGTATAGTTTCTTTTGATAATGTTTCTATCGTATCATGTTTTATTATTTTTTTGTTTGATCCGAGTTTTGACATTACTATGACATTCCTTTTGCCCATGTTTTTATCGATATCTAAAATTCTTTTTAGACCGTCTTGTGCTGGCATTTCTATATCCAAAAGAACTAACGTATGAAGACCCAGCGATCTGTTCTTTTTTATTTCATCATAGAACAATGTTGGTTCATAGTTCTCTTGTGGAGTTGGAATAGTTACAACCTTTCCAAAATTATATAAACTTAAACCGGATTCACCTATTCCTGTATATATTGATGAAGAGTGGACAATCTCTGTTTTCACTTTCATCTCTCTAGCTTCCTGCACGATTTTTATATGAGTTGTTGCTAAAAGCGGATCACCAGGAATAAGTACAGCTATTTTCTTTTCTTTTGCTTCTTCAATAATTTTCTTAGAATCTTCTTCCATCCCGATTCTGTCTATAATGGTTATATCTTTAGATATAATTTTTTCTAGTTCGTTAAGATCCCCGCCCCATTTTGCAGTATATAATTCAGCATAAACATGATCGCATTTTTTACATATATCAAGTCCTCGTAAAGAAATATCCTTTTCATCCCATAAACCGAGCCCTATTAAATACAGCATACAATATCATTGAGAAAATGACTTATAAACACATTTACTTCTTTTTAAGAATTTCAACAATGTCATTATTCTGAAGTTTATATTCTGCGCCTATTTTTATGGCTTTATCGCCTTCCTTTTTTAGACCGCCTATAAATTTCTCTTTCATATCACTGTGAATAATTCCTGCAAAATTCTTTAGATTTGTGTCTTTTGGAATAAGATAGACATCAGGTAGAACATTACCCATCTTATCTGTTAGCCTGTTAATATTGGTTACCGGATAAACTGCAATATAATCAAGAACGTCAAAAACAGTTTTGTTTATAATTTTTTGAACTCCTGTTGATCCATATTTATTTATAATTTTGCTGCGTAAAAATTCTAGAGCCTGTTTCTGCTTATCATCCATATCATCTGAAATCGTTTCAAATCTCGTCCCTCCAGGGCTGTATTTTATCAGGCCTTTCTGTTCTGCTTTTCTTAGTGTGAGTTCGGCTTCTGCGCAGCATGGTGTAACGTCAAAACCCTGCTCTGTTATTTTTTTTATGTTTTTTTCTGATGCCTTTAAATCAATCTTGTTAGCTGCTATAACAATTGGCTTACTTTTTTTCAACAGCACATCAATAAACTCTAGCATTTTTTCATCATCCGCAATAGCACTAAACCCTGTTTTTTTGATGGCTTCTTTTATATCTTCTGGATCTATTTTAAGCCCAGACAGCTGTTTGTAAATAGCATCATCCAGTTTCTCTTTTGTTGCTTTTATGTGATTGCACATATGTTCCCAGTTCTTTTTCAGTATGCCAAGAATCCAATAGTTTATCTCTTCTGGCAGGAATTTTATGTCATTAATAGGATCGAATGATCCTGGTTCTACAGGATTGCCATCAGAGTCTGTAGCACCAGAGATATCTACTACATGTATCAGAGCATCTGCTTCCATAATATTGGATAAGAATTGGTTTCCAAGACCCTTTCCTTCATGTGCTCCTGGAACAAGACCAGCAATATCAATCATTTTTATTGGTATGAAACGAACATTGTTTACGCATTTAGAGTTCTTTGCATTGCATGCAACTCCTAGCTTTTTACATACACAATCAACACGAACATAGCTCACGCCGCGATTAGGTTCTATTGTAGTAAAAATTCTATTGCTTATCTCAGCATCCACTAACGTAGCAGCGCTAAAAAAAGTCGTTTTACCGGTATTACTTTTTCCAACTACAGCGATTAACATAGTTAATAGATGTAGAAGTGTTTAATATACTTTATTTATCAAAAAGTTTTTTCCACATAGTTGTCATTTTTAGATAGAATTCTGTTTGAGCTTTCAATGAAAACACGCTTGTTATTGACATTCCCATCAAAAGTATTATGGATCCTAATACGACAATAGGAAGATATGCCTGTGCCATTTGAATTATGTACGGGAATACAGCTTCTGAAGACAGCGTGCCTGCTGCAACAAATACATTAATGAACAATATCAATAAAGGCAGTGCGAATATGGTAGCGATTGCCATGCTTATTATAGCCAGCAGCAACCATATTATGAAAACGTCAAATGCTTTTTTCTTGAATATTTTAAGCGATGCGTTCAGCGCTTCAGAAAAGCCCTTATTTTTAACAACAATAATCGGCAATGTGAAAAAGAACATTAAACCAATTATTATACTCAATATTGAACCAATGAATGGAATCATGCCAATTAATCCAGATATCAAACCAATTACTATGACAGCAGCCAGTACTGACGGATATTTCTTCAGACCTATCCTAAAGCTCTTGTTGTAATCCTTTTCTTTGTAGCTTTGATGTATTATGGATGTCTGTAGCCAGATTTTAACCAATACCCAGACTGTAAACAACAAAATTAATACAAAGCCAAATTGCATCAATGCACCCAGACTAGCAAGACTGCCTGTAGCTGCTGCAAATATATTAGAAATAATAGAAACATTTAACAAAGTGTAAAAAATTCCTACTGAAAGGAATATTAAGTCGAGTATAAAAAACGGTAGCCATCTCTTTGGCTGTATTGCAAATTTCAATGATTTTTTCAGTATTTTGCCGTGTTCAAGACTCATAATATTAATTAAGCGATGATGCTTATAAATTTAAGTCTTTCTATGCTTTATTATCAAGAGATTGTTCGCATTATCGTTTTATTCAATTAAAAATAATCATAGGATGGCAGCATTCTATGTTTATATAAAATGCCTCAGGGCAAATTACATATCTTTTCTTTAGATTTATCACATGATAAATCGAGGAGATTTTAATGACAAAAAAATTAGCACCTGGAAACAATCTTCGAGAATTCCGCGTCAAAAAGCTGTTGACCCAGAAGGAATTAGCTGAGAAGGCAGGAGTTTGTCAGGTAACGATTAGCTTCACCGAGAACTCGCTTTCGGCTCCGATTTATCTCACAAAACAAAAACTCGCCCGCGTGCTAAAATGCACGCCTAAGGAACTTTTTCCTGATGAAGGGCGCAGGAGAAGGGTTCACGAAACAGTTTGAACCTTTTTTTCAACAAAACCTGAGGGAACAAGGAAGTTCCCATTTTTTGTTCTGTTATGTCAGTTTTTAGGGATATTAATGGTAATTGTTTATATTTTGCTAAACAAAGATGTTATTATGGCAACTAAAAAAACTAAAAGAATTGCAGTCTTGGACAGGGGTTTGTGCAGCCCTAAGGCTTGCGGTTTTTATCTATGCCAGAAGGTGTGCCCTATAAACAGATCTGGTGAGGATTGTGTAACTGTTCTTGATATTGATAAGAAACCTGCTATTGATGAAAATCTATGCATTGCATGCCAGATATGCGTCAAGAAATGCCCTAAGAATGCCATAGCTATTGTTAATCTGCCTGATCAGCTTAAAGAAACACCAATACACAGATATGGCAGAAACATGTTTACTCTTTTCAAGCTTCCTGTTCCTAAGCGCAACGCTGTTGTTGCACTGGTAGGACCAAACGGTGTTGGCAAGTCCACTGTCATAAACATTCTTTCTGGAGGCCTCAAACCTAATACAGGCGTATTCGGAGAAGATGTTCCCTGGCAGAATATAATTAACAAATTCAAAGGAACAGAGCTTCAGGAATATCTTGAAAGGCTTTCCAGTAAAAAAATAAAAACAGCCTACAAACCGCAGAAAGTTGATATGATACCCAAGGTGTGGAAAGGCTCTGTTAAGAAACTTTTGGAAAGGGCAGGCGATAAGAAAAAGCTTTCTGAGATTATGAAACGCTTGAATGCAGAGAGCATTCTGAACAAGGATGTAGACAAACTTTCTGGTGGAGAATTGCAGTTATTGTCTATAATAGCTACAATATCAAAAGAAGCTGATTTCTATTTCTTCGATGAGCCATCAAGCTATCTTGATGCTTATGAAAGACTACTTGTTGCAAAAGAGATTCGTCTGCTTTCAGAAAAGGCCTTTGTCATGGTAGTAGAGCACGATCTTGCTGTTGCAGACTATATGGCTGATTATACTCACATACTCTATGGTAATCCTGGAGTGTTTGGTGTTGTATCAAACCCTTATGGTGTTAGAGTCGGCATAAACACCTACCTTGAAGGTTATATCAGAGAAGAGAACATGCGCTTCAGAAAGGAACCTATAGTTTTTTCGCGCAAAGCAAAGGGTTTTGAGAAAACCGAACTATTTTTGCAGTTTCCTTCTTTTGAGAAGAAGTTCAAGGATTTCTCCCTTAAAACCAATCAAGGAAATCTCTATAATGGAGAAGTTATTGGCATTGTTGGACCAAACGCTATAGGCAAAACTACATTCATAAAAATGCTTGCAGGAGAGCTCAAGCCTGACAAAGGCAGTGCTCCTGAAAAACTAAAGATATCATACAAGCCTCAGAGAATTCTTTTATCTAAGGATGAAGAGAAAATAGCTGTGCAGGATTTTATCCACAGTAAAGACATCAAAATGTCTCAAGAGAACAAAAAGCTTTTCTTTGATTTAGGCGTTGAAAAGCTTATGGAGCGAAATGTGAAGTCACTTTCAGGCGGAGAATTGCAGAGTGTTTTTATTGGATGCGCTCTTGGACAAGAAGCAAATCTTCTGCTTTTGGATGAACCGTCTGCTTTCCTTGATGTGGAGCAAAGACTTAATGTTGCTAAAATTCTGCGTGCTTATGCGGAGAGCAAAGATATGCCATGTTTTGTTGTTGATCACGATCTTCAATTCATTGATGCTGTTTCTGACAGGCTGATAGTTTTTGAAGGACAGCGCGGTGTCCGTGGTATTGGCAACGAACCAAGCAAGCTTGCAGAAGGAATGAACAAATTACTCAAAGACCTGGGCGTTACCTATCGGCGTGACCCAAGCACTGGCAGACCAAGAGCCAATAAACCAGATTCTCAGAAAGACATAGAACAAAAGAAAAAAGGCCAGTATTTCTACGTTGAATGAGCTCAATACTGCGAAACCTTTATATATACTTATTTAGTTAATTTATAATGCGTAAGTTTGTCTTGCGTAAATTATCATGTTCATCATTTGATTAATCCCTCTTAAAGTATGATTTGACAATCGTACAAGAGGTTTAAAAAAAAGTCTATTAGACATTACACATAAATGTATTTTTTTCTAATCAATTATAATGCGTCCCCACTTGCATTTTAGTTATGTAATTCTTTGAAATTATAATTCTTTCAAGCCAAAAACAATGAGTTTTTGCTTGATGTAAAGGAATTGTAACTAGGATAATTTTAAGGCTTTACAAATTAGAATGATCCATCTTTGCGCAAAATAGGGTTAGGTGGGGGATGGATGCCCAGTAAAATTTTTTAAAAATAGAGACTTGAGCATACCTAGTTGTGTTTGGGTCGATAACCTGAGAAACACTATAATAGCAGATTCTTCTCGGGTTATTTTTTTTGTCACGAATCTCCTATTTATATATGCGACACTTCCTTTCGGTAGTGTCGCAATGAAATTGTTGTTGTACAATATTGATTTATTCTCAAAGCGTGGCAATATCTTCTTTAGATATGCTTTGAGTCATGGAAATTTTGTTTCCGTGAAAAGACCGGGGTTAGCAAGCGAGAGTTTGCTAACCACATGCGGAAGTAGCTTAGTTGGTAGAGCCCCAGCCTTCCAAGCTGGTTGCGTGGGTTCGAATCCCATCTCCCGCTCCATTGATAATATCGCTTTTATAGCGATGCTATAAACGGATTCGGTGGTCTCCTCCTCTCACCGGATCCCCTTATAGTTCAAAGTAGAAAGTTTACTTAATTTGAGACGAGGGTTTCAAAATGTCCCCTCATTTCTCGAACTTTGATGCAGGGGAGTGTGAAGAATAACTAGGCTAAGCTAACGCATGCTGACGATGTTACCGCACTCTCCTAAAAAAATCGACGTTCACACTCCAGGTTGCTGTTTATGATGCACTCCTTAAATCTTTCCACTTCAAGATATTTTAGATCTTCGTAGCAAAACCTCTCTAAACAACCTGGAGAATTTATTAATGTCACTTAATAGGGATATAATAAATAAAAAAAGAATTATAATTTCAATCTTGCTATATTTTCTTTAATTGTTTTTGCTGAATTGTTTAGAGCCTTTCTTTCTTTCTCTGAAAGGTTGAGCTCTATTATTTTTTTCATGCCATCTTTTCCAAGAGATACAGGCACACCCATGCAGATGCTGTTTTGATTGTATTCTCCTTCAAGATGCACAGAAATTGGAAGAGTTTTTCCAGTATCGTTTTTGATAGCTTCCACCATACTCACTATTGCTGCGCTTGGAGCATAATATGCAGAGCCTGATTTCTCAACTATTTGCTTGCCTATGCCACGCGTTTTTTCAAGAAGCTCTTCTATTTTATCTGATGATAAAACATCTTTCAAAGGCCTGTTTGATACAGTAGTCTGATTGACTAGAGGCACCATTAATTCATTATGACCACCAAGAACCATAGTTTCTATATCATTGTAATTTGTTTTTGTTTCTTCTGATATCAATGCTTTGAACCTGGATGTATCCAGTATTCCAGCCATCCCCAAGACCCTCTCTCTTGGAAATCCTGTTTTTTTCAATGCAAGATATGTCATGATATCAAGCGGATTTGTCACAACTATAACTATGGAATCTGGTGCATGTTTCTTTATTTCTGCAGAAATGGATTTGATTATGTTTTCATTTGTTTTCAGCAGTTCATCACGATTCATTCCAGGCTTTCGTGGAAAACCTGCAGTTACAATAACTATATCAGATCCTGATATCTGAGAAATACCAGTCGTACCTTTTATTTTAGATTCACCGTTCCACACGGCAACCGAGTGCTGTATATCTAAAGCTTTCCCCTCTGCTACGCCTTCAGCTATATCTACTAATACGACATCAGCCAGATTCTTTTGAACCAATTTCAGAGCTGTTGTAGAACCAACATTTCCAGCACCTATTACGCTGATTTTCATTTCTAATTACCTTTCTATAGTTTAACTATGCTTTATTGCGAACAAAAGAATAAATAATCATCTTTCAGGTCGTTCTATGCCTATATCCAAGTTGAAATGCTCTTTCATTTCATTTCTAAAACTCAAAGCAAAGTTGTTGCACATTTCAAGGTATTGTCTGCGCCTTTTGTTGTAGAACATCAAAGAGTATATATACCACAGTGGTCTAAAAAGCAAACTGTATCCAGAAAAAGTGGTTTTAATAATAGCCTGTATGCTCATTATAAATTCGCCATCATTGGTTTCTGGCGATACGCTCCCCTTTGTTTTTATATGAAACCACATTGTAGTGAAACCGCTAAAAGTTTTCTTGACCCACCATTTGAAGAAAAATGTGTGCGGATCTCCTGAGTTGTCCCAATTGAAAAGTGTTTCGCCTGTTCCAGAACCGCTTATATGAAAAAACGGTTGCAAAGTGCTTGCTATTTTTTTAGAGACTTCATACGGGTTTGGACCGCTGTAGCTTAGATTAATGTATCTAGCTGGAGATAAACAGTCGTCAACTATCTCTACCTTTCCCATAAAACATCAACCATACTTTTCATTAAGCTTCTTGAAAACTTGCTGCATTCTTCTCTGGAACACTATTACATACTGCCTGCATTCTTCTGTGTAATCTACTCTTTTCTGATGATAAAAGAGGTTATGCCAAAGCGTTCTTAAGAACTCATAGAAAAGTGATCTCTGCCAGACAGTATCCTGTGGATACTCTGTTCTCATAACAGGCTTTACCTTTATAGTGGCATTGCCACTTTCTTCTGTTCCCTGTCCAGAAATATCAAATCTTATTAGCATATGAGTGAATTTATCCAGATCTTTATGCAAATAAATTCTTGCCTTGAATTTCTCTGTTTCCTTTTTGCCCCACGTGAAGTCCTCTTCCTGTATGTCACTGTCAGCAGCCCTAAAGACAGTTTTTATGGCATCAAAAATAATTTTGTATAATTTCTGTGGATTTGGACCAATATAATTTAGCTGTACATCTCCTGGATCCTGTTCAAAACAGTTATCCTGCATCATTAATTTTGTTCTCGCGAAAACCATATAACATTTACCTCTAGACGACTATTTCCATTCTATATTAGTCGTCAAACTTTCTGGTTAATTTTTTAGTATTGTATATTATATAATTAAGCAGATATAATATTAATTAATATGTTTGGTTTGCTTGGAATTCTGATAGGAATTTTTTTATGGATATTAGGAGGATACTTAATATTCTTTTTTCCTCGAGCAGGCGCAGACAACTATCAACCGGATAAATTCGCTATTATAGGAATTGTAGCAGGGTTTATATTTTTGATGATTGGAGCCCTGTTAATATTTGTGTGGTGATTGTATGTCGTTTGAAAAAACCGTGATGGATAATGAAATACATGATAAATATAGAATTGACCCTCTTACTTTGCTAGGCAGAGCAATGACTATAAGGCCTGAAAACCAGGCAACGGTCTTTGATATAACAACAAAAATGGGAGGAGTTTCAAATCTTTATTACTCCCTTGTCTTTTGGCTGGGAAAACAGGATTATGTTCTAAAGAAAGTTGACGAGTACATGGAAGTTACGCCAACTCATATTGACGCTTATAATCTAACAATTGCACAAAAACAAAAACTAGAAGGCGCTATAAAACTAGGACTCTCTTCTGCTGCACAGGCAGTTGCTGATTTTGAGCTATTGGATCATGATAAGAGAAGATACCAGGAGATTTGGGATTATTTCAAAAAAGGCAAGAAAGACGATCATGTTTTGCGCTCATTGTTTATTGACAGAGTAGACGCTTACACAGGCGAAGGATTTTCAATGGTAACAATGACAAAGAGATGGCCTACAATAATAACAGATTTTATACGAATGGGGAACAAAGAACTGGAAAATGTTGATGACATAAAGAGGGAATTGGATGTTAGCCAAGCTGAAGCAACTGTGCTGAAAAGCAAAAACGAGCTTTTCTCTGAATGGAAGAGGCTGTTTTTACCGACAGTCAAAAACAGACTGGCAAGAATAGAGAACATGGTTAATGCGCGGGAAAAATCTGTTGAAGAGTACAAAAACTGGCTAAAACCCTACATAGCGAGATACAGAATGATGAGAGAAAGCACAGAAGCTAATCCTTCAGTTTATACCAATGATTGGGTCATGACGCCTGGTTTTTCGCAGGCAGTTGCATTTTCTGGAATAAGGCTGTGGTTTTGGAAGCCCTTCATTCTCACTGAAAAAGGCAGGCCTACATATGAGATATACGGAAAACCTAAAAGAGGCAAGTGGATATTTGACCCTTATGATGATCTTGTAAAATCAATAACCCCTAAGATAGAAGAAAAATATGGCTTGCAAGAAGGGGAGATTGAAGACAATATTAAAAAAATAATAGGTGAAGCTTTGCAATCGGATTCAAAATTTGAGCAGTATGAGTTTGGCGGAAGACCGACAATGGATCCCAAATACCTTTACTATCAGTTTTTTGATATAAGCATAATGAGGTCTATAATAAAAACTGCTCCGCCAGAAGGCGGTGAACTTGAAAACATAGTGTTCAGCCCGCTTGAAAACTGGCTGTTCTCACAAAATGTTATGCTTCTGCATATAATAGAACTTTGGGCGCGTGAAAGGCATTTTACTAACTATGTAGAGCAGATAGTTGGTTCAAAGAACTTGGAAAATAAAATAAGAGACAGGCTTGATGCTGAATATGAAGGTAAAAAAGAAAAGAAAAAAAATAAAAAAGAAAGTAAATTTGCTTCAAGCCTCTCAAAAAGCGTTAAAAATCTCACAGGACTTTTTGTAAAGCCTGGTCCCTATGAAACAAATTTTAAGGAGAGAATAACCAAACTATACCTTGTTGATTCAGGCGCCAATTACGGTCCAATAATTAAATATATAAAAGCTAATATCGGTGCTTAAGCTTGACGACTATGCTAATTGCATGTAGTCGTTTTCGCATGATTAACAAACAAGAAAGGTAATATGATATGCCTATAAAAGTCGGCGTTACTTCAGGAATTTATACAGCAGCCAGGTCAGAAGAGCTAGCTACACCAATAAAGAAGCTTGGCTACACCTTGACTCGCGGAGCTTCGGCAATGGAGTTGGCAGCAGATGTAGCTCATGAGATTCCTTATACGCATGGCAAGGACATAAGGCATATGGCAAGGAAGCAGGGCGTTAGTGTGCTTTTCCATGGAGACCTGAATATACCTGTTTGCATTCCTGAAAGGACAGAGTGGAGGGATGCACAGGACAGGATGCGCAAATCTGTTCGCTCTGCTGTCAATGCAGGCGCTTTATACATAGACTTTCATTCATGCCTGAACATATGGCTAGAATTGATGACCTATGCGGGACGCAAATTAACATCGACATTTGTTGATTCTGAAGGCAGGTTTATTTCTCATATATTAAAAGAAAACGAAAACTTAAGAAACTGGTTTTTGGAAAAAAAACTAGACCAGTATGACAGATCCTTGCTGTCAACTGAAGAGTGGTCGAGAGTTCGAGGCGCAGGAGATACAAGAAGGCATAAAATCGGAGATCTTTTAGGTAGACTCAGGGAAACAGAATCCAGAGAAATGGCAAGGATAGATAATGAAAGCAGAAGAGGAACTATAACAGAAGAGCAGGCCAACAAGCAGATAGAAAATCTTAGAAAGGGATTGGAAAAACAGCAACAGGAAGGAATAGAAAGAATAGACAGGGAGACAGAGAATGTAATAAACATACCCAGAAGAAAACTAGAAAGGGGAGAGGCATGGGATACGGAGGAACTAAGAGGCATAGAATCTGGATCCTTGGAAGGCTATCATATAATGGCTCATTACCTATTCTTTACTAAAGACCCTATTTGGATGGAAATGGTTAGCATATACAAAAATGTTCTAAACGACTACGCGCTTGATTACAGCGATAAAGAATGGCTAGAAAAGTCCTGGCGTTCTGCAGAGAACAAAAACGACAGGGATTTCAAGGAGTTCTTCTATGCCGTTGTTGGTGCAAAATATCTCGAAGGCCATCTTAAGAAGCTCTTTGAATGGATGAACGGTGACTTTAAAAAAGAGCTTTCAAAGCATGATGAAGGAAAAGAGCTGAAAGATATTGCTGATAAGCTTGTAATAGCAATAGAGAATTCTGATGCCAGAGACCCTTCACACGCTGGTTTGTTTTTGCTTTGCAGATTGAAGCAGATATACGCAGCTGTAAAATGCATTAGAAAAACACTAAAAACTGACAGGATAATGATAATAGTTGATCATGAGCACATAGCATCCCAGGGCCTTGATGCATGGCTAGAGGTTGAAGAAACAGTCAAACTCATACCAGACTTTGGTTCCCTTATCATTTCAATTCATTCCAATCATCCCAATCCCCTGCATCCCCACGAACCAATAGAATTTGGTGATGTTAAACTGTATGAATTATTGCATCATTGGAGAAAAACTGGCATGGGCAAAGGAAAAAGATTAGCATATCTAATTTTTGAGCGAGGCGGTGGAGAAGATCCTTTCAAGCAGTCTGTTGATGCACTCAGATTAATGGCCAGATATCTTGAAGAAGATGTTGAACCTAAAAATCTGCCATTAGAGTTCTTTGGACTAAAAGGATCCGTGTCAGGAATGGTGGAAAGACAGATGCAGATAATACGGGACCATGCAAATGAACCTCTGAAAGATCTTTTAGAAATGCCTGAAGAGGAATGGGGCATTCTATCTGCTGAAGCCAGAAAAAAGGGCAAGGCAGAAGTCTGGAAGAAGGCAGAAATGAGGTAATTTCTAATTAGCTACTATATTATTTAATTTTGCAAAGATATTTGCATGCAATTAGTGCAAAACATCATGCTAATAATCTTTTTAAGCAGCGCAATGTAATGTTTTATTATGGCGAAGAAAAAATTGAAAAGCGTTAAGAAGAAAGCACTCAGTAAGCCAAAGGCTCGCTCCAAGCAGCCTGCTAAAATAACTAAAAAGAAACATGTTACTAAAAAAGTTAAAACAAAACTTGATCTTCAAATTTCAGAAGTTTTCGGCAAAAAGCCTGAAGAGAAGATCAAAGGAAATCAAAAGCCTGAAAAAATTGGCAAGAAAGAAAGAGTAAAGATTTTGAAGGCGTTTACAAAAGAGCTTGTCAAGAAGCATGGTCCTATTATTCGTGCAATTGTATTATTTGGTTCGACTGCACGCGAAGAGTTCAAGAAAGAATCAGACATTGATGTTTTTGTTATAATTGACGATACTCGTCATAGCATCTCGCCTACTGAAAGGGCTAAACTAGAGGATGAAATGGTTGCTATTGCCAAGAAGCTTTCACGCAACCTTTCTGTTCAGCAGCCTTACATGCTGACAGAGTTCTGGAATATGGTAAGAATAGGACATCCTATTGTCTTCAATTTTATCCGTGAGGGCGTGCCTGTCTACGATAAAGACATATTCATGCCGATAAAGCGTCTGCTTCAGATGGGCGAAATAAAGCCATCAAGAGAAGCTGTTGAAAAATACATAGAGCGCGGTCCAAAGAGGATAAAGCGTGTTGAAAGCGCTAAAATTTACATGGTTGTTGAAGACTGTTATTATGCTATGCTGGAATCAGCACAAGCTGTTCTCATGTTCTTAGGCAAAACTCCACCAAGACCTTCTGAAGCTCCTTCTGCTCTTCGCAAAACAGTCGTTAAAATGAAGCTCCTGACTGAAAGTGACGTAAAAATGCTGGAAGATATAATACAGGTTCGCAAGGATATTGAGCACAGAAATAAAACAGAGATGTCTGGTTCAGAACTTGATGAATGGATAGATAAAGCCAAGAAATTCGTTAATCACATGCAAAAAATGATAGTTAAGATAGAGATTTTGAAGAGAGAAAACATGATAAAGAAATCCCATATGGTAATGTCTGAAACAATAATGACACTGCTGAAGGCAATGAACAAGCTTCCGAAGAGCGAAATCAACGTGCCTATAGCATTTGAAAAACACCTGGTTAAGCCAGGCTTAGTTTCTGAGACATACCTGGATGTATTCAAGGATTTAACCAAAATGAATGACATTGTTAAAGAAGGCAAGGTTCTCGAGCTTCCAAAAGCACGCATAATGATGCAGCGTGAATACGTGCGCAAGTTCATCCAGGATGCTGGACGAATAATGCGAAAAAAGATAAAACCAGAGGACAATCTTCTGGATACTGATTCTTAGTAGAATAAAGGTTTTTGCCTTAATATTATGTTAAGTTTTTAAGTACTGTGCCCAAGACTAGATTGGTTAGTTAATCGGTATCATACTCATCCATAGAATTACGTTGTTGTTCATTTTGAACAATAACAATCAGTTAGCTGAGTTATACGATAACAAAGTTAGCTGAAGCTATTTCTCATTTCACACAAGGAGGCGCTAAAATGCGTCGATTAACAACTATTTTTATGTCTGTCATAGTCTTCATGATTATGATGGTAGGACCTGTATTCGCATCAGAGTATGTGGTCCAAAAAGATGATTGTCTCTGGAAATTAGCTTCCAAAGCTCTTGGAACTGATGATCCAAAAATCATCATCAAAAGTATCAACTTTGTTATTGATACGAATGTTGAAAAGTATCCGCATCTCAATATTGACCACGAAAATGACGGCATTCGCGGAGATGTCATCTATCCCGGGGATAGGTATGATATCTCCTCACTCAAGCTAACTGAAAGTGTTAGCTTTGTAGGTTCTGATGGACTGGTTGCAGCAAATGAGAAAGTTTCTGATCTTGAAACCAAACTCAATGCAGCCAACACCAAAATCGCCAAACTTGAATCTGAAAACGAAAAGCTTTCGGAGCAGATTTCTGCAATGAAAAGTAATGAACAAGAACTTCAGAAATACTATGATGATGAAATTCACAATAATGGTGAACTTCGAGATCAAATCAGCGCTCTTGAAGATGAAAACCGTGAGCTTTCAGAAAAGGTTTCTACGCTTGAACTTGGAATGAAAATCGATATGAGGACCTATCTTGATCAGAAAGAACGAATTAACCAACTTCAGAAAGAAGTTGATTCTGTCAATGCAAAATTCTCTGAAGTTGAGGGCAGCTACAATAAAATAAAGGAGCTTGAAGGGGAGAGAAACCTCTCGCTTTTCTTGATTATTGCTGTAATAATATTCTTTTCGCTAATATTATATTTTGGATTCGAACCCAAAACCAAAAAGGGGGTGAAAACAGAAGATTTCAAAAAAGAACGACAGGGGTTCGAAGAAAGAGATAAGGAAAAATCTCCTCCCAAAGAAAACAGTAAGAACATCTTCAAAGTTCTTTCGAAGATTCTGAAAAAAGATATAAAAGAAAATGATAAGGTGCCTATCGGTGCTTTGGCGAAAGCGCTGATTGAATTGAAAATGTTCATAAAGGAGGATGAAAATAAGTTGATAATTGAAATTAAAGAAATATGTGAAAAAATGTCTTATCTCACAGGTGCTGAACCTGGCGATTCTAGTGAAAATGAAATAAAATTCACAACAAACAGGTATAATTTAATTATGCCTGCTTTACTTGAGAAAGAAAAAACCGAAACAGAAGAATAAAGCGTCTCCTTTTGTGGATGAGAACCCTACGCCTTTTTAAAAGGCTGGGGGCCTAACATTTGTCAACTTATAGTGGTATAGGCTTCTCTAAGGTTTCCTTTTTTGCTAGAGCTTCTCCGAATTGGAGATCGCTTTCTATTGCTATGTCTTGTATTTGTTCAGACAATCTGTTTTCAGAATTAAATTTATACATCTTCGCCTTGCCTTCTGTTCTTGTTTGAACCAATATTCCGGCTTCTACAAAACGTGGGATTATTTCCTGAAGGCTTCTATAACTTATGCCTGTTTCCTTTGATACGTCTCTTAAGCTGTAGTCCCAAAAGGAATTAACTCTAAAGAAATCTAGTACCTTTGGTATTGGCTTGCCTCCGAATATGTGAATTATTGACATGTCTACCGCACCATGTCAGCTAGTTTTTCCATCATCTTTATAATGAATTTCTCTTTCTGCGGATCATCAAAAATGATTGTACCCTTGATGTCATAAGACATTATTTCCCTTATCAAGAACTCTAATTTCATGTCAGAATCCTTTAATGGTATGTCCTTTATTTTTCCTGAAGGACCGTACGATGTGCCAGAGAATATGAAATAGGCGCTATCAAAGTAGCGCGGACCTATTTCCTGCCTTAGCTTCTCAATAATTCTTTTATAATCTTCCTGTGTACGCAAAGAACCAGCGCCTCTAGCATGAATATTTCCCCAGTTTACTATAACTTCTGTTCCCTGCGTTCTCTTTGCTATATCTATAGCATCTTCAAAACCTCCCAGTTCCCTGGATTTTCCTGTGTTTTCTATGCCGATTTTCACATCAGCCTGCTGGTCAATAAATATTTCATTTATTTTGTAAACGACAAGCTTCAATGCCTGCTCATGGGACATCATTGAATAAAAATTAGGATTTATAATGAATGTACGGCAGTCCATTATCGAGGAGAGGTTCCTGAAAATTTTAAGTGTTTCATCTGGCTGGTTTGAAAGCGCTGTATGATGCAAAGAGAGCTCTATATTGTATTTGTTTGCAAGATCCTTAATTTTTAGAAGGTTGCCGTAGTGAACTTTGTAGATGTCTGATGTTTCTGTTATATTTCCGAACATCTCTCTTGGAAGAACAAACGCCTTTAATCCAACCTTGTAAAGTTCGTTCAGCGTGTCCAGCGTTTCTTTCAGAGTTCTTACAGAAGGGTTTTTGTATGTGCCGTGCATCACGCCTATACGCATGCCTAATCTTTCCTGTATCTTCAAAAGCTTCTTACGCGTGAGCATGTCGTACATATTAACAGTTATCCCCTCTATTAGTTATTCATGCAGCTGTACAATCTATACAATATATTGTATGAGCCCACCTAAAAAGGTTTTATCGTCTCTTGATTGCGAAAAAAGTGATTTTGACAAAAAAATCCAATCTTTATTAACTCTGTTCCACAATCATATTTCATAACAATTTTTGAGAGGATTTTCATGGCTGGTTTTTATGAATGGTTCGTTGAACCTATACTAAGCAATGGCTGGTACAATCCAATCAACACACTAACATATTCTGTTATACTGATTGCAGCCGTTTTCCTTGTTTACAAGATGCTCAAAAAAATGAACATACACATAGACAAGTACTTCTTTATAGCTATTTTTCCTTTCATATTCTGGGGTTCCAGTACACGAGTGTTGAAGGATGCTGCAACTGCAGGTGTTTTAGCAACACCTGATTTGAATGCATTTTATAGTGCGCCATTCTTCGTGACGCCTGGAAGCTACATAATAACCTTCAGTTTGGCACTGGTTGTACTGTTGGCCTCCCTGCTCTTGCAGAAGCTCTCTCATGGAAAGCTGCCATACTGGAAGGTCATGGCAGTTATAGGGATAGCTCTCTGTGCGCTTAATGTCTATTTACTGCCTATTATGGCCTTCGAGGGCTTTCTTATCGTGGCAGGATTGGCTCTTTTTTGGACTATAGTATTTTTTGGCCTGTATTAT
>Ga0180009_10001572_pt1 | contig 27790 bp, 20 predicted proteins | sample OS_PC_MetaG_FD_123537 | JGI IMG/M metagenome (GOLD analysis project Ga0180009, IMG submission 123537) | Groundwater microbial communities from the Aspo Hard Rock Laboratory (HRL) deep subsurface site, Sweden - OS_PC_MetaG | ecosystem: Environmental > Aquatic > Deep subsurface > Groundwater... | reverse complement strand
TCAAAAATTTGGCATTAGTCAGCCTGCAATAAGTGTGGCGGTTAAACGGGGTGAGCAGGTGGCTAATTTTTATGATTTTTCTCTGCTCAATACATAATCAACTTATAAACTAATGTACGTCCCTAAAAACTAATGTTTCACCTAATTGGTGGTCAAAGGGATACAATAAAATAAAGCATGAAAGAGATAAATATTTTAGGACTGCGTGTCTATTTAATACATTAAATGCCGTAAGTGGTCTTCTCTGTGTAATACTCTACTATTATAGAGAATGTTTTGATGGCATAGAGGGAATAGACAGCAGGCATTCCCCACGCTTGTTTGTACCAAAAGATCCATCGGGCATGCTGTCTGGTGGAATGTTTTGGAACTATTACACACCTGACTGACAACAGCTAACCCATAAGGATTGACACGACCTGAAAGGTCGTTTTTCCCGCCATGAGCGGGATTCAAGAAGCCCGGTTTGGTTGAGATTTTCGTATAAGGGTATTGCTTTGATGATCTGAGAGAGGGAGGTTCCCCGGAATCGATAAAATTCGGGGTGCCGGAGATAAACAGAGGCTTTCTATCGATAAAAAGACATAATTTTGGAGAAAAAGTTGTCGGTAATCGGATCCAAAAGCAGGGTCAAGGCGCAGCTATCCTGTGCCGCTTCAACCAGAGATCGGCAGCCTGTGTCAACTCAATGCGGGATGTTGCCTATAGCGGTTTGAATTTACATCGTGATTTCCGTTTGCATTTTCAAAAAATAAATGCTATTTAGCTTTAATGGAACAAAATGAAATTACAGCAGAAATTGAAAATATTACGGAGCAGATCATCCGCAAGTATAATCCATTGAAAATCATACTGTTCGGTTCAGCCGCACGGAAAGAATACGATAAGGTCAATGACTTGGATTTTCTGATCATAAAAGAGGATGTACCTATACACGGCCTTGCCAGAATGCGCGAACTGGATGAACTGATCGACCGAAATATCGCTTCGGATATGCTCGTTTACCGTCCGGATGAATTTGAAGAACGCATCAAACTGAGTGATCCGTTTATTAAAACCATTCTTAGAGAAGGCCGAATTCTTTATGGTTGATCCGCAAGTAATCAGCGAGTGGTTAAAGAAGGCGGATGAAGATTTCGAATTTGCTGTATCGGTCATAGAAGAAAGCACTTTCTACGCTCAAATCTGTTTTCATTTTCATCAGGCTGCTGAAAAGTACCTCAAATCGGCTATAGTCGGTTGGGGTCTGGAGTTTAAGAGAGTTCATGACCTGCCTGTGCTTTTGAAATCTTGCTTGACAAAAGACCCTGACTTGCAAACACTTCTAAATGACTGCAAGCTTCTGAACCGATTTTATCTTGATACACGCTATCCCGTGCACTGGCCGACGCAGTACACCAAGGAAGAGGCCTCTAAGGCAAAGACGGCCGCACAACATATCCGCGATGTGATCAAGAATGCACTTATGCCGTTTCTTTCTTCTTGATCTAAATCAAAAAAGACAAAACCCTGTTACCAATTCTACACAAACTTTATGTTTTTACTGACCTTTTAGAATTGCAGAGGTTACCTAAGGATATCTTCGAAGAAGCAGTAATGTACTGTCTATTCGCCAATGGCGAAACATTTGTCGCACCCCACTACAGTTTGGGAAACGGCTGGAGTCGCCCTGACTTCATTGCTGTGCGTAAGCCCAAAAAAAAGGAGAACGGATCTTGAAAGTAGCAACAAACACCAATGGGGTTGGTTGTAAACCAAGCTGTGATTTCGCCCACCGCCAAGCCCCCCCTTCCGGCAAGTGAGCTTTTCGTTGTGGCCTAAAACAGAGCCATGAGAGATATTTGGTGCTGATTGTCCTGTTGTCCGCTGCAGGAGTTCTGAGATTGTCGGAGTGAAACGGAGATCCCGTTTTAACGGGGCTGCAGGGTCTTCAATCCCAAAACCGGCTTATTTATAACGGGGACCCCGCATATTAAACCCTGATGCCAAGATTGAAACAGCTGGATCAGTACGTGTTGACACACTCATATTATCGCGATAAAATGAGTCCATGAACTCAAAAGATTATATCCCCCGGACCGTGGAGTCCTATATCTTTGACGAGGAGCTTACCGCACGACACATGGTTTTCCTGGCCGGTCCCAGGCAGGTTGGCAAAACCGAGTTGGCCAGACGATTGCTGTTTTCCAAAGGATGCGGTGCGCTCTATTTTAATTGGGATGATATTGCCACCCGGCAGGCTTACCGTATGGACAGCCGCTTTTTCGAATCGAAGGCTCGCAGCCTGCCGGTACAAGATCCCTGGATCGTGTTCGATGAAATTCACAAGCGGGTTCGCTGGCGGGATATATTGAAAGGGACCTATGATCTTTTCAAAGACGACTTCCGGTTTCTGATCACCGGAAGCGCCCGCCTCGATTTATTCCGGCGTTCCGGTGATTCCCTGATCGGACGCTACAACCTGTTTCACATGATGCCGCTGGGTCTTTGCGAAGCGCTGGAACAGCCACATGCAGCCGAGTCATGGCTTTTATCCGGTTTCGATCAACTGGCCAGGGTTTTTGAAGAAGCGGTTTCAAATGCCGGTGGGCCCGAGTTCCGTAAAGCCTATGAAAGTCTGCTGCACCTGGGACCCTTCCCGGAGCCGTTTTTAAAACAGTCGGATCGGTTTTGTCGAAAATGGCATCAAGACTATATCAGCCTGCTTATCCGGGAAGACTTAAGGGACGTCAGCCGCGTGGTTGAACTGGACAAGATTGAAAATCTAGTGCTGCTCCTTGCATCCAGAATCATGGCCCCCCTGTCCATGTCCAATCTGGCCGGCGAACTGGAGGTGGCACATACAACGGTGAAAGGATGGCTCGAACAGTTAAAACGCCTCTATCTGATCTTTCCGGTGCGGCCGTGGTCAAAAAAAATATCCAGGGGTATACGAAAGGAAAAAAAATGGTACTATGTTGACTGGTATTACGCTTCTGAAGACTCGGCGCGACTGGAAAACATGGTCGCATCAAACCTGTACCGCACCTGTTTGGCACTGAGCGATACGGGTTACGGTGATTTCAGGCTGTATTTCGTAAGGACCCTCGATAAAAAGGAAATCGATTTTCTGGTCACCCGCGACGGCGTACCGATACTCGCTGTGGAAGTCAAAAGCAGCGGAACGGATGTGTCGCGATCTCTGAGAGACAGATCGCGATGGTTTCCGAAACCTGCCACATTAGGCGTTCAGGTAACGGGGGAACCGAACGTGTGCCAAAAGCATCCGAACGCCACCTGGCTGATGAGTGCCGACAGATTTTTGGCGTTGATGATATAGGATATTATCATCCCATGTCATTTACATCGTAAGGCTATAGGTTTTGTCGTCTCTAAATTCCAGAAAAAGCTTCTCCTTGACGCCGTCGATTTCCGGTCTGTTGTCGCTCCAATCAAAAATCCGGCAAGAATCCGATACTTCGGTTGGAATTAAACAGCCGATAAAGGGCAAGAAAGGGTCGCCGACGATAGATTTATAGTTCAGCATCACGGCATCGGTTTTGGGGAAAGCATCAAACTCCACAAGCTGAATGAAAAATATGCGGCAGTCGCCTTGAAAAAGGTCTTTCGTTTGCCTGAATTGGATGATGCGATCTTTGAACTTGACAACGGCGGTTTCGTGACTGTCCGCCTCTATGATCAGACTGAACTCGCCATGCCTTCGATCGGCTTCCAGAACTTCCTGCTGGTCGGTAACGTATAGAAAATTTCCAATGTATATCATGGTGTTCCTTTCACTAAACTTCACTGGAAACTAATGGCAGCATATATCCAGCTCCCGGTTATTGTCGCGTGCCCTTTTGATATGGAATCGGAATTTTCTTTACGAGAAATAACGGAGAAACGGTGATTTGGCAACTGATTTCTTGATCAGCGCCCATAACCGTCTCCTGATTATCCTTGACAAACTTCTACAAGTGATTGTATTTAAATATAAACATTAATCAGCGGAGTTGGGAACAAACCTGAGCCGTTGCGGTGTCGATCGCCATCCATAAAGATCAATTTAATAACTTCATATGATCATCCATTATTCACTACCATTGAAACCGCCGAAACGCTTTGAGACGGATTCAAATTCAATCATTTTCGGGCGCAAACCTTATCCCGGCCAGCATGTCGATATCGACCTGGTAGAAGATGAGTATGTTTCCCGTCTGCACGCAGGCCTTACCTGTAAAACCGGTGAATACTGGATTGAAGACTTGGGCAGCGTGAATGGAACGTGGGTAAACGGCGTTGAAATTAAAGCGAAGACACGGCTGACGCCGGGGGATAAGGTGCAAATTGGATGGACGATGATAGACGTCCGGATGCAACCGGCACCATCCCTATCCGTATCCGTATCCGTTCCGGATCCGGCTCCAGATTTCCCCGCCGTTGTCAGGGAGCCGGCAGAGCCGATGGCATCTACACCTGATCCAGGTGCGGCACCCGAATCTCCCAGCGCCCTGATCGAGCAGTTGGAAAGCCAACGACCGGTAGCGGATGCAGATCCGGCTCCGGATTTCCCCGCCGTTGTCAGGGAGCCGGCAGAGCCGATGGCATCCACACCTGATCCAGGCCCGGCACCCGAATCTCCCAGCGCCCTGATCGAGCAGTTGGAAAGGCAGCGACCGATATCCGCTGCAGATCCGGTGCCGTCATTTTTTCAAAAAGAGCCGATACCGGCCACCGAAGGAACGATTGTCGATTTAACGCAGGTATCGGCACGCCCGTATGCAATCTCCGCCCAAGGAACTGCGGATGAAATGCTCGCCCAATCTTGGCGGCAATTAGCAGTCTTTAATGATCTTTGCCAGATGCTCAGTGCCGCCGAAACCCTGGATGCTCTGGTGCAGATTCTGGTGGAACATTTGCGCCAGGCGATTCCCAACGCCCAGCGCGGTGCCGTTCTCTTGCCGGACCAGAGGGGAGAACTGCTTTTAAAGGCCCACTGGCCGCCGGGGGATCATTCCGTGAGTATGACCTGGATCAAGCGGGCTTACGACCGACGTGAGCCGTTTATCTGGTCGGCTGCGGCTGAAAGCACCGCCGGCAATGATACGCCTCAAAGTGCTGTTTACTATAGGGTGCAGTCGGCGATGTATGTCCCTCTGATGCTGGGAGGCCAGTCTCTGGGCGTCATGTACGTTGACAATTACTTAACCCACGAAGCATTTTTTGGCACCGATTTAGAATTGATGCGAGCCATCGCCAATCAGGTGGCGATGTTTGTCAGGGATCATGTGCTGCGCAAGGATCTGAAACGCAAAGAAAAACTGCAATCCCAGCTCTCACGGCAATTTTCTCCCAAGATTGCCGAACGAATATTTGCAAACGGCAGCCGCTTGCAGATCGGAGGCGAAAGGATGGATCCGGTTACCATCCTTGTCTCGGACGTGCGCAACTTTACTGTGCTTAGCGCCAGGATGGAACCGGACGAAGTTGTCCGGATGCTCAACGAGATGTTCGATGCCTTCGTCCCGATCATTTTCGAACATGACGGTGTTGTAGACAAATATATCGGCGATTCGGTTTTGGCTGTATTCGGCAGTCCCGAAAAAGACGACCGGCAATGTGAAAAGGCGGTTCGGGCGGCGCTTGAGATGCAACATGCGGTCCACAAACTGCAAGCGGGCAGACAGGTGCGCAGGCGGCCTGTTTTTGATGTAGGGATCAGTATTCACACCGGCGAAGTGATTCATGGTTTCATCGGGTCTGCGGAGCGTATGGAGTATACGGTCATCGGCGATACCGTCAACCGTGCTTCGAGGTATTGTGACGGCGCCGGAGCAGGTGAAGTTGTTATCAGTAAGACCGTATATGAACGCATCTATCATTTGGTGAATGTTCAACCCAAGGTGATTAGAACCAAGCATCCGGAAGTCGAACCCGACCTGGAAGCCTTTGTCGTCAAGGGGTTGAAAAAAGGGACTCCAAGCTGTTCCGGTTGACACACACGCGGCCTTTCATTATACTTCACAGGTTCGAGAAGGAGGCGTTAGCGATGAAGGAAAACCGTTCGAGCTGCAAATTTGCAATATACCTGGCAGCCGGCCTGCTGATGATGGTCTTAATGATTGGGCAGTCCGGGGGCCAGCCCGTCCAAGATGTGACCATTAACTATATCGAGAGCGTGAAGGCTGATGATCGGTTTGCAAATCAGGTGCGGGTCTATACAACCGTGACGGCCGCTGACGAAAATCCCATTGCGGGCTTGTCCGCAACTGATTTTACAATATTGGAAGACGGCCACGAGATCGCCATTGATGACGTATCCCCCGCCACGGATCCTATGGCTGTTGTACTGGTCATTGATACCAGCGGCAGCATGCAGGCACGGGACAGTTCCGGTCAAACCTCGATGATTGCAGCCAAAAAGGCTGCCGTCAATTTTATTTCCATGCTGACAAAAGAAGATCGGGTGGCGCTTTTTAGTTTCGATAATAAACCGATCCTTAAAATGGATTTTTCAGACGATCACGAAGCCGTAAAGAGCGCCGTTAACTCGCTGGCCGCCGAACCGAATGCCGCCACCTGCCTATATGACACGGCCGTTGAAGCCGTTAAAAAAGCAGCTGAAATTCCCAGAGGCCGGCGGGCGATCGTTCTGCTTACCGACGGAAAGGATGAAAAAGCAGGTCAAAGCTGCAGTATGCACAATTCAAACGACGTGATCGATATCGCCACAACCAAGTCGATTCGAGTGCCGATATTTACCATTGGCGTGGGTCCAAAAGTTGATGCCCGCGAACTTGCCCGCATAGCAAGCTTTACCGGAGGAAGGAATCTTTTGGCGACATCTCTGGCCGACCTTCAGGGACTTTATCAGACCATCGCTAATCAGTTAAAAAATCAGTATCTTGTTACTTATATTACTCGCAGTCCCAGCGGAGAGCATACGCTGGTATTGAAGGTTCAGCATGATGGTGCCCGCGGGCAGGATGAAAAACGTTTCTGGTCTCCGCTGCTGCCGGTTTCCGAGCCGCTGAGCATTCATTTTATTTATCCGGGCACAGCCGATCACGTCAAAGGTATTGTAACGGTAAAGACAAGCATCAAACCGGAAGAAACGGTGGCCAAAGTGCGATATTATGTCGATGCCGGCCTTAAAAAGGAGTTTACCGCAGCTCCGTTTGATGCCTTTAGCTGGGATACGGCCGGGCTTCCCGGAGGGCTTCATATCTTGCGAGTCGAAGCCGTCGATCCAAACGGCCGGAGCGGGGCGGCCGAAATGACCGTCAACGTGGCGGCCCCTGCCGGTGAGGGCAAACCGGCAAAACCTGCTTTGATCTGGATGGCCGGGCTCATTTTACTGATAGCCCTTGGCGGCGGGCTCGCCTGGTGGTTTTTCCAAAAACAAAGACAAGCGGCCGTGGATGCGTGCAAGCCGGACGAAACCAGGCCTCTTGCTGAAATGCCTTCAAAGGACATAGAAGATGAAACCGTATTCATGGCGGATTATCCAGTTTCGCAGCCGATTCCACCCGCGTCGGTCAAGGTGGTTCAAAGCGAGTGCCTGGAGCCTGGAAAGAGTTTTAAGGTTTCCGGGATTACGGTGATGGGGCGCAACAGCAGCAATGACGTTTGCATTCCGGACAAGTCGGTATCCAGGAAGCACGGCGAGATCTTTTTTGATGACGGCGCGTTTCATATCCGTGACCTGGGCAGCCGGAACGGTATCAAAGTCGACGGCAAAAGAGTGTTGGCCGACGGCCTGACCCTGCATAATGGGGCCAAAATACAGCTTGCTCCTAAAACAATTTTGGAATTTCAAAGCATTGCCTTGAAAGCAGTCGAACCTGATGATAAGACCCGCAGATATGGGGATTAAGGTTTTTTTGCTTTTTTCCCAATATTTTTTGTAATGATCCAAAGATCTTGAAGCAGGGAGATTTAGGTATGGGGATTCTAAAAAGACATCCTGCGGCTGTTCTGGGACTGGCAATAACAGTGATTTTTTTAGTGCTCGGGGTGTTTCGTCTGGGGTTTCTGGACACATTGGAGCTGAAGTTTTACGATCTGATGATGAATTTAAGGGGGGAGGCCCAGAGTCCCAGTGATGTCATCGTTGTGGATATTGATGACGACTCCATTGAGAAGCTCGGGCGTTGGCCCTGGCCCCGCTCCCTGTTGGCCGAGGGCATAAACAAAATTAGTGCAGGCAAACCCAGAGTTATCGGGCTCAATTTTATTCTAAGCGAACCCGAGGAGAGCTCCGGCTTGAAGGCCTTAAGGGATCTGGAGGGACTTTTTTCCCAAACCATCCTGGATCAAACCGGCGACAAGGGATTAATCTTTCTCAAAGCCATGAGCGAAGCCCAGGCAAAGTTGGATAATGATAAAAAACTGACCGAAGCCCTGCATGCCGCCGGCAACGTTGTTCTTCCGGTCTTTTTCAAAGCATCGGAGGCGGCCATTGAAGGTCCGGCCGAAACCGATAGGCGCCTCGTGGATCAGGCCATCAAGATCGTTAGTAATCCTGAAGGGTTGGGTGTTCCCAAGGCCAATGATATGACCCTGCCCATTGATGCCTTTTTCAAAGCATCCAAAGGTATCGGCCACATCAACCTGGCCTATGACATGGACGGAACCGCCCGGCGGGAACGCCTTTTATATGAATATCGCGGGCTTTTCATCCCTTCATACACCATCAAAATGGCGGCCGAGTATCTGAACCTGTCGCATAACAAAATGCGGGCGGTTTTAGGTTCGGCCGTTTATCTGGGCAGCATCGAGATTCCAACCACCTGGGGCACCGAAATGATGATCAGCTTCAAAGGTCCCCGCGGCTCCTTTAAGAACTATTCCTTTTTCGATGTCATCAATGACAAGGTCCCTGCGAGCGTCTTCAAAAACAAGCTTGTTCTGGTAAGCGCATCTGCTTCGGGGATCATGAATCCGCTCAGCACGCCCACGGATCCCACCATGTCTGTTGGGGAACTCTCCGCGAATTCGATCTGGTCCATCCTGAATAAAAAATTTATTCAACAGCCTTCCTGGGGTTCGACCGCCGAGCTTTTGATGATACTTGTTTTAGGGCTGGTCATCGCCTTTGTCTTGCCGAGATTGAAGGCCGGGATCGCAAGTTTTGTTTTTTTGGCTTTACTGATTGTCCTTGCCGGCGGATCGGTCTTCTTTTTTGTTTCCCAAGGCCTTTGGGTGTGGATTACCTATCCTCTGCTGCAGCTTGTATTGGGCTACATCGGCGTGGTCAGCATCAAATATTTTGTCACCGAGACCCGCAAGGAAAAAGTAGAAGGCGAATCGGCCGAAACCAACCGGATGCTGGGGCTTTCGTTTCAGGGCCAGGGGATGCTGGATATGGCCTTTGACAAGTTTCGCCGGGTGCCGGTGAACGATGAAATGAAAGACATCCTTTACAACCTGGCCCTGGACTACGAACGCAAGCGGCAATATAACAAGGCGGCTTCCGTTTTTGAATATATTGAAGACCACGATGCCAAATTCAAGGATGTGGCCGAGCGCAAAAAGAAGTTGGTTCAAACCAGCGAGACCATGGTGTTCGGGGACGGTTTTCTGGGCGGAGCTTCAGCCGGAGATAGCCTTTTGTCCGGCACCACCGGCACCCGTCCAACCCTGGGCAGATATGAGGTGATCAAACAATTGGGCAAAGGCGCCATGGGTATTGTCTACCTGGGCCAGGACCCGCGCATTAACCGAACCACTGCCATCAAGACCGTGCGGTTTACCGATGACTTCGAACCCGAAGAGGCCGAGAAAATGAAAGCGGCCTTCTTCCGGGAGGCCGAAAGTGCAGGGACACTCTCGCACCCCAACATCGTTACCATTTACGATGCCGGTGATGAGCAGGATCTGGCTTACATCGCCATGGAATTTTTAGAAGGTGAAGACCTGGATAAACTTACCAAAAAAGGCCGTCTGTTGCCGATGCGCAAAGTTATCGACTATATCGCCGACATCAGCGATGCTTTGGATTATGCCCACCAGAAAGGGATCGTTCATCGCGACATCAAACCGGCCAACATCATGCTGCTGAAATCCGGTATTGTAAAGATAACTGATTTCGGCATTGCCAGAATTTCGGCAACCTCTCAGACTCAGACCGGCGTGGTGAAGGGAACTCCGTATTACATGTCGCCCGAACAGTTTGCCGGAGAAAAGGTTGATGGAAGGTCGGATATTTTTTCAGTCGGGGTGATGCTGTTTCAGATGCTAACCGGCGAGCTCCCCTTTCGCGGCGACAATCCCATGGCCCTGATGAACCAGATCATGAATGTTCCCCATCCGGACCCGAGGAAGTTCAACCCCAAAATTGTCAAGCCCCTGGTGACCATCATCGACAAAACTTTGGGAAAAGACCGCAAAAAGCGCTACCAGAAAGCGTCACAGTTGCGCGACCATTTAAGAGGACTGGGGAAAAAAATCGACGCCGTCATGGCAAAGAGGTCGGCATAATTTGTCTTGTTTGAGTTCGGTCATCGCTTGCTTTGTCGGTATCGAGCACTCCCGAAGATGATATGCTTGTGCGGCAACGAAATGCTTGACCTGTCAGCATTTTTGTTATATAAATATCCATACTTCGGCGAGTTCCCTTTGGTCCGAGCATTCGACCAAGTTCAGGCCGAAGACCCGGGTCGAAGACAGCCGCGTCGCTACGGGAAATGCGCTCGCTATTGCGGTTCAACGAGAAACAGAGAATTTTTTGAGCCGGGGGTAAGCACGTTTCGCCTTGTATCCGGATGAAGATATGGGTCTACTAAAATAATGGTTGTCATTGAATCGGCAGGAATTACTGACGTTGGTAAAAAGAGGACGGGCAATGAAGATGCCCTGTATCTTGATGATGACCTGAAGCTTTACCTGGTGGCTGACGGCATGGGGGGACACTTAGCCGGCGAGGTGGCCAGCGGACTTGTGGTAAATACCATAAGGGACTACATGAAGCGTTTCCAAAAGGAAGGGAACGTTGAAGAGATGGATGACCCCGACGAAACCCTTTCCAAAGAGGCCAACCGGCTGCTCTCCAGCATAAATCTGGCCAACAAAGGTGTTCACGAGGTTGCCCAAAGCAATGAAAACTATCGCGGAATGGGTGCCACCATATCGGCGGCCTTTTTCACGGACGATACGCTCATTGTAGCCAATGTGGGCGACAGTCCCGTCTATCTAGTGCATGACGGCGGCATCGAACTATTGTCGGTGACACACAATGTGATCTCCGAGCAGATGGCGATTAATCCTGAGGCTGCCAAGAAACTGGACCATCGGTTCAGACACATGCTGACCCGGGCCATGGGAATTGAAGAAACGGTACAGGCTGATGTCTGCGAGATCCAATACTTCGACGGCGATGTCCTGACCATTAGCTCCGATGGTCTGAGTGATAAAGTTTCTCCCGAGGAAATCCTCGATGTTGTGAAAAGAGAACGGCCTGAGAAGGCCTGTCAAACGCTCGTGAATCTGGCCAATGAGCGTGGCGGAGATGACAATATTACCGTGATTGTGTTAAAGATAAGGACTGAGGATGAAAAAGGAGGGATCATGGGACTGATCTCGCGAATTATGTCTCCTTTTAAAAAAATATTTAATTAAAAAGAGGGTAATGCAATGCCGACTTTGACACTTTCTTTCAAAGATAACACAATTGCCAAGTATCGCATTGAAAAGGGGCAATCTCTGACGATCGGCCGCAAGGAGAGCAACGACATACCGATCGAGAACCTCGCGGTTTCCGGACACCACGCCAAGATAGATTCTGTGGGGGATGGGTTTTTGCTGACGGACCTGCAAAGCAAAAACGGTTCCTTTGTAAACAAGGCGCTGGTTTCATCTCACTGGCTTAAAGAGGGTGACAACATTCTTATCGGCAAACATACCCTGATCTTTAGCTACGATGAAGGTGAGGAAAGACCGCCTGAAGGCGTCGGCGAGATGGAACAGACCATGATCATGGATACGGACAAGTACCGGGATATGCTGGCCCAAGCCATGCCGAAAGCCGCAGCAGCCCCGGAGGCCAAAGAGGCGGTCGGTGTCCTGTCCTATCTGGCCGGAGGCGAAGGTGAAATAAAGCTTACCAAAAAGCTTACCAAAATTGGAAAGAGCCCCGCATCGGACATTGTGGTGGGCGGGCTTATGATGGGGGCGACGGCCGCTACCATCAGCAAGCGTCCCCAAGGCTATTCTTTAAGTTATGTGGGCGGGATGACCAAACCGAAGGTCAACGGCGAGACCGTAAAGGAGTCGGTCAATCTAAAAGAATTTGATGTCATCGAGATCGGCTCGCTCAAATTGCAGTTTGTCAGCGAGAAGCAGTAAAACCGAACAGTGGCTTGAAAGTGTTTTTAATTTTCATTGCCACCAAGGCACTAAGGCCCGAAAAATAGTAAATATTATCGTTTGTGCCTTTGTGCCTTGGTGGCAATTTTTTTTCAGCTTGTCCGGGTGAGGAGCGCTTTATTTTTTTTGGGCCAGACGGGACAGCAAGGTCATGGCAAAGCGCTTCAAAAACAGCAGTTGGACGGATTCCGAAGACCTTTCCAGCAAGGTGGCGCTGATTTTCATCAAGACACAGTCGGTTCCCGCCAACACCGTGGCGGCGCGGGCATCGCCGGCTAAATATGCCATTTCACCAAAACATTCCCCCCTGCTGATGACGGCGATGTTTTTGTCGTTTTTCCTTACGACTGCTTTGCCGCTGAGGATAATATAGAAAGAATCGTCGATTTCCCCTTCGCTCACCAGCACCTTTCCTTTGAGAACCTTGATCAGATTGCTCGATTTGAGAATATTTTTGACCTGGTCTCTGGTAAAATTGTCAAAAAAGGAGACTTGATGGACATAATCCACGATATCCTCGGCTTTGGATTTTTTGACGGTGTCGGTTAAACCTCTTAACGCAACCCGCAAATCATATGCAAAGTCCATACAAGTCTGGTAGCGGACACTGGTATCTTTGGCAAGGGCCTTGCGGATAATTTTATCCAGAATAGGAGGAATTTTAGGGCGAATTTCTAAAACGGGAACAGGATCTGAATGGCTGATTTTATACATAATGGCAAAGTGATTGTCGCCGGGAAAGGCTTTTTCCCCGATCAACAATTCGTACAACACACAGCCTAAAGAAAAAATATCGCTTTTATCGTCAACCGCTTTTTCCTGGATCTGTTCCGGAGACATATAACACGGAGATCCGATGAGTCCTTTGGTATAGCTGATGTCCGTATGAACGTGCGCGATTCCAAAATCAGTGATTTTAGTATCGCCGGATTCGGTTAACATCATATTTGACGGCTTGATATCCCTGTGAACGACACCTCGGCTGTGGGCATAATCAATGGCCCGGCAGGCTGCGAACATGATTTCAACGACCTTGCTGACAGGCAGCAGGTTTTCTTTGGCGCAGAAATTTTTAAGGGTCGATCCGTTGATATACTCCATGGCAAGATAATAAAAATTCTGATGCATTCCGGCATCGTAAATGGCCACGATATTGGGATGCGAGAGACGTCCGGCTGACTGGGCTTCCGTAAAAAATCGCGTGCGATAATTTTTGGCCTCGGTGTCCTGATGGTCTACGTAAGGTCGGGAAACTTTGATGGCAACGTTCCGTTTGATGTAAGGATCCATTCCCAGGTATACCACGCCCATGCTGCCCTGGCCCAATTTTTCCATGATGTCGTATCGGCCGATGGTTTTATGGCTGGATAGTTCGTTGAGAAATTGAGTATTAACCAAGCTGGTTTCCTTGTCTTTACCAAGCAGCTTAAGCTTCAACCAACTGGTTATGCCCAGCTTTTTGGCAGGCTCAGCGTTTGCTTCATTCGGCGTCAAAATAAGGTCTCCAATCCCTCGGGGGTGTCCTCACAAGCCATTGTTTTAAGATGAATAATAGTCTATTTTGGTTTAGTGATCATAGGTAAAAAAGTTTGGGGTGTCAATTATAAATCGAATATGGATTAACGCAGGCCGTCTGATAAGCCTGTAAGGCGTCCGATATAAAAAAACAAACTTCTTGGCATGTGGTGGCAACTGGCTTTAACTATTATATTTTCATGTTCCAATCAGCCGGTTGCAGGTAAGTTCTTGCTTTTAAAAAGGGGGGCATTGTGGTACATAAACGCTGAATCTTGTTTAGAAGGTGAACAAGGGGTGCAAGATGAATCACTGTAACGTCTGCGGTCAGCAACACAATATCGGATTCGTTGCCACTCGCCTGGCAGGGACGGACGGCGTTTCTCTGGAGACGGCAAAATGGGCGGATTTTTTTGAAAAACAAGGGTGTAACTGCTTTTTCTTTGCCGGCGAACTCGACCGCCCCAAGGATCGTTCCTATCTGGTAAAAGAAGCTCATTTCCGTCATCCGGAAATCCGAAAGATATTTAAAAAATGCTTTGGAGTCGTCAAACGAGAGCGACAAATTACCCAAATGATTTATGCGGCTAAAGAAAAGTTAAAGGATGAACTCTACAAATTCATCGAACAATTTCAGATAGAACTTTTGATTCCGGAGAATTCGCTGACGATTCCGCTGAATATTCCCCTTGGGATTGCCATTACCGAGGTGATATCTGAAACCGGCATACCGACAATCGCTCATCATCATGATTTTTTCTGGGAGCGCCAGCATTTTCTTACGAATGCTGTCTGGGAGTACCTGAATATGGCGTTCCCGCCGCATCTGTCATCTATGCGTCATGTGGTCATCAACTCTTCGGCCGACAATCAACTCAGCCTCAGAACCGGTATTTCGGCAACCATTATTCCCAATGTCATGGATTTTGAAAATCCGCCGCCGCCTGTTGATGCGTATGCTTCCGACGTTCGAGAAACCTTCGGCTTTGAGGAAGATGAACTGTTCATCCTGCAACCGACCCGGGTGGTACAGCGCAAAGGGATTGAACATGCCATCGAAATTGTCCACCGGCTGGGTAAAAAGGCCAAGTTAATTATTTCGCATGCTTCCGGTGACGAAGGCTACGATTATGAGAAAAGGGTTAAGGAATATTCCAAGCTTATGAAGGTCGACACGATATTTGCGTCGAAAATTATCAATGAAAAACGAGGCCGGACCAAACAGGGGAAAAAGATTTACACTCTGGAGGATGTTTATCCCCATGCCGACCTCGTAACCTATCCATCCACTTTTGAAGGGTTCGGAAATGCCTTTCTCGAAGCTGTGTATTTCCGAAAACCGATTGTTGTGAACAATTATTCGATTTATTCGTTTGATATCCAGCCCAAAGGATTTTCAGTGATCGAAATCGACGGGTTTGTGTCCGAGGATGCAGTTCGCCTGGCCCGCAAGGTTTTGGAAAATCCGGGTTTTCGTAAAAAAATGGTCGATAAAAACTACGAAATTGCCCAGCGCTTTTTTTCTTACAGAGTTTTGCACCAGAAACTCAAGAATATTGTATCGGACTGCATTGGCTGCAGCCCCGGGAAATAAACTCTTGGGGAAATATTTCATCAAAGATGCGGTTTAATGTCGGGAAAAGCCTGGTTGTATATTTCTTCCTGTTCGTCAAGAATATCCCGCAGAATTTCCATGTTTGTCATGGGGTTCATGATGACGGCGCGCAGAACCACAATATCCTGTCTTAAAGGATCCTCCGTTTGCAATGTTGTTCTCGAAACAAAGCTGTGGCCGGCTTCCCTTTGCAGCCGTTGAACCGTGCGGTTGATGGTATTTAACCTTGCGTTCATTGCGGTTTGCTCGATGTTACCTTCAAGAAATTCTCTTTTCAAATGAGAAGGGCATAACCTGTACGTTAAAATGTTTAGTTCGGGACGTGTAACGAGCTGAAAGTTTTTTCTGTTTTCAATTTCGGCAGCGAACCTGCTGGCGGTTTCGATGCCGTGTTCGATCAGCAGGGCATACCCCCGGCTTCCCATAATTTTAAGGGCGCTGTCGAGAATCAGGGAGTTGGCTTCCCTTGATCCTGAAATCGACTTTATGCCGAGGTCGACCGATCCGGGACGGTTAACATAATTGGCATGATATCTGACGGCATCCATGATCGTCGGATCTTTAAAATAAACCATACCGCAGGTCATGGGCATGTAAAATTGTTTATGCCCGTCAATGGTGACCGAATCGGCCAGTTCGATGCCGGCGAGCAGGCCGCAGTATTTTTCCGACATCAGGGTGGGTCCGCCCCAGGCGGCGTCAACATGAAAGTGGATCTTGTTTTCAGCACAAATTTGGCCGAGTTTGTCAAGGGGATCGACAGACCCGGTTTCGGTGGTCCCGGCGATACCGACAATAGCCATGATTGCGGTTTTACCTTGGTCTCGTTTTATCTGTTTGATCGTTTTCCGGAGACAATCCAGATCGATTCTGTGGTTTTTATCCACATCAACGGCGACGATGTTTTGATTGCCGATACCCAGGAGGCCACCGGCTTTATTCAAAGAATAATGACCGCGTTTTGATACTAAAACGACACACCGTTCGATTCCGTAGGCGCGGTATCCTGCCTGGATTCCTTCCTTTTCCACACCGTTGAAATCCTTTTTAGGCGCAAGCAGGGTGTTTCTGGCAACCCAAAGCGCCGTAATATTTGACAGCGTGCCGTTTTCTAAAAAGCAGCCGAGAGTTGTCTGGACATTCTGAGTCTGCTCTTTGTAAAAGGCATCGCTTTTATGAAAGATCAGCCGGTGGATTTTGGCCAGCACCTGTTTTTCCACAACAGAAACCACCTTTGAGGTTTCGATTTTTACGACGTTCTGATTCAGGGCCGCCACGATGGTTTTGAGATGGACCATAAAAAATGGAATGGCCGAGGTCATGTGTCCCACAAAATACGGTGAGGCCACATTGACGGCATGGGGCGTAATATCTTCGACCAGGTCGGTAATGACATCCGCAAGTTTTTTTTCAGGATTTGTACTGATCCGGGTGTCCATGAACTTCTCGGCCAGATCTTTCAGGCTGATTTCTTCGGTGAAACCGACATGTTTTTTGAGAAAATCATGCAGCCCGAAAAGAATTTGCTCCATGTATTTAATCAACGTGGCCCTGGCAGCGTCGTTTTCAGGCCGGATAAATGTTCGCATTAACGTCTGCCAGTCGGCAACAAGGGCTTTTTTTACAGGGGAGGAATCAATTTTTTTCATAGGTATTGACATTGAAATCGCCGGGTAAACCCGAATTTAGCATGAAGTATGTATCTGAAGTTTATGAATGAAACAGACTCTTTGAGTAAACCGGGTTGTGGTTTTTGTCGGTACAAACAAAATGAATCCGCAATTTATCTTTCGTGTTTTAGTAGCATGCCGTGTTTTTAATGCCAAGCAAATCTTTTTAATATAGTTCCAGCATGGCGGCAATTTTGTTGGTATGGTTCGTTCAGAAATTTCTACAGGATCAAGCTTATCAGCGTTAGCGGGCCTTGAAAATTTTATTGACAAAGTAAATAAATAATGGAACAAGAGCAAGGTATTTTGAGTTCCTTTTGACCCTTTCACAGATCAAGATGAAGGAGTGCGACATGACCGAGAACGTACATGGATCGGTACTGGTAGTGGGTGCCGGAATTGCCGGCATGCAGTCGGCCTTGGATTTGGCCGAGTCGGGATATTATGTGTATTTGCTGGAGCGCTCGTCGGCGATCGGCGGTTTGATGGCGCAGCTTGACAAGACCTTCCCGACCAACGACTGCACCATGTGAATTATTTCACCGAAACTGGTCGAGGTCGGCCGGCATTTAAACATAGAGTTGATAACAAACGCGGAGCTTTTGGGATTAGATGGCCAGGAGGGTCGTTTTACGGCGCGAGTGCGTCAGCACCCGCGCTTTATAGATCTTTCAAAGTGTACGAGTTGCGGTGACTGTGCCAAGGCATGTCCGGTTGAGCTTCCGAATGAATTTGACGAGGATTTATCTTTGCGCCGGGCGGCATACAAAAAGTATGCGCAGGCCATACCGGGTGCCTTTGTGATCGACAAGGCCGACAAGGCGCCGTGCCGTCTGGCCTGCCCGGCCGGGTTGAACGTGCAGGGTTATGTCCAGATGGTCAAGGCCGGCAAGCACAAGGAGGCCCTGGAGATCATCATGGAGGATCTGCCGCTGCCCGGAGTGTTGGGCCGGATCTGCCCGCACGCTTGTGAGGATGCCTGCCGGCGCTGCGAGGTGGATGCGCCGGTGGCGATTCGGGATTTGAAGCGCCTGGCGGCGGATCAGTTTGATTGCCGCGGGGTCGAGATAAAGTGTTTGCCGCCGCGCAAAGAGAAGGTGGCGATCGTGGGTTCGGGACCTGCGGGGCTGTCGGCGGCGTATCATCTGGCGCGCAAAGGCGTGCTTTCAACGATCTATGAGGCCTTGCCCGCGGCGGGCGGCATGCTGCGGGTGGGGATACCCGATCATCGTCTGCCGCGCAGGATTTTGGACCAGGAGATCGAAGTGATCACCAACCTGGGTGTTGAAATCAAGACCAATACGCCTTTGGGTCCGGACTTGACGGTGGATGATCTGTTTGCGCAAGGGTACAAGGCGGTGTATCTGGCGCTGGGGGCCCACAAGGGTATTGAGCTGGGAATACCGGGCGAAAAATCCAAGGGCGTGCGCCAGGGTGTGGACTATTTAAGGGAGGTGAACCTGGCGGGCCGCGCCGAGACGGGCAAGAAGGTGGCGATCATCGGCGGCGGCAACGTGGCCATCGACGTGGCCCGGTCTGCGCTGCGTCTGGGGGCCGAGGAGGTCAACATCATTTACCGCCGGACGCGGGCGGAGATGCCGGCCTGGGAAGAAGAAATCCATGCAACCGAATTGGAAGGCACCAAGATTACGTATCTGGCGGCGCCGCAGGAGGTGCTGACGCAGGACGGTAAGGTGGTGGGTTTGCGCTGCATCCGGATGGAGCTGGGCGAGCCGGATTCTTCGGGTCGCCGGCGACCGATTCCGATACCGGGCTCAGAGTACGAGATTCAGATCGATCAACTGATTCCGGCGATCGGCCAGCGTCCGGATTTATCGGCGATCGAGGATGTTACCGGCGTAAAGTTTTCGCGCTGGGGCACGACCGAGGTGGATGCGATCACCTATGCCACCGGTCGTGAGGGCGTGTTTGCCGGTGGTGATTTGCAGACCGGTCCGTGGGTGGCCATCGGCGCCATTGCCGCCGGTCGCGAGGCGGCCGAGTCGATCGGGCGCTATCTGGACGGTCAGGACATGGCCACAGGCCGCGAGCCGATAAAAAAGGAGGATCCGGTGTACCGTCCGGTTCCCGCGGACGTACCCAAAAAGGCGCGGGCGAAAATGCCGGAGCTTGCGGTCAAAGAGCGTCACGGCAACTTCAAGGAAGTGGAACTGGGTTATGATGAAGCTGTGGGCCGGGCCGAGGCGGAACGCTGCATCAACTGCGGCTACTGCTGCGAGTGCTTTCAATGTGTCAAGGCCTGCCTGGCCGAAGCCGTGGTCCATGACCAGACAATCCAGGAGCGTGAGCTTTCCGTGGGTTCCGTGATTTTGAGTTCAGGGGCCGAGCCGTACGACCCTGCGCCATTTGAACAATTTTACCATTACAAGCGCAATCCCAATGTGGTGACGAGCTTAGAGTTTGAGCGGCTTTTGAGCGCTTCGGGACCGACCATGGGTCATCTGGTGCGTCCTTCGGATGAGACCGAGCCCAAAAAGATCGCCTGGCTGCAATGTGTAGGCTCGCGGGATACCAACCGCTGCGGTAACGGCTACTGCTCATCGGTGTGCTGCATGTACGCCATCAAGGATGCGATGGTGGCCAAGGAGCACTCGGCGGACGAGTTGGATTGCGCCATCTTTAACATGGATATTCGGTCCTTCGGCAAGGACTATGAGAAATATTATGATCGCGCGCGCGACAAGGAAGGGATTCGATTTGTCCGCGCAAGGATTCATACGATCAGTGAAGTTCCCGAGACCGGGGATTTGAAGTTGCAGTATGTCGATGAGTTCGGGCAGCGCCAGGAAGAGGCATTCAACATGGTGGTGCTGTCGGTCGGTTTGCAGGTGCCGCAGACCTCCAAGGATCTGGCCGGTCGTTTGGGAATCGAACTGAATAAATACAATTTTGTGGCGACAGACCCGTTTACACCGGTGTCGACGTCGCGGCCGGGCATATATACCTGCGGTATTTTTCAAGGTCCCAAGGACATACCCGAATCGGTGACGCAGGCCAGCGCGGCGGCGAGTGCCTCGGCGGTCAAGCTGGCGGCGGCCCGCGGCACGGCGACCAAGACGGCCGAGGTTCCGGAGGAGATCGACGTATCGTCCGAAGAACCGCGCGTGGGCGTATTTGTCTGCAACTGCGGCATCAACATTGCGGGCGTAGTGGATGTTTCCGCGGTGGAGGAATATGCCAAGACGCTGCCACACGTAGTCTTTGCCGGTCAGAATCTGTTTACCTGCTCCCAGGATTCCCAGGAGCGAATGAAGGAACTGATCAAGGAACACCGATTAAACCGGGTAGTGGTGTCGGCCTGCAGTCCCAAGACACACGAGCCGATATTCATGAGCACGCTGGAAGCCTGCGGCCTGAACAAATATTTATTTGAGATGGCCAACATCCGCAACCAGAATTCGTGGGTGCATTCCAACAATCCGGAGGTGGCGACGGCCAAAGCCAAGAAGCTGGTGCGGATGTCGGTGGCGCGGGCAGCGAATTTGCGTCCCCTCAAGGAGAAGGTGATTCCTGTCAACAAGAAGGCGCTGGTAATCGGCGGTGGTATTGCCGGGATGACGGCGGCGCTGGATTTGGGCGGTCAGGGGTTTGAGGTTTTTCTGGTTGAAAAAGAGCCGCATTTGGGCGGCATGGCTCGCAAGCTGCATCATACCATTGAAAGCGGCGACATCCAGGCCTTTTTAAAGGATCTGACCGGCCGGGTTAAGGCCGAAAAGAATGTTAATATCCTGACCGATGCCCGGATTGTGGGATTTAGCGGTTACAAGGGCAATTTTTCAACGGATGTGGAAGTTGGACCCGAGAGCAAGCTGCATACGATCGGTCACGGTGCGATTGTTGTTGCCACGGGTGCAGTGGAATATCAGCCCAAGGAATATCTGTACGGCGAAGACGAGCGGGTGGTGACGCAGGTGGAATTGCCGGATCGTCTGGCCCAAAAAAAAGCTTCGGAGCTTTCAAGTGTGGTGATGATTCAGTGTGTGGGATCACGCTGTGAAGAGAATCCGAACTGTTCGCGAATCTGCTGCCAGAGCGCGGTCAAAAATGCGCTTGCCATCAAGAAAAAGAATCCGGAAACCCAGGTGTACGTGCTGTATCGGGACATTCGAACTTACGGTTTACTGGAGGATTATTATACCGAGGCGCGCGCCAAGGGAGTGATTTTCATTCGTTTCGAGGACGATGCGCCGCCGGCGGTAGCGTCTGCGCCGGAGGGTCTCTTCGTGACGGTCAAGGACCATATTTTGCAAAAAGATCTTGAGATCGCGGCAGATCTTTTGGTTTTGAGCGCGGGCGTAAACGCAGCGGATACGGAAGAGTTGAGCCGGATCATGAAGCTCAACCGCAATCCGGAAGGATTTTTTATTGAAGCGCATGTCAAGCTGCGTCCGGTGGAAATGGCCGGTGACGGCATATACTTGTGTGGTACGGCCCATGGCCCCAAGCTGATATCCGAGACGATTTCACAGGCGCATGCAGCGGCCTCACGGGCGGCGACGCTGCTTTCCAAATCGGAGATCAAGCTTTCGGCCATCACGGCCAAGGTGAACACCGAGCACTGCGTGAAGTGCCTGACGTGTGTGCGCTGTTGTCCGTTTGATGTGCCGGCGTTTAATGAATCCGAGAAGGTGATTGAGATTGATGAAGCGCTGTGCCACGGCTGCGGGGTTTGCGCGTGCGTGTGTCCGCGCCAGACGATACAGCTAAGCTACTATGAGGACGATCAAATCATGAGCAAGATAGAAGCCTTGCTGGCGGGGGGTATGTGATGGCGGAATTTGAACCGACGATACTGGCGTTTTGTTGTGATTACTGAGGGTATTCGGCGGCGGACCTGGCAGGTTCGATGCGTTTGGAATATCCGACCAATATCAACATTATCCGGGTGCCCTGTACCGGGAAGGTGGATGTGATGCATCTTCTGGGAGCGATCCAAAAGGGTGCCGACGGGGTGTACGCGGTGGGGTGCATGGAAGGCGCCTGCCATTATAACGAAGGGAACATCCGGGCGCGGGAGCGGATCGAGCATGTCCAAAAGCTTTTGCAGGAAATCGGTCTGGAAGCCGACCGCGTCAGGATGTATAATCTGACATCGGGCGAGGCCCCGACGTTTGCGGCCTATGCCCGGGAGATGACCGAGAATATACGGGCTTTAGGGCCAAATCCTTTAAAGAAATGGGCGAAAGCCTAGAAGCGGAGGGCGGTTTATGTCAGAGGAAGCAATCAAAATTGGCAAGAAAACGAGTATTTTTAAAGACAAGGTGATGGCGATTCTGCCGGACGGCGGGAATCTGAATCTTTGTCTGACGTGCGGGGCGTGTTCATCGGGTTGCCCGGCGACCGGCCTGGAAGATATGGATCCGCGGAAGTTTTTGCGGATGGCATCGCTGGGAATGGATGAAGAGATTTTGAACATGAACTGGGCCTGGATGTGCACCATGTGTCAGCGCTGCATTTACGTCTGTCCCATGAAGATCGATATTCCCCAGCTGGTGTTCAACGTGCGGGCATCCTGGCCCAAGGACAAACAACCCAAGGGAATTCGGGGTTCGTGCGAAATGGCCTTGAAGCACGACACCTGCAGCGCCATGGGGACCTCGGAAGAGGACTTCCAGTTTGTTGTGGAGGACGTGCTGGAGGAGTACCGGGAAGCGCAGCCGGAATTTGCTGAGATGGAAGCGTCCGTCAACAAGGAAGGGGCCGAGTTCTTTTTGAACCAGAATTCGCGCGAGCCGGTGACCGAGCCGGACGAGATGGTGCCGCTGTGGAAGATTCTGCATCTGGCGGGAGCTGACTGGACCTACGGCACCAAGGGCTGGGCCGCTGAGAATTATTGTTTATTCTGTGCTGACAACGAGAGCTGGGAACACATTGTGCGGGTCAAGGCCAAAGCGGTGGACGATTTAAAGTGCAAATACTGGCTCAATACGGAGTGAGGTCACGAACTGTTTGCAGTCCGGGCCGGACTGAAAAAGTTCAAGATCGAGCACAAGTTTGAGATCAAGAGCATCATCCAGTATTATGCCCAGTGGATCCGGGAAGGCAAGCTGAAGGTCAATTCCGACTGGAACAAGGACTTGAAGGTCAAGTTCACGGTTCAGGACCCGTGCCAGTTGGTGCGCAAGAGTTTCGGCGATCCGGTGGCCGAAGACCTGCGGTTTGTGGTCAGGACGGTAGTGGGCACAGAGAATTTTATCGACATGGAGCCGAACCGTTCGAACAATTACTGCTGCGGCGGCGGGGGCGGTTTTCTGCAGGCGGGGATGCCGGAGGCGCGCCGGACATACGGCAAGCTCAAGTTCGATCAGATCAAGGAGACGGGTGCCGCCTACTGCATCACGCCGTGCCACAACTGCCACGCCCAGGTTCATGACATTTGCGAGCATTTTGAGGGCGGATACCACACGGTGCATTTGTGGACCATCATCTGCCTGGCGCTGGGAATTCTGGGACCCAACGAGCGTGAATACCTTGGGGATGACCTTAAGGATGTTTTGGTATTTCATCCTGATACGGCGATGTAGCTTTTAGGTTTTAATTATAAAGTTTGCGATTTTGTGGCAAAAAGTCTTTTTAGCCGAAGGGCCACACTTCAAATGGCTAAAGTTTGTCCGTTTGCCGGTTAGCCGGTTTGGGTCGGCTACCGCCGTTACGGGCTAACGGGCCGACCGGCTCAACCCAGGTTGTTTCCGGTTCATCCGGTTTGGGGTGTGGAACTGATTTTGTTAAGCAGCAGTTTGGCGCAACAGGAGGGAATATGATAGTTGCCGAGCGAAAGCCCTTTGAGGAAATCAAAGCGATGCTCAAGGGTTACAAGAAGGTGTTGAACGTGGGTTGCGGGACCTGCGTGGCGGTTTGTCTGACCGGCGGTGAGAAGGAGGTCGCGGTATTGAACGCCGAGCTGGACATGGCCCGCAAGCTGGAGAATGATCCCATCGAGTTGGGAGCATACACGGTGGAGCGACAGTGCGACCGCGAGTATATGGAAGTGCTGGATGACATGGTGGGGGAGTATGACGCCCTTTTGTCGATGGCCTGCGGCGCCGGGATTCAGTTTTTGGCGGAGCGCTACCCGGCCAAGGTGGTGTTGCCGGCGGTGGACACGACCTTTATCGGCGTCAACCAGGATGTGGGCTGGTACGAGGAGCGTTGCCGTTCGTGCAGCAGTTGCGTGCTGGGCTGGACCGGCGGCATCTGTCCGGTGACGATGTGTGCCAAGGGACTTTATAACGGGCCCTGCGGCGGGACCGACAAAGGCAAATGTGAGATCAGCCAGGAGCAGCCCTGCGCCTGGTTCATGATTTTCGAGCGTCTGGTCCTGCAGGACCGTTTGGATTTGATCAAAAAATACAAGCCGATAGTGCCGTGGAAGAACCAGAAGCCGCGGTCTTTGCTGCAGCCGGGCTACAAGAAGCCGGAAAAGGCCGAGTAAGGGTGAATGCAGTTGAGTGGTTGAGTGGTCAAATCGTTTAACTTGTATGATCATGTTTTATAATTTACCACTAAACCATTTAACGAATAACCGATTTATCGAACGATAGGATGGGATTTGTCATGACTACAGATAATGATATGAAGTCAGGAAGCAATTTGGAGAAGGTTTTGCGGGCAGGTCATTTTGCCTTTACCGGTGAGCTGGGGCCCCCGCGGGGCACCGACGGCGAAGAGGTGCGTGAAAAGACCAAATTCTTGAAGGGGAATGTGGACGCGGTCAATATCACCGATAACCAGACCGCCGTTGTCCGTTTGGCAAGCTGGGCTGCCTGTCTGATATTGATCCAGGAGGGTCTGGAGCCCAATTTTCAGATGGTGTGCCGGGACCGCAACCGTCTGGCCATGCAGGCCGATATTTTGGGGGTCTATTGTCACGGTGTGAGGAACATGCTGTGTCTTTCAGGAGACCACTGTATGTTTGGCGACCATCCGGACGCCATGGGCGTTTTCGATATCGATTCCATACAGCTGATCAACATGGTCAAGACCATGCGGGATGAAGGCAAGTTCCAGGGCGGTGCGGACGTTCATCATCCGCCTAAAATCTTTATCGGTGCGGCCGTCAATCCGTTTGCGGACCCGTTTGACTGGCGGGTACATCGACTGGCCAAAAAGATCGAGGCCGGCGTCGATTTTATCCAGACCCAGTGTATCTACAACATGGACAAATTTAGGAAGTTTATCCAGCAGGCCAATGACATGGGTTTGACCGAGAAGGTTTTTATTTTAGCCGGCGTGACCCCCATGAAGAACATAGGCATGGCCCGGTACATGCAGAAGAAGGTGCCGGGGATCGAGGTTCCGGAAGAACTTATCGACCGTCTGAAGGGGGTTGACAAGAAAAACGTGGCCAATGAGGGCATCAAGATCGCCTGTGAGCAGATCGAGGAATTCAAGGAAATGAAGGGCGTCCACGGGGTGCACATGATGGCCATCGAGTGGGAACACATGGTTCCCGAGATCGCCGAGCGCGCCAAGGTTTTGCCGCGCCCCGTGATGAAATAAAATCGCATCACGATTTTATCCGCCTGCGGCGGATTAGTGAAACGCCCGCAGTCAAAACTACGGGATCATTTTGGCGAAAGGCTAAAATTCCTATTTAAAATAGCAATGCCCTGATTTTACGAACACGAACCCCCGGCCTTTAACAGGCCGGGGGTTCGTGTTTTGGCGCAAATAACTACCAAACCTTGGCCAGCCAATCGGTAAAACGGGACAAAAAGGTCGTGTAAAAAAGAACTTAAGATGATGGGATGCCCTCACTTGTTTCTGGCCGAGTTCGAGGTATGACGCTTTGAGGCTGAAAGAACGGCTTTGCGCATACGCAACGAGCGGGGGGTCACTTCTACCAGTTCGTCTGCACGAATGAAGCTGATGGCAAATTCGAGTGTGACCGGCTTGATGGGGGAAAAGATAACGTTTTCATCCTTGTTGGCGGCACGCATGTTGCTAAGCTTTTTTTCCTTGCAGGGGTTGACGTTGATGTCCTGACTGCGGTTGTGCTCACCGATGATCATCCCCTCGTAGGTCGGGTCTCCCGGTGCGATGAAGAGTCGCCCCCGGGGCTCGAGATTGAACAGGGCATAGGGTACCGCCGCTCCGGTTCGGTCAGCAACAATGGACCCGGTGAAACGGCTGGAGCAGTCTCCCCTGTATTCGCCGTATCCGTCAAAAAGAGCGTTCAGGATACCTGTGCCACGGGTATCGGTGAGAAACTCATCCCGGTAGCCGATCAAGGCCCTCGATGGGGCCGAAAATTGAATGCGTACTCGACCGCTGCCGTTATTTACCAGGTTGATCATTTTGCCTTTGCGGAGGGAGAGCTTTTCCAACACGATGCCGAGGAACGATTCTCCGCAATCCACGAACAGTTTTTCCATGGGCTCCAGCTGTTTTCCATTCTCATACCGGAAGATGACCTCCGGCTGTCCCACGCAGAATTCAAAGCCTTCGCGCCGCATGGTTTCAATCAGAATCGCAAGCTGAAACTCCCCCCTCCCTTTGACCAGAAAGCTGTCACGGTCACCGGTTTCAGCCATCTGGATCGCCACGTTGAGAAGCGTTTCCTTTACCAGCCGTTCACGCAGACGGCTTGACTGGACATATTTGCCTTCCTGGCCGCCAAATGGCGAAGTGTTGACCGCAAACTTCATGGAAACCGTCGGCTCATCGACGCGGATCCTGGGTAGTGCTTTGGGGTGCTGGTGATGGCAGATGGTGTCACCGATTTTGACATGTTCGATGCCGGCGATGACGACAATATCGCCGGGTTGGACTTCATCCACATCAATCAGTGCCATTCCTTTAAAGATCTGGAGCTTGGAGACCTTTAACGGGATATTCTGCCCATTCTCCCCGATACATACCAGGCTGTCGCGTGCGTGCGCGCTTCCATTGAATATTTTGCCCACTGCGAGCCTCCCCAGGTAATCAGAATAACTGAGATCGGAGACGCGCATTTGAAACGGTGCTCCGGGGTCGTAAGCGGGACCGGGTATTTCCTTGATAATGGTGTCAAACAGCAGGTCCAGATTCCGACCTTCCTCATCCGGCTGTTTGACGGCGATGCCCTCACGGCCAATGGCATAAACGAGCGGGAAGTCGATCTGTTCATCCGTGGCGTCCAGATCGATGAGAAGATCGTAGATCTCGTCGAGAACCTCATTTGCGCGGGCATCCTGGCGATCGATCTTGTTGATGACAACCACGATCTTCAGCCTGGCCGCCAGGGCTTTCTTGAGGACGAACCGGGTCTGCGGCAGGGGCCCTTCCGACGCGTCGACCAGCAGAATGGCGCCGTCTGCCATGGAAAGGGCACGTTCAACCTCACCTCCGAAATCGACATGACCGGGAGTGTCGATGATGTTGATGCGTACACCCTTCCACATGACCGAACAGTTTTTGGCCGCGATCGTGATGCCGCGTTCGCGCTCGAGATCCATGGTATCCATGAGTCTGTCGTCCAGAACCTGGCTGTCTCTGAAAAGGCCGCTTTGACGAAACATGGCGTCCACAAGCGTTGTTTTGCCATGATCGACATGGGCAATAATGGCAATATTTCTCAACTGCTTGTTTTGTTGAGATGTTGCTGGCATATGTTATTTCCTTGGCCGTGAACAGGCAAATTTTG